>QWCO01000414.1_pt1 | contig 20058 bp, 6 predicted proteins | sample 1972611 | NCBI WGS metagenome assembly QWCO01 (sample SAMN09866706, study PRJNA288562) | Human oral metagenome isolate term1_saliva, whole genome shotgun sequencing... | reverse complement strand
CATCAGCCCAACCAGTGAAAAGGTTAGCTTTGTTCCATTCAGACTCACCGTGGCGAGCAAAAACCAATTTTACCATTAGATGGATTCTCCTTTTATTTTTCGAGGTTTCCCTCGTTTATCTATTCTATTTTACACAATTTTTCACAAAAAAGCTAGTTAAAATCAACTAAAAAGAGAGAACGGTGTCCTCTCATCTAGATATTATTAATTCGCGATATTCAATCAAGAAACGATTGCAATTATTTGTTATTTAAAGCATCAATTAAACGATCAGTATTCTTAGTTACATTAGTATCATTGTAACGATTATGAATTAGACCTTCAATTGTTTCTTTGCAATTTTCAAGATTAGCTTTTTCAAATACTACCACACTGACAACATGTGTTCCACCAGAAGCAAGATGCAAAACTAGTAGAGTTTGAAAAGCACTTAGCACTGTTAATACACCATAAGCCGCTAATATCAATCCCCCAATAAATGAATTTTGCATCATTGAAAGGCCAATAAGAGCGAAAATTATACCCAAGCAAATGTTTTGAAATCAAGACGAAATGAACTATCTACACTTGCAACATGATCAACAGGAATTGTTTTATTTTGAGAACCCAGTGGAATAACTTTTAAAATAGTAGGGTTAGAAGTTTTTATAAAGACTCCCTCTAAAGTAATGGAAGCTTTTAAATAGAATGTTAAATACGATGTAATGAAAGATTGTTTCATAATATTCTCTTTTTATTTTTTCAAGTTGTATTACATCATGTTTTCTTATAAAAAAGCATTTTGCTAACATATTCTTTTGCCAGATAATTCTTTAAATAAAAAAACAACCCTCAAACGGATTGTTTCACTAGACTATCAGACAAGGCCACGGACTTCTTTCAAAAATTTAGAAAAAGAAACAGCGCCTTTAATGATTAGAAATCCTCCTATCCACTCGGTCGCTGAAAGAAAGCCCAGCACGCCACCAATGATAAATAAAATAGAAGGTAGCTTTCGAAGTTGTTGATCTTCTTCGAAATAGATTAACATAAAGGTCCCTAATGCAATCATCAAAATCTTAAAAAATGTCAGGAGCAAGGAAAAGGTTACCGTGACGACCAGCACCTTTGAAGGATCTTTATAGATGATGGCACCAGTATAGGATAGCAAAAATCGTAGGACAGGTCCCAAAAGCAAGGTTATGCCTGCCACCATGCCCAGTCTCCAATTGAGTCGAACCAATCTATCTCTCTCCATAAAAACCTCCTTCTCTCGTAGCTATCATTCTACCATATTTGCTCCAGAAACAAAAGACCTTCTCCGTCACAAACAAATCGCCTACCTGCTTTCAGACATCCGAACATAAAAAGAGAAGATCTGTCGATCCTCCCTTTTCATTTTCCAACCCTTATTTCTTAAAAATAGAGGTTCTGAAGTCGTTTGTTTGGTCAAGATAAGCTTTAAAGATTGCTCTCTTCAACTTATGAACGGCACTATCATACTCTGGATTATAGTTGCTCCAACGAGGACTTACAGCATCCTTGAGAACAGCTTGATCCATGAGGGCTTGCAATTCACTCACTTGATTGATGGTCTTGGTCCCATAGCTTGGCCATGGTTTTGTCGGATCTTTAAAGGTCACTTGTTTCAAGTTTTTAAACTGATCCACACGTTCTTTATACATGGCTTTCTTGAAATCTGCCCAAGATGCATACTTGCCTTCAAATACCTTGTCCAATACAAGTTTATCGGTCACCAATCCTCGTTCTTTACCATAGAGATTGATAGTTTTACCTTTTTGTTTGGCAATTTCTTCGTATTGGTTGGAGATATAAGGTACCATTCCATCCTTAAAGCCTTTGGCAGCCAAAAGTTCGTAAGCGATCCGACGTCCCATAAGGTCCCCTGGCGTGCCTTTCTCACTGCTGAGAGCTGAAAAGATTGGGGCAAAGAGTTTAATGGTATAGTAGCCATTTCGTTCATAGTCGCCAGATTGGTACTCACGAGCTGATAAGATGTTGTGGTCAATCAAACTATCAAAACTATTCAGGTTTCGAGCCTCTGCTTCTGTCAATTCTTTGACTACGTTAGTGGCGTAAACCTCATTTCCATCTGCTGGATCTTTCACATACTTGTTCTCAATCTTTCTGAGAGCCGCCATTTTCTGGTAAACATTTAGTTTGTTAACGATTGATTGCCCTTCGAGATATTCCAGCATGTAGATAAGGTCAAACATATTGTGAACATAGTTCTGAAGATCTGTAGCGTTTTGGAATCTCTCTGTCGGATCCAAGACTTGCAGACGGGAGTCCTCTGTACTATCTGATTTTGAGTGTTTCAAGATGGAGTTAATGGTAATGGTTGCGTCACTTGGTTGGTCAGGGGCTTGCAATAAGCCTTTTGCAAAGAACTCTGGTCCCAAGCCACTTCTTCGACCATAGCCGCCAAGGTAAATATCCTGATCCGAATCATGGGTCATCTCATGGGTATATGTAATGGCTCCATCCTTGTCCAGCATACGGTAAGACATATAGTAGACGCCATCCCCTGTAGCGTAAGCTCCATGCTGGTTGTGTACTACCTTATTGCCAACTGGTCCAAAGAAGTTCTTCATGGCAGGATTGGAACTATCAAACTTAGCCTCCACTGTAGCTTTTCCAGATGTTGTGTCATCCCCAAACTTATAGGCATCATAAAGGAGAATCGTACGATAGAGTTTTTCACGTGATTGTTCATCTAAAATGCGATACCAATAATCGTAGTGATCTCGCTGGCGTTTGGCTGTTTCACGCGCATTTTCTTCAACAAAGTCATTGAGAGCCTTGCCCGCTTTATGGTCACTATTTCGGTAGCGATCATAGGCTCCAAATCCTAGACTAGACATGGTCGAGATGACAAATACTGATTTCTCTGGCAAGGTTAGGAGAGGCAAAACCATATTGCGGTATTTCCATGTGGCACTCGTGATGCGATCATAAACACCGATAGAATACTTGGTGCCAGCAAGTCCTTGCTTCGCTTTCACCTCTTCGATAGTGGATTTTTCTTCGACAATGTAAGCCTTAGTCTCTGATTTAAACCAGTCATTGTTACTTGTATTTGGTAAAAAGACTTTTCGGTAATGTTCTAGAGTGCTAAATAAATCTGTCGTTCCATGATGGCTAGCTAGACTAATAGAATAAGTATCAACGTTGTTCTTAGCTAGAAGATTGTTAAAGCCAGATTTACCCAACTCAATCAGAGTGTCCAGTGGTGAAGCATTCCCCTTACCAAAGAAGTCCAGATGGTACAGAACCAGGTCTTTGACGTTTACTTGACCATAGCTGAAGTTGTACCAACGCTCCAGATATGTCAAACCAAGTAGCAAGGCTTCTTTGTTGTGCTTGATTTTATCTACAAGATAGCCCTTGGTAACTGGGTTATCGCCAGCAAGTCCAGCATCTGCTGACAAGAGTTTCTTCAAACTATCTTCCAGATGTTCCTTTGTTTTGGCGAACTGGTCTTCAAGATAGAGCTCAGTCTGCTCGACTTTTGGAGAAATACCGAGTGTCTTTCTGATGCCTTCTGAATGGTAGTCCACCTGCTGCAATTCAGGTAAGACTTGTTTGATGATAGAGCTTTGGTCGTACAAGAATTGATTCGGTGTGTAAAGAAGGCCAGTATCTCCTAGACTATATTCCGCTAATTTGGCGAAATCAGCCTGGTACTTGAGATCGATCTTCTCAGATGAATGGTCCTTGTAGTGCAGCAAGAGTTTGTTTGCAGTCTCTTTGTTAGAAACAATGTCTGTGATGACTTGGTTATCCTTCATCATGACTACTGACAAGAGTTCTTTTTGATATAGCAGACTGTTCTCATTGACCAAGTTTCCATATTTGACGATGGTTGCTTTGTTGTAGAAAGGTAGCAATTTTTCAATATTTTTATAAGCCAAAGCGCGCTTAGCTTGATAATGGGCCACCTTAGAAAAGTCACTGTCTTTTTTGCCACTTGTTGAGAGGGGCTTCACTGTTGGTAGAGGGAGAGGTTTGATGGCTGCTTTTTTGCTTTCGATTTGGGAAGCATCTAGCATTGTTCCTCTTTCTTCAAAGGATTCCTTGCTGACGACCTCATCCTTGACCATAGTGACATTGTAGACTCTGTTGGACTTACTGCTAAATGTGTCCGTCACCTTCATTTCATTATAGTGGTAACCGGTAATGGCATTTCCGTTGGTTACATTGACATCACTGAGAACATTGGTCAATCTTCCAGCATGCTGTTCCTCATTAGTTTTTCGATCCCACAAATAGCCTGCTACTCCCGCGACTCTACCAAAGTGCTTGGCATTGTTAATATCGCCTTCAGCGTAGCTATCTTGGATCTGTGCATCCTGATCTACTAGACCTGCAAGACCACCCACAGTCTGATCTGAACTATTTGTGTTAGATGAAATGGCTACTGTCGCTTTTGACTTCGTCAGTAAAGCCCTGTTTCCTGTCAAATGACCGACCAGACCACCGATATTATAGGCTGCAGTCGTCTCATAAGTGTTGATAATTCTTCCCTTGAAACTGCTCTCTGTGATGCTTGATTGCTCAGCCTTAGCTAGCAAACCACCGATACCACGTTCACCAGCGAGAACACCATCGACGTGAACTTGCTGAATCTTTGTGTTATTCTGGGCTTCATAAGCCAGTGAACCAATATCATCTTTCCCTGAAATGGAGACATTTTTCAGACTCAATTTTTCTACTCTAGCGCCGCTCAAGGTTTCAAAAAGAGGCTTTTTCAAGTTGTAAATAGCATACTGCTTGCCATCTTTTTCACCGATCAACTGACCAGTAAAGGCGCCCTTGATGTAGGATTTAGCTTCAGGCTCTAACTCCACTTCGTTGGCATTCAAACTAGCTGCTAAATGATAGGTTCCAGAGAGATTCTGGTTGATAGCTTTGACCAGGTTGCTAAAAGAAGTAAAGGTTGTCGTTTCCTCTGTTGCCTTCTTAGCTAGGTAGAAGGTGAAATTATCAACATATTTATTTTCTAGCTCTTGCTGGAGTTTCTCATCCTTGGCTGTGATTTTATAAACTGGCTGACCATCTTTCGTTTCAGCCGTTATTGAAGCGACTGGTAGATAGACATCTTTAAACGACGAGGATTTAACCTTAACAAAGTAAGTGTCTGGATTACTTGGGACACCGTCTAAAGAAACGTGTTGTTTGTAAGTACCATTGGTCTGACTATACAACTCCAGATCCGAAACGTTTCTTAATTCAAGTGTTTTTTCTGGATCTTTTTCTTTTGGTTTTTCTGTCGGAGCTTCCGGTTTTACTTGCTCGGTATTGCCAGTATATTCTGGAAGAGGAGCGACTTGTTCCGGTTCAACGATGGCTCCTGCTTGCTCACCTGTATATTCTGGTAGGGAAGACTGGGTCTCTGGTTCCACAATCGCACCTGATTGAGTGCCTGTATACTCTGGTTTTTCAGCTGTTTCAGGAGCTACAATCGCTCCTGCTTGAGTGCCTGTATATTCTGGTGTTGGTGGCACCTTTTCAGGCTCTACGATTGCTCCAGACTGCTCGCCTGTATAGGCAGGTTTGTCAGTCGTTTCTGGTTCCACCAAAGCCCCTGACTGGACGCCCCCAACCTCTGGCTCAACTTTTTCCGGCTCAACGATGGCACCAGCTTGAGTTCCCTGATACTCAGGCAATGGAGCGACTTGCTCGGGTTCAACGACTGCTCCTGCTTGGGTGCCTGTATATTCTGGTTTTTCAGCTGTCTCTGGGTCTACAACCGCTCCCGCTTGCTCGCCTGTATATTCTGGTAATGGAGCCTGAGTCTCAGGCTCTCCTTTTTTTTCAGACTGAGGTGCTTCACTTGCAGCAACTGCTTTCTTAGTCCCTTTTTCTACTATACGTGGCAAGGCTTCTTCTACTTTAGTTGAGAGAACTTCCCTAGAAATTTCTTGGTTTTCAACCGTGAAAATGCGAACGACTTCAACCTTCTTCCCAGCACGACCTTCTTGTTTGACATGGATGGTTCCCTCTGCTAGATCTGGATTTTCTTGAACCACTTCTGGAACATCTAGTTTAGTTACAATTTCTTGGTCCTTGTATAGGAGCTCTGGTTTATTCACGCGACCAGCCAAAACTTCATCCTGAGGATCCACACTAGCAAGACCAGACGGATTTTGATTGGATAAATCTTGAGAAGGGGTCTGATTTTCAGCAGGGAGTGTAGGAGAGGTAGCTTTCTGCTCATCTCCTGCCTTTTGCCCACCTTCGTTGGCTTGGAAATGAGGTTGAACCGTATAGTCAAGTTTCTGATCCCTAGCAGCAGTTTCTTGCAGACTAGCGTCCTTCTCTTGCTTAATATAGCCTAGATAAGTATAACCTGATAAGGCACGTGGCAAAGGCAGACTATCTCCTTGGGATAATTGGTATTCCTGATTGTACTGGAGCAAAAGTTGATTTTCAATAGCCTGAACTGAAGAAGCCAAACCACTGCCCATCCCTGTTACCAAAATCACATTCAAGAGGGCTTTCTTTTTGCCTTTCTTTTTCGATACGACAAAAATAAGGAAACCAATTGAAGCCAGAACTCCACCTGATAAAACGCTAGTAAGGCTATTCTGCCCACCTGTATTGGGCAACTGACCCAGCTGGGCTTTCTCATCCATACGGTAGACTAGATAATATGTGCTCTCACTATCTTCCGCAATTTTAGGAATATCCTTGACAATCAAGTCTTTTTCTTGCCCACTCAGCTCCGTATCCGTCACATATTTGTAGTGAACAGATACGTTTTCTTGAGCAAATACGGTTCCACTGCTAGCAACGGACACAAAAAATAGGCTTGAAATCGAAGCTGACACAAGACCAATTGCTAATTTTCGTAAGGAGAAACGATGCTGCTTCTCTCCAAAAAACTTTTTCATTTTAAATCCTCTCAACTTTTACCTTCTATCAAGAAAATAACTAGCATTATATTTTGATATAGGTATTTCACATCCACCATTATACTATAAAAATACTTCCTTGTCTCCAATAAATGCTTTAGATTTCACGAATGTCAAAGCTTATTTATCTTGTAAAATTTATCCGTCGTTGATGACAAAAAAAGAAGGCTAAGCGCCTTCTCTTATTTGAAAATATTCCTAACAAAAAGTCATTATTCTTGAATCTCGAACTTTTTCAAAAGTCCAAAATAGAGGGATCCACCAATGATTGTCAGAATTCCTCCTACCCAGCCCAAGAATGGGATCAATCCAACAGAACCACCCACGATAAACAAAACAGACGGTGCAGGGGTCACACGCTCATCGTCCTTGTAATAGACAATAGACACAATTCCTAAAACCAAGACAGCAATTTTTACCAATGCCAAAATGATTGAAAAAATCGTCAATATACCAACTGTTGCATCAGAGTCCTCCGTCGCTGCAGCAGCCCCGACAGCTATCATAAACATAACAAGAGGTGCCAACAGCAAGACGATACCTGAAATAAGACCAAAAATCGCATTTACGCGAGCAAGTGCTTTTGTTTTCATCCGAATCTCCTTAAAAAAATTTTACAACTATCATTTTATCATATTTTCATGAAAAACAAAAGAAATTTCGAAACGAGTATACTAGATGATGAATGTTTTCCAATTTCTCTCCAGATATTTAGAGTAAGAAATATGTCCTGTATCAATTTATTTGTAAATTCATTCGTTTTTGTACTAAGCAAGCCATTCACCTAAAAAAGAAGATCACTTGGATCTTCTTTTTTCGTGTCTATCTTTCAAAGATGGACTGTCTGAAGTCGTCTGTGGCACGTAGATAAGCGTTGAAAATACGATACTTGAGTTGGGCGACACTGCTCTTAGAGCTGTCTGATAAGGCACGATCAATGTTCTTAGCTGAGGCATCCGCTAGTACTGCTAAGTACATATAATCTTGTAATTCCTCATAAGAAGAAATCGTAATTTGTCGTTTGCTATCTAGTTTTCCTGCTTCAAACTCGATGGTGATTGGACGAAGGAATGTTTGCGCCTTGTTGTATCTCTCATTCAACATAGCTTTCTTCAAATCTTTCCATGATTCATACTGACTACCGTAGAGATTTTTAAGGATCCGATCATCTCCAACTACTCCGACATCTCCACGGTTCCAAGTTGAGTAGGTCTTATCACCTTCTTTGAGGGCTTGACCAGCGTATTGGCCAGATACATATGGGACAAATCCTTGTTGGTAGCCCTTGTCTCCTAGCAATTCGTAGGCTCTACGGCGGAACATAAGTCCCCCAGGAGCACCAGTTGGATTGTCCAGAGCTGCATAGAAGGTAGCAAACATATTGATGACATAGTAGCCATTTCGTCCAAAGCTAGCTCTATCCCAACCATCGCGACGACCAATGATATTATGATCAACCAGAGCATCGACAGATTTTAGTTTGGCTGCTTCTTCGGCAGTTATAGGGACAATGCGATCATCAGCGTGGGCTTGTTTACCATAAGAAGTTTTTTCAAAGTTATAATTTTCAGCCTTGCGGTACCATTTCATTTTCTGTTGATCAGTTAGAACTCCAGTAACAATATCCCCTTCTACATAATCCAGAAGGTTCAGTACATCAAAGACTCCATGCATGTAGTCGCGAAGAGCATCTGCTGAGGAGAATCGGGCAACAGGATCATAGGTATGGTAGCGTGTGGTCGAATCTTTATCTCCCTGATAGAAGCTATTGAGCACGAGACCTTTTTCGCTAACATTGGTTACAGACTCTAACATCCCTGTAGCAAAGCTCTCAGGTCCTTCACCCTCACGACGACCATGTCCTTCAAAATAGATAGAACCATCCGAGTTGTGGGTCATTTCATGGGTATAGACCATGGTTCCAGAAGCTCCCAGCATCTGGTCATAGACGTAGAAGACTTCATAACCATTTGCAAAGGCTCCTAGTCCATTGTCTCCGTGATACTTGCCAGCAGGGCCAAAGAAATTGTACATAGCAACAGAAGTCTTATCATTACGAGGAGCCCAATATTGCTGGCCTTTATCATTATAAAGAAAGAAACCGTCTGTAACGATCACCCGTCTGAATAGAGTGTCTTTCCTGTTTGGACTTAGAATGTTGTACCACATGTCATAGTGGTTTCGTTGCCATTCAGCTGATTGATCCACAAGTTTTTCAACGTGTCGATGGAGTTCCTCACCTGAGAGAACTCTGCCACCTTCTTTCCTGTAGCCTCCAAAGCTACCAAAGGCAATGGTCGACATATTGCTGATGATATAGACATCTCTTTCAGGTAAGGTCAGAAGCTGGAGAACCATTTGCTTGAAGCCCCAATCTCCCTGAGTCAGTCTGTCGTAGACTTTGATTGTATACTTACTCTTACGATCCGCATTGTCCTGCTTGGCCTGAATTTCTGGCAGACTTGAACGAGCTTCTACGATATAAGCCTTGGTATTTTCCTTGAACCATTCACTGTTGGTTTTGTTTGGCAAGAAGAGTTCACGCAGACTTTCTAAGTATGTAAAGAGGTCTCCTTTGCCTTTTTCCTTAGCTAGGGATTGTCGGAAAGTATTGAAGTTGTTTTGCGCTCGAAGATTGCCCATTCCAGAGTTACCGAGAGCAATGATGGTATCGAGTGTCGAAGCGGCATGATTGCCAAAGAAATCAAACTTATAGGCATTAAGGTCCTTGGTGTTGAAAGTTCCATAGTTGACATTGTACCAACGATTGAGATAGGTCAGACCAAGCATGAAAGCCTCTTTGTTCTTCAGAATCTTTTGGCTAATTGCATCCGCTACGGCAGAACCTAGAGTGTTAATCGACTTATCAACTGAAAGTACCTTGAGGAGCTCCTGACCTAGGTCAGCTTTGATTTGTTCAAAGGCTTTTTCCAGATAAAGATCATCTAAGGAAGCTGTTTCACCAATTCCCAGTACCTTACGCACAGCAGTTGAGTTATAAGTCACAGCTTTGAGTTCATCCAAGACTCTCTCTTTAATGGACTGGTAGTCCGATAGGAAGGCCTCTGGTGTATAGAGCAAATTCTTATCAGCGATGCTATATTCAGCAATCTGACCATTGGCAAAATCTCCCTTGTAGGTCAGATCAAGATAGGCAATGGTCTTATCTGCATAATGCAACATCAGTCTATTGATTTCACCCTTATGGCTGTTGACGTCCGTTATCAGCGTCTCATCTTTCATCGGAACCACATCTAACAAGGCTACTTTGTTGAGTTTATCATCTTCAGCTAATTGATTTGCTGTATGAACGATAAAGTCTTTGTTGTAGAATGGTAATAGTTTTTCTACATTTTCGTAGGCTTGCTTTCTGGACTCTTGGGCTCCCCTCACTCGACTATAGTCTGTTTGATGCTGGTAAGCTTGCTGCAATGGTTCCTGATCCGTCAAGGTCGAAGTGATTCCAAACGACTGACGTTTGGTTTGTCCATCTACCTCTGAAATAGTACGGACAAATCGCTCATCTTTTCTATTTGCTGTAGTCCCTTCAAGAACATGTGAGTCCCGAATAGAAGCTTCAGGATACGGGTCTCCTGTCATGGCATGACCATTTTGAACCTTGACACTGGTCAAGACATTTCGGACCTGTCCATTGTTCCATGTAGATCCAATTGCTCCACCAACTTGGCCAGAATGGCCTCCATTTTGGATAGAACCAGTCACATAAGAAGTTTCTAATCTAGCTCCATTCTGCAAACGACCGATCAATCCTCCAACACGCTGGTCTCCATTTCGACCCGTTACTTGGATAGATACATCCGCCTGACTCTTCTGCGCCAGTGATTGGTTGCCGTGGAAATTACCGACCAGGCCACCAATATTGTACTCCTGCCCTCCATCTTGGGTGCTGGTGATGGATCCTTTAAAGGCAACATTGGTTAGTTTTGTGTTTTGGGCAACTCCTACGAGTCCACCGATATGTTTGTTCCCAGATAGACTACCACTTACAGAAACATCCGTAATCGTTGCATTTTGAGCATTGCTAGCCAAGGCCCCGATAGAGTCCTTACCTGTAACTGCAGCCGATTTCAAGGTCAGTTGCTGGATGGTGGCATTTTTCAAGGTTGCAAAGAGTGGTTTTGCCAAGTTGTAGATGGTATAATCTTTTCCATCCACTCGGCTAGTTAGACTACCTGAAAATTCTTCTGGAACATAGCTTGTCGCAGAATGTTCTAACTCAACCTCATCTGCTGAAACATCCGCTCCTAGTTTGAAGTTTCCAGTCGGGTTTGACTTCATAGCCTCTATGAGCGCTTTGAAAGACGTATAGACACCTTCTTGGCTAAGAGGCGTTTTGGGCAGTTCAAAAGAGTAATCTGGACGATAATGGTCCCCTTCTCCCTCTACGAGCTGATTAGCTGATACCGTTACGGAGTAGGCATTGCCCTTATCTGTAATCTTAGTAACAGGTAAGAGCATATCCTTGAACTTGTCTGACTGAATGCGAACATAGTAGTTGTCCAAATCAGACGGCACTTCCGACAGAGATAGGTAACGTCGGTAGTGACTGCCATCTTTACCGTACAGCTCGATGCGGTCGATGTCTTTAATTTCAACCTTCTTATAATCTAGCTGAACTGGGCGTTGATCCTCTATACTAGTTTGTTCCCCTTGACCCAGATCATATTTCATGACAGTTTTGAGAGTATAAGGAGTATAGTAGTCCAAGTCATCAAGTGTCAATTTTTGAGTGAGGTCCACAAGGTCGACTTCCTTAATTAACGTTTCACCCTTGTATAGCTGCACTTTGGATGATTGATAGCTAGCTGTAGCATCCGTCAAGTGATAGCTAAGAGAAACTTGTCGTTTGTCTTCTTCCTTCTCGACACGGACTAGAGAGAGGGTTGGTTTTCTCTTGACACCATCCAGAGCTTGACGAGCTGCCTCGAGATCCGTCCGAACTTGATCGACCAAGGCTTGATTGGCGAAAGGATTGTCCAAAACGAGCTTGGCCTGATCTAGAGCACGGCGATAGCGGAGTTTGGCTTCTTCATCAGCATACTGGTAAGCAACTGTAGACTGAGTCACATCCTTCATGTCAAATTCAACTCCAAGAGTTTTCTTATCAACAGGTTGGCCGTCTAGATTATTCTTAGCAGTTTCAAGGGCTTTTTTCAAAGAATCAACCTGTTCTTGACTGGCATGAGATGTCTCAAAGAGAGCTTGGGCATTTGCGACTGCCTGTTTATAAGACTCTTGATCTGCAGTGGTATCATTGAAATACTGATGCGTTTTCTGAATGCTATCGGCCTCTTCCACTAATTGGTGCAAGGGTTCGAGGTCGAGAGTTCCTTTTTCTGGTTCCACAGGAGCGTGATCCGCATTTGTAGAAATTGGTTTTGTACCGACTTTGATAATTTGAGGAACTGCTTCTTTTGTGATAGTGTTAGAGATTTCCTCTGTATTTTCGACTTTTCCATCTACTAAATACTGACGAGTCACAATCGTACGGACGCCCTCTTGACCAGCTTGGCTAACTTCCCTTTGCCCCAAAGGCAGGTCTGCACTTTCCACTTCCTTAGTTGGGTAGGGTTCTGCTACCGTCGTAGTAACATCCTTTTCCTCAACGTTTAAGTTTGGAACTTCATTTACAGGAGCGTCTGTTGGTTTCTCGCTAACAGGAGCTATTCCAACCGTTACGATCTCTGATACCGCTTGAGTCGTCACTTCGTTGGAGATTTCCTGGCTTCTCTCTACTTTTCCATCTACTAAATACTGACGAGTCACAATCGTACGGACGCCATCTTGACCAGCTTGAGTTATCTTGGTTTGGCCAACTGGCAAACTATCACTCTCTACTCGTTCTCGAGTGTAGGGTTCAGCCACTGTCGTGGTAACATCCTTTTCCTCAACGTTTAAGTTTGGAACTTCATTTATTGGAGCGTCTGTTGGTTTCTCGCTAACAGGGCCTGTTCCAACTGTTACGATTTCTGATACTGCTGGGGTTGTCACTTCGTTAGAGAGTTCCTGGCTTCTCTCTACTTTTCCATCTACCATGTACTGACGGGTGACGATTGTACGCACACCATCTTGACCAGCTTGGGTTATCTTGGTCTGGCCAACTGGCAAGCTATCACTCTCTACTCGTTCTCGAGTATAGGGTTCTGCTACCGTCGTGGTAACATCTTTTTCTTCAACCTTTAAGCTTGGAACTTCATTTACAGGAGCGTCTGTTGGTTTTTCACTAACGGACTCCCCTGGGCTTGGTTTTGTAGGAGAAGGGACCTTGCTTCCGACTTTTCTAATCTCAGAAGTCGGCTCAGTCGTTACCTGATTGGAAACCTCCTCTGTATGGATCACCTGACCATTTAAAATGTAGCTGCGGGTAACGATGGTACGACTACCATTTTTCCCTGCCTGAATCACCTCAGTTTGACCTTGCGGCAAATCAGCTGCCTCTACTTCCTCTACTTGGAAAGGAATAATCTCTGTACGACTCGTTTCTTTACTATCAACCTTTAACTCTGGTTGTTCAAAGACAGGAGCTTCACTTGGTTTCTGAGCACGATACTCTTCCTGCGCTTGACTTCCGTTTGAAGTTTGAACTGGAGTATCAATAGGAGCCGAATGATTCAACTCTTTCTTGCCATCAACTGAAGAGTTTACTTCTTTTTGAGATTTCAAATAGCCTACATATTGGTAGCCTTCAATCGTAAGTGGGGATTGCAATGTTTCCCCGACCTGTACAGTCAATTCCTGATTATAGTCAGCCAGCATTTGATTTGTCAAAGCCAAGGAAGTTGGCGCAATCAGCTGACTTCCTAGACTGGTCAAGAGCATGAAAGAAGCTAGCTTTTTGCGATCATCTCTGCCCAGTTTAATCGCTACGACCAGTAGCACTATACCTGCCCCCGCTGCAATTGAGCTAATGAGTTGGCTGTAACCAGTTGCAGGCAACTGTCTCGTCGGACGATAAATCAAATAGTATGTATCATCTGTTTCCTCAGCAAACTGTGGCAATTCTTTGACTACCAATTGCTTCTCTTGGTCTGTGAGCTCACTTTCTGTCACGTACTTATAGTGGATCTGTTTTGTGACGGATGGCGTCTGTTCACTGGCTGCTACACTAGCAAGAGAACCTCCTCCACTAAAAAGGTAGAAAACCCCTACCAGAGCAGAAACTAGACCAACCGAAACTTTTCTCAATGAAAAACGTTGGTGCTTTTCTCCTAAATCATTTTTTTTCATTCCTAATCTTTCCTTTGTCATGATTTGAATCCCCTCTATTCTACCGAAATTTACTAGATTATTCAATTTATTTGCTATAAATAATAGCCACAAAAAACTGCTAATCTTTTCAGTTCATTTACTCTGTCAAAATCCTTATCTTATCAGGTCTTGAATGCACAAACAAGATCAGGGAGAAACCACAGAAAAAATTCCTAGGTAGCCTTAAACCTAGGAATTTTTCAAATTTTAATCAAACAGAATCGTTTCCTTATTTCTTGAAAATAGACTGTCTGAAGTCGTCTGTCTCACGAAGATAAGCGTTGTAAATTTTCTTCTTGAGCAGGTTGACCCAGCTAGCTTCGACACGGCTAGTAGCATTGGTAATGTTGCGTACATCCTCTGCTACTGCTGCATCCATCAATTGCTGCATCTCTGCATAAGAGCGAATGGTTACTTTCTTGGTACTGTTTGGATTTTTAAGCTCGTACTCAATGGTAATTGGCTTCAGCTTGGTCAGCTGATCAATCCGCTCCTTGTACATGGCCTTTTTGAAGGCTGCCCAAGAGGTGTATTCACCCTTAAATACATTTTCCAAGACTTTCTGGTCTGTCACGAGACCAACATCTCTTCCGGACCATCCGTCCCACGTTTTCTTGCCTTCATCGAAGGCTTCCTGAGAGTACTGACCAGAAACATAAGGGACAAATCCTTCATGGTAGCCCTTGGCTGCTAGTAATTCATAGGCTGTGCGACGGAACATAACGTCACCAGGTGCTCCATTTGGATTGCTCAAGGCTGAGTAAATTGGTGAGAAAAGGCTGAGGCTGAGGTAGCCATTTCGACCATATTTCCCACTTTCCTTATTCTCCCGACGAGTGATCACATCATTATCAATCAGGGAGTCAAAGGTCTTCAGCTGCTTGATTTCCTCAGCTGTGAAGCTTCGCGTCTGGTTACCTGCGTGGGTCTCCTTACCATACTTATCTGTAATATAGTAATTCTCCATCTTCCTGAACCACTGTAACTTGGCAGCATCGCTCTGCTTCAACATAGAAGTACCTTCTAGATAGTCCAAGGTGTAGATCATGTCAAACATACCATGGACATAGTGTTGTAGGTCTGCTTCATTTTGAACACGTTCCTTGAAATTATAGGTATGCATACGTGTCTTAGAATCCTTGTCCACCTTGAAGAGAGTATTGAGCGTAATGGTTGATTCATCTGCGCTCGGCGAAGATTGCAAGAGTCCGCGAGCATAGAGTTCCGCGCCTAGTCCCTCACGACGACCATAACCTTCAAAGTAAATTGCACCGTCAGAGTTATGGGTCATTTCATGGGTGTAGACAGAGTTTCCATAGTCTTCCAATAATCGTGCTCTATCAAAATGGGTAACACTTCCCGTCGCATAGGCATTGTAGCCCTTGCTTGGATACCACTTGCCGGCTGGTCCAAAGAATTCCTGCATAGCCTGTGATTTTTTGTCATTAGCTGGTGCCCAATAGCTTTGTCCCGCTTTGTCAGTCAAGAAGAACCCATCGTAAACCAGAACCGAACGGAAGAGCTTGTCTTTGCTTTCCGGACTCAGAATCTTGTACCAGAAATCATAATGGTCGCGCTGGTATTCAGCTGTTTTTCTCACTCGGTCTTCGACATATTCAACTAGTTCTGCGTCTGTGCGCACTCTGTTATTGGCATCCAGGCGGTAGCGATCATAAGCTCCCATAGAGAGGGTAGACATATTAGAGATAGCATAGACACCTTTCTCCGTCATGGTCAAGAGTGGCAGGAGCATGCCCTTGTGTTCCCAATTATCTGCAGTAATCTTGTCATAAACACCGACAGAGTACTTGCTCTTGCCCTCGGCTGCGTCCTGAAGCTGTCTCGCTTCTGCTACATCGGACTTAGCCTCAACGATGTAGGCTTTTGTATTGGTTTTGAGCCATTCATTATTGGTCTTGTATGGTAGGAAGAGCTGACGGTAGCCTTCAAGGTAATTGAAGAGTCCTCGCTTGCCAGTTGCTTCAGAGAGCGAATTATCATATGCTGTATAGTTGTTCTTAGCCTTGAGATTCTCAAGTCCTGATTTCCCTAAAGCAATGATTGTATCAAGAACCGAAACGTCATTTTTACCGTAGAAATCCATCTTGTAAGCCGATAGGTCCTTAACATTAAAGGTATCATAGTTGATATTGTACCAACGGTTAAGGTAAGTCAGACCCAATAGGAAAGCTTCTTTATCAGCAAGAATCTTCTTAACAAGATAATCCTTAACTACTTCTCCTTCAGTATTGATAGCCTTATCCATAGCCAGCACTTTGCGAAGCTCACCTGATAGCTTACTTTTCACTTGCGTAAATGCAGTGTCTAAGTATAGTTCATCCAAAGAAGTATCTGCGGCTACTCCGAGAGCTGTACGCATAGCTGGCGAATCAAGAACGACCTTGTTTAACTCTGGCAACACTTGATTTAGAATGCTAGTATAATCTGATACGAAGGCTTCTGGAGTATAAAGAAGGTCTAATCCCTTCATCCTATACTCAGCAATACCCTGGTTGACGAAATCTCCCTGATAAGATATTTCTAGATAGTCAATGGTATTGTCCATGTAGTGCAGCATCAAACGATTGATTGCAGTTTTATTGCTATGGATATCAGTGATAATCTGGTCACCCTTCATCGGAACAACATCCAGTAGGTACTCCTTGTTCAACTTATGCTCTTTCGGAATCTTGTTAGCAAACGAAACAATGGTTTCTTTATTGTAGAAAGGAAGCAGTTTCTCCATATTTGCGTAAGAATATCCGCGGTCAAATTGAGCATTGTTTACTTCACCATAGTCGACAAAACGCATATTTAGATTCGTGTCATCTAGGCTAGTCGTGATGTCCATAGCAGTCAGTTTTTCTTCCATTTCTTCTTGAGTAATAGTAGAAGTAATAAACTGATCGTTTTTCAAGGTTTCACTCTTGGCAACTTTATATGCTTGCGTAATGCGGTCGTTTTTATAGCCCTGATCCCCAGAAATACTGTAAACATTTGTACCACTAACATTACTGATCACATTATCAACCAAACCATTAAAGTAGTTCGAGCCGACCACTCCACCGATTTGACCGTTAGTGGTTGAATTATATAATTTTCCTGTCACATAAGATTTGGTGATTCGAGCATTGTTTTCTAGACGTCCGACCAAACCACCGATACGTTGTTCATTTGATCGTGCACCACTAATAATCGTTACATCTGCTTTACTTTGGCTAAGAAGAGATTCTCCTCCTTTAAGGCTTGCAACCAAACCACCTACATTATAAGCTTTGATGTGTTGACTGTTAGATAGGATAGTTCCCGTAAAGGAACTATTTGTAATTTTCGTATTGGTTCCATTAACTACAAGACCCGCTACGTTAGAAGCGTTGTCTACTACCGATACTCTTCCCTGAACAGAAACATCTGTGATTCGCGCATTCTCCGCATTGCGTGCAAGTGCTGCTGAGTCATAGGTACCCACGATATTCACATCTTTAAAGTCGATATTGGAAATGGTAGACCCACTCTTGAGGTTTTCAAATAAAGGCTTGGCTAGATTGTAAATCGCATATTGCTTGCCATTTTGACTACCCGTCAGACTGCCGGTGAAGTTCCCTTTGAGGTAGACATAATCCGCAGGAGCTAGGTTGACCTCGCTCGCATCCAAATCAGCTCCCAGAACATAATTTCCTGCCATATTTCGCTTCATAGCGTCTATTAACCCAGCAAAGCTGGTGTAGACATTTTGCTGACTTGGGACTGCCTTACTGATGTAGAAGTCGTGCCCAGACTTGTAGCCCGCTTCACTTTCTTGGACGAGCTCAGGAAGGTTTACATTAACCTTATAGACTGCCTTGCCATCTTTCTCTGCTTCAGAAATGCTGTGAACTGGTAGGAGAATTTCCTTGGATTCGCTTGATTTGATCTTAACGAAGTAGGTAGACAGATCCGTAGGCATGGAGCTCATCGATACAAAGCGCTTGTATTGGTCGTTTTCTTTATGATAAAACTCAACGGAATCAATATCACGGAAGGCAATCTTCTTGTATTCTAACTCAAAGTTACGACTGTCTGTTTCAAACTCAGTAAAGCTACCATTATCCAGTTCATAAGTCAACTTGGTTTTCAAAGTATAGCCTGTATAGTAGTCTAGGTCGCCAATTTTCAAGCTGCCAGCAAAGTTGGTAATCGGAAGAGTGCGAATTAGCTGGTCTCCCTGGTACAATTCTGCAGTCGCTGAACGGAAGGACTGGGTCTGGTCTTCCAATCTATATTGGACCGTCACCGACTTATCATCAGCATTCTCAGTCAGACTTAGAATGGAAACAGTCGGCTTGACTTTAGGCACTCCATTTAGAGCTTCTTTGGCTGCTGTCAGGCTAGCAAGAACTTGATTGACCTGTACTTGTGTAGCAGTTTGATTGTTCAAAACTTTGTCTGCCTTGGTCAATTCGTCAGTATAAGCTGTCTGCTTATCTGAATCCGCATTCTTATATTTAACCGAAGTTTTAACTCTTGGATTTAAATCGTACTCAGTCTGAAGAGCTGTTTTAACAACTTCAAAACCACTTAATTGAGCCTTGGCTTGATTGATTTGTTCCACCAGTTGGTTGACTTCTGCTTGGCTGGCTTGGGATTGGCTCAGAATCGCTTGACCAGCCGTCAAAGCAACATCATAGTTAGCTTGATGACTCTGACTATCGTTGAAATAACGGGCCTGAGCTTTAATCTGATCCGCTTCTGCCAAGAGATTATGCAGTGAAATTAAATCGAACTCCTCTAAAGCGTCTGCTTTCGGAGCTTCGTTCGGAGCTAGAGTTTCCTCGTTAGACAACTCTTGGCGGTCGACAACTTGACCGTTGGAACTGTAGACACGGGTCTTAATCGTACGTTCACCTTGGACACCCGGAGTTGCGATTTGACGAGCATCTTGGACCAATTCATCCGTTTCTTCTTCACGAATGCTAAAGTTGACTTTCTCTACGCGCGTTTCATCTGTATAAGTCAGTGGATACTCTGGTAAAGCCTCTGCTTTTGGCGCATCGCTTGGTACCATGTTTGGCTTAGCTGTGCCGACTTTGACAATTTGTGTTACAGGAGCCAAGGTTTCTTCATTCGAAAGTTCTTGACGGTCGATTTCCTGACCGTTAGAACTGTAGACACGAGTCTTGATAGTTCGTTCGCCTTGGACACCCGGAGTCACGATTTGGCGGACATCACGAACCAATTCATCCGTTTCTTCTTCACGAATAGTGAAGTTAATCTTCTCAACGCGAATTTCGTCAGTGTAAGTTAGCGGATACTCTGGTAAAGCCTCTGCTTTCGGTGCTTCACTCGGTACCATAGTTGGCTTAGCCGTACCAACTTTGACGATTTGTGTTATTGGAGCCAAGGTTTCCTCATTAGACAATTCTTGACGGTCAACAACTTGACCGTTGGAACTGTAGACACGGGTCTTAATGGTACGTTCGCCTTGGACACCCGGAGTTGTGATTTGACGAGCATCTCGAACAAGCTCATCGGTATATTGCTCCTCAATGTTGAAGGCTATTTTCTCTACGCGCGTTTCATCTGTATATGTCAGCGGATACTCTGGCAAAGCATCTGCTTTCGGTGCATCACTTGGTACCATATTGGGTTTAGCAGTTCCGACTTTGACGATCTGTGTTACGGGAGCCATGGTTTCTTCATTAGATAACTCTTGACGATCGATTTCCTGACCGTTAGAGCTGTAAACACGAGTCTTAATCGTACGCTCACCTTGGACTCCTGGAGTTGCAATTTGACGACTTCCCTCTGGAAGCTCATCTGTATATTGCTCGTCAATAGAAAAATCAATCTTTTCTATTCTAACCTCATCATTTGTAGTCAATTCCAACTCAGA
>QWCO01000383.1_pt1 | contig 20131 bp, 19 predicted proteins | sample 1972611 | NCBI WGS metagenome assembly QWCO01 (sample SAMN09866706, study PRJNA288562) | Human oral metagenome isolate term1_saliva, whole genome shotgun sequencing... | reverse complement strand
TTATTCCAACACAGTGATACATTCGATATGATGTGTTTGGGGGAACATACTAACAGAATTTTAGAAATAGTTACATATTTCTGATAACGGTGAAATTATAAATAAATCAAATAAAAATACAAGTCTTTTTTAAGAAAAAAAGAAAAGCTAGGTCTAAACCTAGCTTATTGTTTTATCCTAGTTTATCAAATTCTCCTCTAAGTCGGTTATTATTGAGGTGATAGTATCTTTCAGTAGTTTTAGGATCACGATGTCTCATAAGTTTTGTGGTAGCTTGTTGTGATATACCAGCAAATACGCAGTTCGTAGCAAAGGCGTGTCTCTCCATATGAGGTTTAATAGATCTCGTTATTTTTCATGCTTCCATCAGTTTTTTAGAGTATTTTTGAAAAAGGAGATTAACATATTTGGGAGTAAGTGGTTTTCCTCGATTCTTATTGTCTAAGCCAACAAAGAGTAAATCATTTTTAATGGATTTGTGTTTTGTAAATTCTGCTAGTTTCTCTTTATAATAAGCTACTTTTTGTCTCAATTCCTCAGTAAAAAAGACTGCATCGATATATCCTCCTTTCCCTAAAATATCAAATTGTCTGTTAGGTGAGGAAAATCCATCAAAGGTACATCTGAGGACTTCACTTCTACGAAGTCATGTAGTATAAGGAATCTCTATCAAGAGTTGATTACGGAGCTTGAGAATTTCTTTGTCCTCATAGAATAAAGGAGCTTGATGAAATGTTTGATATTCAGGGGCTTTCATCATATCAATAGTATCTCTTGTTTTTTTGAGTTTTGGGATGGATTGTCGATTGAGTGTAGAGAGACCAACGACATTAAGGTATTCAAAGAAAACTCTCAGACTTTTTGTTTTTTCGCAAAGGGTATTTTGTGAAGGAAGCTTCCCTTTATTTGGTCAGCTTTGGATCGGAGTCGTACGATAATAGGCGATGAAATCTAAACAATCTTTAACTTCAATAGTATCTAGACTTAGAGCAAATCCCTTACGGAGTGATACGTATTCATAAAATTGATTGAGATTGTAATAGTGGTGAATCACTACATCTTCACTTCTTCAAAGTGTGTTTTTTGCATAATTACAATAGTCTTTGATTAGGTTTTTCATCTTTTTTTGTATTACAAAAGGTAAAAAAACGATTTGTAATACTTATATCTGCTTGTAAAAATTATACTTTTAAAAGAAAAAAAAGTCAAAAAATCAGGATTTTTTCTTTTTTCCCCTTGAAATATAGGATAAAACTGATATAATTTCACTGCAGATATAAGTTATAACAAACCTCTATTTTAGATAGAGGTATTTTCCGTTATGAAAAAAACTAAAGAGCAAATCCAAAAGAAACGAGAGGAGAAATATGTTCAGTTAGAATATAAGACAAAAAAGCAGACTGAGCAGAAAATTATAAAGTTTCAAGAAGAATCTTCGGCTCAGATCGAATATAAAACAGTAAAAATTAAAAAGAAATCAGACTCTTTTCTTGCAAAAAAGAAGCTTGAGTATGAGAGAAAGATGAAGAATGAACTCAGACAACTCGAAGGGAAACCTCAGAGAGAATATAAGCAAAAAAAATGGACAAGGAATAAAAAGCTCCAGTTCGCTTTAGAGATTGCACAAGAGAACTCAAAGCTCAGAGACACCAACGAGAATGGAGAAGGGTTTTGTATATCATGCAATCTCTGGAAAAAGCGAGAAGAACTTGCTGGAGGGCATAGATGGAGCAGAAGAATTCAAGGTGTGTGCCTAAATTCTCTGAATGTGAATGCACAATGCCACACTTGCAATTATACTACTTGACCAAGAGGAGATAAGCAAGCGATGGAAAGAGTTAATTTATCTTATGATTGCAATGCAATCAGAAAGTATGGGGAAGGTGTGCGGACACAGTTAGAGAAGCTCAAGAACGCAAGCGTGATTGATCCGCTTAAGTATGCACCAACAGAAACCGAGATTGATGATGCTATTGTAGTCTTAATCTGAGATAATGGGCATTATTGGAAACAAAAAAACTTCTATAAGCCAAAGAAAAATCGAAGGAAGATCTATGAAAAAGAACGATTAAAAAAGCTATAGAATCAGATTTATTTATTTTTTTACCAAATAAAAAAATGTGTTATATGTCAGAGAACAGACCAAATCGACCAACCCCAACCTATCCGAATATTGGGGATTTTAACAGAATTAGTGATTGGTTTCCAAAATCAGCAGAGATAGATCATAAAGAAAGAAGAATTAGAGACTTAGAGAAAGAGGTTGCAGAACTCAGAAGATATAAGGAAGAGCAAGAAGAGAAAGAGAATCCTAGGGTAAGACAATACAGAAAGAAGCCTGTAGTTATAGAAGCAGTAAGGTTTACAACAGAAACAAACCTGAGAAAATCATTTCCTGACATAGAAATATGGAATGGGATGTCTGATTCTGTTATAGAGGTATATATTAAAACCCTAGAAGGTAAGATGAAAATCTCTGAATGAGATTACATAATTAAGGGTGTCAAAGGAGAATACTATCCCTGCAAGCCAGACATCTTTAAGGAGACTTATGAGAGAGTTTAGTCAGATTTATTTATCTTTTTTTCATAAACAATGCAGATTAAAATTAAACGAATCAGAAATATTTTTAAGCAGAAATTATTTACTCAATTCTCTGTCTTAAATTTTCTTTTGGATGAATACAACCTTATATGCTCTCAAAAGTTGCTTTATTATAGCAACAAAACTAAACAAGAAAAAATGTTAAGAGTCCATCGCAAACGAAAAGAGATGAAGATTCAGGCAAAAACAATTCAGAATATTATGAAACGATATGTATTTTTCGGTTGAGAAGAGTTTTCTTCTGATTTATATGATATTTTACTCAAAGCATGCAAAACAAACAAGCCAAAGTAAGAATATGTCCTCAATGTTGAAGTGGAATACCTGTTTTTTGGAGAGGATCGCTTTGTATCCCCTGTACTCGTTTACAAAAACAGAGTCAAAAATCAGTTGATGAGCTGACTCAAGCTGTGATTAAAGTTGCACATATCTGAGCCGTAAAAGCATCAGATTTAGTAAAAGACAAAACGGAGGGGAAAAGTCAGTCCAAAAGCCAAAACAAAGACCATAATCCTAGGAAAAAAAGAAGTTGGAAAAAACTGACGAAATCCGTAGGTCACAAGTAAAGATAAGTCAGACTTTTAGAACTTATAAAAAAATAATGGGATATTGTAAGATATGCTGACTTGAATGTAAGAATAATGCAAAGTATTGTCTAAAGTGCTGAAGAATATTAAGGGAGAATCAATCTCATGCACGGAAGATCGGAATTAAGTACTGAGTAAACCTCTGTCCACTATGCTACAATCAAAAACAAGAGTGAGAAAAGTTTTGTAAAAAATGTGCGATGCTAATGGATAAGCCCAAAATGATTTTATCTACTAAAATTAAAAACATGGAAGAAAGGGAGTATATAGATTTAACATATACTTATGTTATGAAGGATCCGAAGTTTTTTAGAAGAAAGAAGAAAGATTTTGTAAGTTTTAAAGTATTGGAGATTGAGTTGAAAAAATGACAAATATTAACGCAAAATCTCGAAATACTTTATAGTCAATGAGTTCCAAAAAGAGAAAGATACGAAAGCAAAGAGAATTATTGGAAAGAGAAATTGCTTCCTATTTTTCGTGCTAAATATGAGAGATGGAGAGATAATCAGATTAGATTCATGGTAGATGTCGCTGTTGAATGAATGAAAGTTTGAGCGATATAGAATATTTTATTTTGTTTTTGTAGGAATGGTGTACAAGAAGAAAGTTCGTGAGTCTCAGATTAAAAAAAAGTCTAGGACAACAAAAGAAATGAAAGAGAAAAGGATACAGCAGGATACTGTAGCTAAAGCAGAATGTTATATCAGAGAAAAATGAGCTGAGGTAAAATATTGTGATAAGTGTAAAAATCCTATGCGTCCTAAATGAGTAATGCCTATTGTGGGGATGTGCACCTGCTGAAGAGAGCTGAAGTATAAAGAAACATATCCATCAAATATTCTTGCTTGGTTTATGGCAAAGTGTGATACCTGCAGGACTTATTTTAGCTTGGAGGAGCATTATAAAGCTGTACCTCCTCAACTACCGACATTTGAGAGGTGGAGTGTCGAACAGGGGGTATCGGATAAGACAAGGAAGGAATGGGCTGAAGAGTTCTTAGAGTTTGGCAATGCTTGTGACATGTGTTATGATCTCGTAGATGCAATGATCACGGAACTAGCAATGGCAGGGAAATATCCTGCGAATTATGCTATGTTTTATCAAAAATCGAAATTAAACTACGAGGACAAGAAGAAGATCGAGGTAGAGTGATCTGGTTTTAATCTTTTACTTCTTGCAGAAGAAGCGGATAAAAAAGAGGGTGAAAAAAACGATATTGGAAAAGAAAATATAGATACTAACTAAAATCTTTATGCTAAAAAATCCCACTTGTTTCCGCAAAAACATATATTAAGGTTGTGGTTAGGATAGAACCTAACCTTTTTATTTTTCCTAAGCTAGATTATAGAATGGAAAACCAAGAAAACAAAGAAGTCTTCGGAAACGAAGAGAAAAACAATGCCAATGATGAGAATTCAGTTACTCTTAGCAAAGAGGAATATGATAAGCTCAGGCAGACAGAAGAGGACTATAAAGCATCCACAAAAGAAGCGCAAAGATTGCGTTGGATTGCCGATGTATCCGTAGACAATAGCAAATTCTTAAAACTTTACGAAACCGATAAGAAGATGGCGAAGGCAGTAGCTGAGCACTTCGGTAGAGACGTAGAAGAGCTCTATGAAGCCGTAGCAGATAGTTATGGCGAAAAAAACGGAATTAGTAAAGAAGACGTTGCTAAACAAGCAAAAGAAATTGCTGAAAAGACACTAGCTAAGCAAAATCTCGAAACCTTCGTAAAAAAATATGGTATCGAGGGAAAGCTTGAGAAGGTCTTTAGAGAGGAATTCGAAGGCTTGATGGAGAATAAAACTTGGACTCCTGAAGAAGTCAATAAACAGTGTTTAAGAGCATTGAGGCTCGTAAGAGACACTGAGGAATTCCAAAAAGCCCTTGAAGAGAATGGATCTAAGCTTGCAGGTGCAGGAGCAACAGGGAATTCTCGTAAAGGAGTAACAAGCACCAAGAGCCCATATCAGCAGATAAAAGAAGAGATGAAAAACTGAAGCTTGCTGAGTAAATATGGGAAGAGCAAAAACTTTTAATTAATAAATTTTAAACCATGTTCGTATCAAAAAAGAAAACGATCGGAATGTCAAGAGAATTCTTGACTGATGTAAACACTACGATCAAAAAAGGTGATGCTCTTAAGATCACCGCTGGATATGTTGCTCCAGCTGGAGCGAGTGATACTGTCTTTGCTATTGCAGAAGAAGCTATTACAACTCTTGCAGGGGCACATAATCCTATTAACTGTCTCCTTGTGAATCCTGAGCTTGAATTTGAGGTAAACACAAAAACTCAAGCTACTCAAGCACAAGTTGGGACAAAAGTAAAACTCCAAGATGCGGGGACTGTAGACAATGCAACTCCAGCAGGAGTATTTACTATTATTGAGGTATTGCCTAACAAAAAGGCAATCGGAAGATTTTATTAGTTAATAAATAAGGAAAATGACTATTAAGACAGCAGATTACTGGGATCAGACCGCCCACCTTAAAGTAATTGATGAAGTATTCCAAGAGAGTATGGAAGACAAACTCAATGATATGATTGGTCTTAAGATCTTTGATGATGAAACAACAAGGAAAAGAAATGACACAGTCCTTATCGAAGAAGGGCTCACTGGAGTGGGATATATTCCAGAAGGGTCAGAATATCCAGACGCTAAGGCGGGAGAATCTGATACCTTTACACTTCAAAAATTTAAGTACGGTGCGAAAGTAGTAATCACCGAAGAAATGAAGATGTATAATGAACACGGATCAATGCACGAAAGAATCCGCTCTATCGTAGATGATGGTATGGATATGATTGATCAATCATTGGCAGATATTTTGCTTAGGGGATTCTCTACTGCAAGCTATACCGATGTATTCGGAAAGACAATGAGCGCTATTGGTCAGCAAGGAAGATCTCTCTTCAATGATGAAGATGGGAATATTATTAAAGTAGGATCTGTGGCGCATCCAAAGCTTTGTGCAAAGGCTCTTGATAGTGCTTATGTAATGGGGGCTACAAGGAAAAATAAGCTTGGGCAGAATAAATCAGTGAAGTATGATCTCTTGATTGTTTCTCCTCTTAATAGAGGGAAAGCAGACATATTGGTAAATTCTGATAAGATGCCAGGATCTGCAGATAATGCAATCAACATCAATAAAGGAAGATATAAAGTAGTGGAATGGGCTAGATTGTCAACTACTATGGATGGGGCAGATACTTCTGAATTCTGGTTCGTTGCTAATGAAAAGAAGGTAAGAAAACAGCTTAAAGTAAAGTGGGCAAGACAACCAGAACTTATTGCACCAAAAGAGGTCGCTGAAACTGGGGATGATATCCATAGATTTAGTTTTATCTTCTCTAGAGGATTCTTAAACTTCCCTTATATTGCAGGAAGTAAAGGAACAACTCTTGTTGAAGATGATCCAATCAAAGTAAAACAAGTCTAATCTTTTTTAAGAGGCGTATGCCCTTACGCCTCTCTTTATTTATATAAAAGATAAGTAATGTTAACCGTATGACCAAACCGAACTAAACTCTATGATGAAGGAAGATGTCTTTATTATGGAGTACCCTTTAATGATGAGCAGGTAGAGGCTCTTAGTAATGAGCCAAATCAGTTCAAAAAAGAAAAAATGATCAGAGAGTGGAGAGACGAATATCTCAAAAGTCTCAATCAGAGTTCAGAAGATTTGCAAAAAGAGGCTGATGAACTCGAAGAGATCAAGAATAAAATCTTAGCTCTTGATCCTCAAGCAACATTTAAGAGTAATAACATCGAGACGCTCAAAAAAAGACTCGAGAAGCTCGAGAAAGAATCAGCTGGAACAGATGATCAAAATATAGATCCTGAAGATCCAGCACAGGGAGCTGAGTAGGTCAGCCCCCTTTCTTTTTTTATCAATTATAAGTAGTAATATGAATACGAAAAAAGAAATTGTAGATAAAACTTATTTTTTACTCGGTGAGGATCAATCAGCTACGGTATTTGATAAAGAGGGAGAGGTTATACCTGAATTGAATACAACTATTGACGAGATTTGTAGATGTAAGGTATCAAATATAAATACATGACAAGCAATCAAAGGGGGAATGCTTGATTTTTTAGTTAGGGAAAAAAGAATCAAAGTCTGGCGTCCGATCGTATTGTCTAAAGAAATCGATGAAGATAGTACAGAAATAGAGGTCAATACTACAGATAAGATTCCTGAAGTATGAGCATTGTGTATCAATGGGAATATAATCAAATATGATGGAAAAGATGAAAAGAGATTGCATAATGTGGTCTGAATTAATGGGATACACGAAGTTGGCAGTCAGATTTTGCCTGCTTTTGAGATAAAAGATGAAGTAATTAAACTTCATGACGTGATTGACGATAGAACTCATCTGCCTATGATATATAGAGATTATAGAGAAGAAGCTCTAGGAGAGTGTTATACTATAAAATCGCATAGAGGCAGAAAATATGTTGTCTTTCATAATTATGAGTGAATTGTGACCCTAAGTATGACTGTAAAACTTGAAATAATGGAAAACGATGATGATGAGTGTGGTTTTCCTGATGAATATGGGGTAAATATATTGCCATATCTTGTAGCAGGGAGGTTGCTTATCAATACTAGTGAGGTTGCCAAAGGTAAGGAGTTGTTGGCAATAGGGTATAATAAACTCGAGGATATGTATAGTTTTTATGCGACTCCGAGTAAGCCGTGGAGGAAGACAATAAAAAGTAAAACTTTAAAACTTAATCACTGGTAGAGATGATAGAAGGAATAAAGATACAGGGGATAAAAGCTCCTTTTGCAAGGGGGGTCGTAATGGATAGGGGGATCCATTATTTACCGCACTCTTTAACCCCTCAAGCAAGAAATATTAGATTGAGAAATGGTACGACAGTGAAAAGAAATGGTTATGTAAAAATTGCTAAAGGAGAATCCGATCATCCAATAGATAATTTAATAAGTTCTTGAGACAAGCTTTATGCTATTTCAGGGCAACAGCTTTATGAGGTAGATTTTCAGAAAGTAAATTTGATAAAAAAATCTGATACAAAGTTTGGGAAAAATGTTAATTTGCTTAGATATGGAAATTTTATCATACTGCTCAATGGAGAAAATTCTGGGTGTAGTTATAACATTACCAACGGAGAAATTAAAAACTTGGCAATTGATGAATGAGCAAATCCTAGGTTATGAGAGGTGTTTGAACAAAACATTTATCTAGCTTGATCCGGGGATAAGAGTAATATTCTCTATAAAAGTAGGGCTTGAAGGAAAAATGAGCCTGAAAATATTTTGGACTTTAAAGGGAATGGAAGTGAGGAGTTAAGTTTTCGTAGTAAGATTACTGGGATGGTCGGGACAAGAGAACAGTTATTTATACGAACTGAAGATACTATAGAGATTATCCAGCAAAGTGAAATCTGAGGGATAAGGAATCTGATTTCTGTCCCTATTGCTGGAATGAATGAACCTGCTAACCCTAAAATGGTTGTAAAAGCTGATGATAGAGTGTTTTTCTGGACGAAAGAGAACATGATGAAGAGTCTAAATTATGTTCAGTGAGTGAGCGAAACCTCTGTAGGAGATGTAAGTCATAGAGAGGGGTTGAGCATAAAAGATTTTATTGAGGCTTTGGATGAGGATCAAAGTACGAGTTTTGGATACTATAATAGGAAAAATAAAACAGTACATTGGCACTTAAAGCCTAAGTGAGAGCCATATACTACTGTAGTTCTTGTTTACGATTTAGATAAGGATACTTTTTTGGTCGACACTAATAAGTATTTTACTTGCGTGGTGAATCACAAGATTTGATATTATGCATGAAGTGCAAATGAACAAGTAGTTTATCAAGATGAACGAGGTAATGCAGATGATGGGCAAGCAATCCAATGGGAAAGAAGGACTCCGAAACTTTCCCTAGGCAGTCCAACGACTCGTAAAGAATGGAGACAGGTGAGTATTTATGGGGAAAAACAATGAGATGTAGAGATTTTTGTAGATGTGGTTGTAGAAGGGAAAATTGTTTGTGTCAGTAAAATAGAAGCCAAAAAACAACAAATCTCAGGGTTTACTTCTATACCAACTGCGACAGTTCCTCTTGCTCGAGAATCTTGAGAATGAGGTATAAGTCCATTTGAATTTACAATTACTAGGGGGAACCTTAGGGCTAGGGGAAAGGATATTCAAATTGTATTAAAAGGGACAAGTTGGTGAGATTTTTGTCTTACAGGGCTAGAAATCGGATATAAAGAGCTCTATGAATGAGATAAAACAGATAGAGCAAGACCTAGACAATAAAGAATATTTAGTTTATAATTATCGTTAAAATGGCATACGACTATAAACAACGGAAATCTATGTATACTGCAATGAGTGATACACAAAGGCAGAGGGCTAGTGATAAACTTAGAGATAATGCAGATTGGCAAAGATTCAATCAAGACTATGAAAATGAAACAGGGAATAGAAACCCTTACTTTTCTCAAACGTCTCAACCACAAAATACCTATGGAGATCTTGGATGAGCAAGTCAATCCTTAAGCTATCAGGGGCAGGGAGTAGGTTGAACTAAAGGGTACCAATATAATCCAAATCTCAATACAAATGGACTAGACAATTGAGTATTGTCTTTTGGAAATTGAGCAACATATAGAGAAAGAAATACCCCTGGATATATTGAAGACAGAAACAATCAGATTGCAAATGCTCTCTATAATGAAGGGAAAACTGATGAAGCATCAATCAGAAATTATTTAAATAATTTTAGTGAGTTTAGGAGTTACGATCAACTAGGACAAGATAATACGGTGGCTTCTATTTCTAAGAGGATGGGGCAGATCCAATCTCAATGGGGAAACCAGGGAAGAAATCAGAATTATAATACTACTAATTGATCAGGTATTTTGGGTGATAGTAGTGTGCCTCAGGATTTTTGGGAAGCGACCAATAAAAAGCTTAAAGAGGCGTATGGGATTGAAGATTTAAATGCACTAAGGGAGAAATACCCTAGTGAGTATGAAGGATTAATGAAAAACCTCAATAGTCTTCAATGAGTATGGAATGCTACAGATCCTAATAGTAGGAAACTATTAGAAGGACATCTGCAGGGAGTGCTTGGTGTGGCGACAGGTGCTTGATCGGATAAAAGCGTATTAAGATGAGTGGAGTCAGCACTACTAAATAAATTTGAAAATCCAGATCAGATCAAAAAAGATGCTGAGAATATAACAAGGCTTCAAAAGGAATGATTAAGTACAAGCGAAATTGCTTCTCAGATGGGAATGAGTGAAGATCAAGTCCACCAATTAAATCTTCTCGCAAATGGTCTTGATTCTAGAGCTTGAGAATATTATAAACTCAAGAAAGTAGAAGCAGATAAAATCACTGAGCCTTTTGATGATAAAATAAAGAAACTAGATGAAGATAAAAAAATTGCTCTGGAGAGAGCAAATAGAAATGTAGAATGGCATAAGCAAGATTTTGATACCGCAATGGAAAGGCAAAAAAAACAAAATGAAATCAATGCTCATAATGCTGATATGCTAGCAGGTAAATATGGTTTTGCTTTTAGTAAAAGAGGAATGGAGGGATTAAACTATATTTGAGAGCAGGCTCAGAATATCATCAATGATCTTATAAAAAACTATGATAGAGGACATCAAGAGATGGCAGATGGGATTAGTGATATTATGAGAAATTGGAAATGGAACAATAAGGAGCTTATGAAAGCGTCTCAAGAGGCACTTAATCAAGCAAAGAATAATTTTACCTCTGGGGTCTTGCAAGTACAACAAAAGTATGGTACTATAGGGCTACAAGCACAGCAGGCGTTTGCTCAAGCAGTACAGGGGTTTATATCCCAAGCAGAAGATATTTATGATAAGGCACTAAAAAGACAGCAAGATAACCTGACAAATCTCATCACAAATGCATCAAATTTGAATGCGATGCAGGTAAATAATTTTAATCTTAGAAATGCAAAAGTACAGCAGTTCCAAGCAGAAAGCCTTGGATTGAATAGAGAACAGTTATTTGATTTGGCTAAAGAACTGTGAATACCTGGAGGATATCAAAAATTACAGAGCTATCAAATCCAGTCTGCTCAGAATGTACTCAATGGCTATGCAAGTGGAGCTGGAATGGCTTTTGGTGAGAGTGTAAAGAATATGATCAATCAATGATATACTCCAGAGCAAGCTATTGGAGCGGTAGTTCAGAGTAATAGCTTTGCAGAATATAAAAAGAAGATAGAGAGTAAGTGAGATTCATGGGCAATGAGTGATGGTGTCCTTTATAATAAGACTACTGGAGAAATTAAGAATACTGGAGGTTGAAGTGGATGAAAACTAATGCCTATTGGAAAGGATACGAGAGGATTCTATGATACAAAAACAGGTAATATCATCAATATCGGTGGAGGAGATGAGCAAAGAACACCTACTTTATCAAGTAGTGAGACTCTTGCAAGTTTTGCTAATAAATATCCAGTAGGAAGTCACGGTGGAGAATGCGGAAGATTTGCCAATACTTATTTACAATCAATTGGAGGAAAAGGAATTTTTACTGATCCAATTGCCGATAAAAAAGCTCACATCAATTCATCAACACCAACAGTATGATCTATCGCTATCATGAACAGTGCAAAGTACCCTCAATGGTGACATGTAGCTATCGTAACAGCAGTACATGAAGATGGAAGTATTACAACTCTGGAATCTAATAGATATGATGAAAATTTGAAAAAATGAGATGGAAAGGTATTTACCAGAACCTTTAAGCCTAGTACAAGCGGTAAACTTAAGGTTTTTGGATACCATATACCTCAAGGGGTAACTCAAGAAACTACTTACGATCAAAGAGCACAAGCAATTTTAGACTGAGTAGGAGATCTCCCTGCAAAAAATAGTAAAGAGTATGGAGAAGTACAGCTCGCACTGCAAAAACTTATCAAGAAAAAACAAGGAGAAGGTAAGACTGGAGGAGTTGATTTGATCAGGATGTCTGCAATCTATGACAAACCTATAGGGGAAGCTGCAACTGAGTCTATAGAAGGAGCGTTTACTTCTCTCTATAATGCAGAGTACTTGACTCAGACTCTAGAGGAAAACAAAAATAAGGTAGGAGTATTGATGTGACGCCTTTCTCAGCTTAACCCTTGGGATGCTGATATGGCAAGTATCAGAGCACAGATTAATGGAATGTCTTCAAAGATCGCAAGATGATTTGGAGAAAAGTGAGTATTGACAGACGAAGATGTTAAAAGATATATGCATACTATTCCTAATGAAAAGATGGGAGATAGAGCAAGACAAGTTGTAGGAGACCTCTTGCAAGCAAAGCTCTACAAGGGACTGATGAATACTATAGAAACTCATGCAAAAGCTAAAAGAGATGTTTCAAACTTTGCTGGGGATTACGAAGTAGCCCAACAATGGCTGTCTGAGCATGGATTTTTAAAAAATCAGACAAAGTCTCAACCTAAAATCTCAAGTAATGGTCCTAAAAATATAGTAGGAGGATTGCTAAATAATGTTATCGGAAGTATCTTGCAGAATGCCGGAAGAAGATAGGAAAAAGCCCTAGAGATAGGGCTTTTTATAAAACTACAATCGAAATCTAAGAGCTATCATAAATATAGAGAATGCAATAATAGCAATTGCAAATCTGGAAAAAAGATAAAAGAGAAGATAGATGATGGTGCAAATCAGAAGGATGATAAGAAGTGCCTTGAAAAGTAAATAAAGACTTGCTAAAATTCGACAAAGTGCTTTATAAAGAAAGTGGGAAATTTGGGTAAAAAAAGATTTGATGCTTTCTTTTCTTTTCCCCCATTTGATTTTATTTTGTTCTCTCTTGTGTTGTTTGGCTTCCTTCCTTTTTTCTTTTTGTTCTGAAGAGAGGATTTTTTTCTGAGAGGAAAAGGATTGATCCATCTGCTGATGTCTGATTTTTCTTTCTTCTTCAATTTCTCTTGTGATCCTTGCGGTTCTTTGCTCTGGAGTTTCTGTCATACTACTCTAGTAAGCAAATAAAAACATCTTCACTGTATCCATTTCAAGCAAATAGTCAAGATTAAAATATTAAAAATACGGTAGTAAGCTACTTTCAAGATGAGAAAATCCCACTTGTTTCTAGTGGATATTGAGGTATGCTCAAGATAATATTTATCTCTTGAGCCCATAGTAATGACTGAGTTGGAAAGATATCAAGCTTACAGGAAAAATCCTCTTCTCTGGGTAAGAGATATGTTTGGGATATGAGTGCAAAATATAAAGCCAGAATTTTTTCAACTTCTCAAAGATTGTAGGGCTACAGGAAATTATGATAGAATCAAGTTAGATATGTTTGAGCCTTTCAGAAAAATGGAGATGCTCAGTTGGCAACAAACAGAAATTTTGCTTGCTATTGCAAGAGCTATCCAATGAGAAGATAAAAGGAAAATAGCTGTAAGAAGCTGACACGGAATAGGGAAATCCTCTGTAATATCGATTTTTCAACTATGGTTTTTGTTCTGTTATAAACATGCCGTGATTGGCTGTACTGCTCCAGGGAAAGTACAGATGGAAGATGTGTTATGGAAAGAGCTTTCGCTGTGGATTACAAGACTGCCTAAGCCAATTCAAGAACGATATAATCGATCAAAGGATTATGTAAGAGTAGGACAGACAGATTCAGATAGACAAGCTCGATATGCCAGAGCAAAAACCTCAACGAAAGAGAATAGTGAAGCATTAGCTTGATTGCATTCTGAATATCTTGCTATTGTAGCAGATGAGGCAAGTGGGGTGGATGAGCAAATTTTTGTAACGGCGATGAGTGCGAGAACCAATGCAAACGCTCTTTTTATCATGATTAGTAATCCTACAAGATTAGAGGGATACTTTTATAAAGCCTTTAATCAGAATGCTTGAGGATTCCAAACTTTGAATTTTAACAGTGAGGAAAGTCCACTGGTAGATAATAGTTTTGTAAGTGAGATTATCAATGAATATGGGAAAGATTCTGACGAATATAGAGTCAGAGTAAAGGGGGATTTTCCTAAGGCTGAAATGGTTGATAGTAAGTGATATATTCCTCTTTTTAACCCTGGAGAAATTCAGTTTGTAGAAAGTGGTGGGTTAGATGAAAAAGATTTTACAACTTTAGGGGTAGATCCATCATGAAGTGGTAGAGACTTTAGTTCTTTTGTTGCAAGGAATTCTCGAGGAGCAAAGAGAATTTTTAGAGAAAACAAAAGTAATGAAAAAAATATAGCCCAAAGAATAAATCAGATTTTGGGGATGCTTCCTAATGCAAAGCCTGGAGATGTCTATTATGATAACTTTGGTGTAGGTGCTAATATTGGTACAGAATTGGGGAAGATGGGGATTTGGTCAAATGGTGTGAATGTAGGAGACAAAGCTGATGAGCCAGAAAGATTTATCAATAAAAGGGCTGAGTGTTTTTGGAGGCTTAAGCAAGAAATTAGACTCTGAATGGTACTTGAGGGATCGGAAAAAGATCGATCTGATTTGTTTATGATCAAGTATAAAAATACTCCTGATGGTAGGATTAAGATCATGAGTAAGGAGGAGATGAGAAAGCTCTATGGAAAATCTCCTGATGATGCGGATGCTTTGGCATTAACCTTCTGGAAAGCAAAGCCAATATTGAGAGAAAAAAAAGAGAAAAAGGAAAGAGAATTTATAGATCCCTATACTGGGGAAAGAAAAAGCCGTTTATCTCATAATAGAACAACCTTATGGTAGAGACAACAAAAAAGATAGAGAATGCAGATCTCAAAAGAGAGAACGCAAAAAATAGCGACAAAAATGAAGAGGCTCTAATAAAAGTAAAAGGTAGATTTGAAAGCATGAAAAAAGGTAGATCAGAGCAGGAAAAGGTGTGGGATTGGGTAGACGACAATCTTAAAGCTGTTCCGTTCATAAAAGGGAATGGTCAAGTTCAACCACTGATCAAGTTGGAAGAGGCTTTGATTGAGGCTTATATTGGTACACAGGATAGCTCTTTGCCAATAAATGTAGAAGCTGATGGGAAGCCTGATGGAGTAATGCTAAAGCTTGCTCAATATACTCTTGACCACTTTATCTATACTGAAGAAGTAGTAAAAGAAATTAGACTTTTTGTAGACTATAATAAGGCAAGATATGGTACAGGAATTGTATTTAGTGGGCTAGAAATACAAAGTCAATTTGTAGCAAAGGATTCAAAAAGTTATTTTGGTAATGAAGATAATCTGGAGAGAATAGATAGTGTACATATTAAAGTAAGGGATGTACCTATCAAAGATGCTTACTTTGATGAAAGTGCTAGAAGAATTGATGACGCAGTAGACTGCATCTATCAAGAATGGCTCTCACTAGATGAATATAAATGTAGATATCTAGAGCTTGATGGAACAAGCAGAAAGGGATTCGTCAATGCTGATAAAGTTAGCACAGTGCAGAGTCAAGAAAGTGGGAAGGAAGATGTTGAATGCGTAAAGATTTGGCACTATTTTAATAAGTTGTATGCAAAATATATCATAGTAGTGAACGAGGAAGTAGTAATATATAATGGAATTGCTACGACAAAACACTGAAGACTCCCGCTTGTTCCAATCCAGCATTATTGTAATCAGAATTCTATTTATGGGATAGGGATACCTGAAAGATATGCAGTAATCAAGGGATTAAATCAGAATTTTTTCTCTGCTATGCTAGGTGGGGCATGGCTCAACTCTGGAACAGCTCTTATCCTAGGAGAAGGACAAGCAATTGATGGAGATATCTATATCGAACCAGGTGAAGTCTCAATCATTGAAATGACTAAATGAAGTGCAAGAGATATGACGCCATATAATAGCAATATCAATGTACAACAATTGGTAAATATTATCCAACTGCTTGATGATATAGGAACGGTGCTAACAGGGATTAGTGTTAAGGCTCCTTATACTTCACCAGGTAAGACAGCATTTGAAACCTCAGTAATGAAGGAGGAGCAAAATAATAGACTTAAAACTGTCTATGAAACAAGAATGCACGGACTAGAAAAGGTCTTTACAATAATGCTTAGTAATATCTTTACTTTCTTGCCTTACCAGTATGCGGAAAAGATTACTGATGAGCAAGAAAAACTCCAAAATTATAAATGGTATCAAATACCAGTTGAGAATATGAAATTGATTAGAGATGACGATGATAAAGTTATCGGAATGGAAGAGGAAAAGGGATATAAGGATTATTTTGATCTAAGTGATAAGCTGGTTTTGTGAGGCAGATGAATGAAAGTAAGAATTACAACTCCTGCAACTGCTTCAACGATGAAGGCACTAGAAGTAGAAAACATAACGAAATATATTCAAGCGAAACAAATGGTTATGAACCTTCAAGCTCAAGCTCAACAAACAGGACAGGATCCAGAGCATTGGGCGAAAATTAACCAAAGATTGGATATCCTCTTTAATATCGACAAGAACAATGTTGATATCAAATCGAATGAGCAAAAGCTCAGAGAAAGTACGGCAGAAATGACGAATATGATAAATAGTTTTATTTTGCAATGAAATGATGATGAGGAAAATATGGCGATGGATCAGGGGCAATTACAAGCTCCTCAAGACTGAGGAATGGGAGGAAATCAAAACCAACTCTGATCGCTACTTGAAACAGTATCATCCTGAGGGGGTGATACACCTAGACAGACAGCTCAAATCAATGGATGAGGAAGTACTCTTGGCAATATATAAAGAATTCTCATCTACAAAAAACGCACTGTTACTAGAGCAAAAAAAATATACTGATCCCATCCAAATTGCCTATAGAGATTGAGCAATCATTGGCGTAGAAGTTATTTTGAGAAAAATTGAAAAAATAATTAAGGAGATAAGAAGTAGTGTAATAACTGAAGATTTTAATCTATAAAACCTAAAAATGTTAAATCAGACAAGTTTTAGACTCGTGAGTACTCTTTTGCCAACGGATATGCAAGCAAAAACCACGAAAGTAATCAATAAAGTTAATGCAAAAGGAGAAAGCTACTATCCAACCTTTACAAATGAAACGGTAGTACTTACGAATGAAGATAGAACTGTGATGGAAACTGCGAAAGCAAGTTGTCGTGATGGTGTACTCTCCTTTAGCAAAAGAGGACTAAGCGATGATCAGAGTGAAACAACTATTGAAAAAAGAAAACTCACTCGAAATCCTGGAAGTATATGCTTTGTAACCTATGGGGCAGGAGATACGATTGATAAAGATGATGATAATACCTGGACTGGGAAACAAACCTATACTGGTGAGATGGTTAGTAAAGGAAGTGCAACTTATGAAGGAAGGTTGATAACTAAATGAGGTATAGAATACCCAGTATTTAAAACTTTGGAAGATCTGAAAAAGTATAGCAAAGCTTTTGCAGGGATGTTTGCGGTAGTAGAATCAGATGGAGAACTCTATAAGTATAATGCATTGAGTAAATTATGGTGAGTGGTAACTACTAATAATCCGACTGAGATTGCAAAAGCATCTAAGAGTAATGCAGGGGTTGTAAGGATTGCAACTGATGAAGAAGCCCGTAATGGGTTAGAGACAGGAACTGATGGTGCAACGCTTGTGCTTAGTCCTACTCAGGCTGGGAAGAAAGCAAGCACTACTAATTCTGGGACTGTAAGAATTGCTACCTTGGATGATATTAAAAATAATAAGCATAAAGATGATGATGGGACTTATGTTGTCCCAACAGCAATGCTTGCAAGAAGATCAGCAACATTAGCTGTTGCAGGAATTGTAAAAGTTTTCTGATCTAAGCCACCTAAAGATTCAAAAGACGAAAATTGAGTACCTTATGTCCTTGATATTGATCATCAATTTTGGTTGAGACCATTTTATAATACAATATGAGAGGTTGAGCCACCCTATACCAGAACGATAACAAATGGGACTCAATGACCTTTTATGGTAGAATTTAGGTTTTATGGAAGAATGTCAGGGTCAGCTCCTCGTTATGAAGCAACAGGAGATCCAGTAGAATTGAGTATTGATTTTGCTGGCTCAAAGAAAAAGCAGTATGTAACTTTTTATGATAGTGGTAGTTTTGTATTTAATCTCTGAGATCAGGTAGAAAGTAAGGAGATTCAATATACAATTAACTATAATAAACAACCAAGTTCTACGCATCATGGGAAATTTTATTTTGATATAATTGTCTATAAAACACATCCTTGGATTAAGGCAGGGGTGTAAGGAATTTATCACTTAAAAAGAAAACAATGTATCTATTAGAATGAAGTGACAGCCAACTGAGGTTTAGGATAAAGGAGATTGAGGGGAATCTAAAAACAGATCTCAATCTTGATGAGTATGATAAGTTTCTCGGAGTAATCAAATTTAGTGATGATAGAGTGCTAGAAATTAATGCTGAGAAAGAAGAGTTAAGCATTGTTTTTAACATTTATGGAGAACAAACAAAGGGAAGAAGTTGAAGTTTGTCTATGGATATTTGGTGAATTAAATGAGTAAAGAAAATAAGATTTAATCCAAAAACAATCAAAGGAAAAATTTTATCTTCTATCAAGATGCCAAATGTGATGTAAAAGTATTTTAGCAGAAATGGATGAACTCAAAGAGTACGAGATTAGTTTTGAAGAGGGAAAGAGTTTTGAGTTTGTGTATTGTGTAAGCTATCGTCATCCCAATCTCCCAGAGCGAATTCTTGCAAGGGGCTACTGGAATGATCAAGGGCTCTGGTTTATCGATGGAATATGGAACGAGCACTAAAATCAGATTTATATTACTAATTAAAAAGAGAATGCCAAAATTGCCAATAGAGCATGGAGATTCAGGAGAGTTTGCCAGAAATAAAATCAATGAAAGCCGGAACGATCTCCTTAAAAATGTAGAAGAGATGAAGCCACATATTGAAAATGGTTACTGGTGGATTTGAGATATTAATACTAATGTTCGTGCAAGAGGGGAAATGTTGGAATTAAGAGTTCATGAATGATATATCCAGTGTAAATCAGAAAGTAGCAAAAAGTGGAGTAATGTAGTGCCAATAGATGACCTTAGGGGAAAGGCATTAACATTTGACGACTTAACCCAAGAGCAAAAAAAAGAGTTAAAATGAGAGCAGTGAATTTCGATATCTAATATAAGCCATTCAAAAAATGGGGGAGAAACTACTGTAACTTTTCAATTGTCAAATGATACTTCGTACGACTTAGTACTTAAGGATTGAGAGCCTTCAGAGCTGAGAAAAACGGATACTCATATCCAGCGAAGATCTGCTTGAGGGGACTGGAAAAATCTTTTGCCCATAGATGAGCTAAAGGGGAAAGCCTTTACTTATGAAGACTTCACTCCTGAACAACTTGAGGCTCTAAGGTGAGGTAAGGGAGACAAAGGGGAGGCTTTTAAGTTTGAGGATTTTACTCCTGAGCAGTTAAAAAAACTAAAGGGAGAAAAGGGAGAGCAGTGAGATAAAGGAGATCAAGGTAGACAATGAGATAAATGAGTTCCTTGAGAAAGTCCAGAGTTTAGAAAGACAAATGATTATTTACAAATAAAACTCCCTAGTGAGAGAACATGGAAGAACTTAATCCCCCTAGCTGATATTACCTGACCAGCAGGAAGTGGTACTGGAGATATGCTTAAGTCAGAGAATCTTTCTTGACTCGCCGACAAAGAACAAGCTAGAACGAACCTAGAAATCTATTCAATAGATCAGATTACCCAGCTATTGCGTGATATGCTAACTTCTGAGAATCTTAATAGTAGTGCTAGAACATTGTCTGGACTAGTGATTACTCCTTGAAATTGATCCGGTAGCGCATCTCTCTATCTTAGACATCCTAATGGTAGAACATACGAATTCTTTTCTGATGGTAATTGAGCTTTTGGGGTACGAGACAAAACGAATAATACCGATGTGTTTAGGATAACTCCTACTGAAACG
>QWCO01000439.1_pt1 | contig 20133 bp, 19 predicted proteins | sample 1972611 | NCBI WGS metagenome assembly QWCO01 (sample SAMN09866706, study PRJNA288562) | Human oral metagenome isolate term1_saliva, whole genome shotgun sequencing... | reverse complement strand
GGACTTCACAACGGCGATCGTCGTCGCCGTTGCCTCGGTTCCGTCGGGCAGGGTGGCGGTCAGGTTCACCTGATCCCAGTCAGCAATGTTGCCGCCGGTGATCGTCGCACTCTTGCCGTCCTCGGCAGCCTTCAGGATGACCACACCGCCATACTCCAGGCCCCAGGTCAGGGTCGCGTCCTTGAACTTCTCGGGCAGCAGCGGCTTGAGGGTAACGGTCTCACCCTCCTCCATGTCCACGCGGAGGTGGTCGACGGCAATCTCGTCCTCGCCCAGCTCGGTGGCACAGACGTTGACGGTGGCCATCACCGGGTCGAAGACCATCGGATCCATGTAGTCAGCGACAGCCCTAACGTCCGAGCAGCCTTCCTTCAGGGCAGTCACGAGGCCCGACTCATCATCGACGTTCAGGACGTCGATGTCATCGCCGGACCAATTGATCTTCGTCATGTTGGCGTTCTCAGGCTGGTGCGTGACGCCGATCATCGTCTGCTGACCAACAGTCATGGTGAGCTGACCCGACTCGATACCGAAGTCGAGGGAGGTCATGGCGACGGGCTCGATCGCGACGTCGGCACGCTTCGAGGGCTTTCCGTCGCTCCCCCACGCAACGAGCTTCACGGTCGCGGGCAAGGCCTCCGTGTGGCCAGCCTTCGTCCAGGCCGCCTGGATATCGGAGAACTTGATCTCAAAGCTGTAGTGGTGAACGCCGTCGGCGGTGACGTTGCCGGGGAAGTCGACGACGCGACGATAGAAGATAGCGTCGGTGGCCGGGTCGCGCAGGTCAATGCTGGACAGGCCCGGGTTGTCCTCGACCTTGAAGCTGACGGAACCGCCGAGCCCCTCACTGATGGTCGTGACCCCAGAAATCGTGGGGCCGTACATGTCGGGGTCGGGCGCCGCAAACGCGGGGGCTCCGAAGGCTGCACCGGACGCCACCATCGCGCCGGTCGCCAAGGTCGCCAGGAACGCCCTGTGAACTAACTGGGACATACTCACTCCAATGTTGATCCAACGAGCCATACCGCCCGGTTAGGCTTAAGGCTCGTAGGACGAACGCTACTGCGTAAATGAATACCTAGCAAGCCATTACCCACTTACCACCCGCAAGATACAAGCTATTACGTGGAGCTTTCAGTGACACCTAGGCCCATTTTTAGGCCGGTTTTCAACGGCAAACTAACCAATGCACATATGTTTCGACTCGCGCGCACGTTTTCTCAATCACAGATCGTTTAAATTCCTGAATATTGCAATGGAATGAGCTCCTCGTGATAGGTGTGCCCGTGGCCGCCGGGCGCGGTCCCCGCGACGGGCAGGTCGGCGAGTACCTGAATGTAGGTCGCGAATCGCGTGAACTCCACGTTCAACGAGACGTCGCGCCCGGCGCGTTCGCGCAGCCAGTCCGGCTGCGTCCAGATGAGCTTGTTGGTCCACCACACGACCGGATCCGAAGGATGCTGGGCATAGACGACGCGCGGGAACCCCCACGGCCCAAGCTCGCGCCCATACAGGTCGGTACGCAGGTCCGAGGGCTCGTTGACGAAGCGCACGCGCCGCGCATTATGGACGACGGGGGCCACCTCGGGGCTGCCCTTGTGCCGAGCGGCCGTCAGGGCCGCATGCATCGGCGTGAATGAGGGAGTGCCCACCCACAGGGCACCATCCACCCGCGCCAGGACGTCCTCGAAGGACTCGAACACGGACTGCGACGCGAAGGCCCCCAAGGACTCACCGCACACGAAGAGGGCGGGTCGGTCGGCCTCGTCCATGAGATCCAGCTCGGCGCGCACGGCGGCAAACAGCGCGGCAGAGGCCTCCTGCGCGGGCTCGAGTCCCGTCAGCCAGTTCAGCACCGAGGGCACGTAGGAGTACTGCAACGAGGCCGTGGCGCAGTTCCCGCGCGTGAGGAACTCCAGGGGCTGGACCTGCCACTCGTCCACCCACCCGGACCCGGTGGACGCCGCGATGAGAATAACGGCCCGGTCGAACGCGCCCGTGCGGTGCAGCTCGGCGACGACCGTGGCGGCCGCCTGCTCAATGCCCGACCCGCCCGTGGGCATCCCGGAGTAGACGCGGATGGGCTCCATGGCCTCGCCCCCGCACACCTGCGCGATGTCGAGGCGCGAGGGGCCGCGCCCGAGGAAGACGCGCCCCTGCCCGCCCACCGACTCCCAGGTGACGGACGAGGCCGGGGACGCCGAACGCTCAGGGACGACAGGCTGGTAGATGCCGCGCGCCGTACGCATGTTGAGCTGCTCGGCCTTGCGGCGAAAGAAACCGATGCCGCCTCGCAGGATGACTTTGGACGTCAGGAAGAACATGATCGCGAACAGGATCACCATGCTCACCACGATGGCGGCCGGGCGCGGCATGTGCGCGTCCAGGGATGCGATGAGCATCCAACACAGCCCGTTCAGGGCTCCAACGATACGCAGCAGCATCCATGACACGACGACCGCTCCCGCGGTTCCCAACAGGTATTCGCCGAAGGTCTCCCCCGGCATGTTCACGAGCGCCGCAGCCTTGCGTGCCCTGCGATAAGACTGGACGACGGCGTAGAGCCACCAGAGCGCAAAGAGAGCTCCGATTCCGATGCGGAAGCCGAGCTCGACGGGCTCGGAGGCGCTGATCGTCAGGCCGGTCAGGCGAATGACAAGCTGGGCCACGTTCTGCACGACGACGCCGGCGACATATCCGCAGGCGACCAGGATTCCCGAGGCAACGGCGTGCCACGCCCACGAGCGCGCCATGAGCGAGGGGGACACGCTCACCGCATACATCGCCAGCGCCGCGATGACACCCAGAAACGACAAACCCATGCGGACATTGTGCCAGGGGACGGGTGCGCTCTCAGAGCAGGAACGAGGCCTGTCACCCCGAGGCACCCTCGCCCCGGCCGCAAGTAACAAGCGAGTGCACGGAAATGGTTGCGATTGTAACGGGGTGCCCAGTGATGGCCAGAGATGTATTCTTGCCACCAGGTTAAGGCTTCATCTACAATGGATATCGTCTATTGGTGGGGGGTGACAATGTCATTATTCGAGGATGATCCCAACCTGATTCGCCGTCAGGAGCGTCAGGTACGAGAGCAGGCGGAACGCGCCCGCGCGATGCGTCAGCGCATCGAATCTGTCCAAGGAGTAGGCGTCTCTCCCGACAGCAGTGTTGAGATCATTGTCGATTCAGCAGGGACGCTGCTCGGCATTGGCATCGAGGGCGCGCCCAACGAGATGTGCGAGGCCATCATGGCCGCCTACGCGGCCGCCCGCCGCAACGCTGGCGAACAGGTGATCGCAGCTTCCCAGGAGGCTTTCGGCCCCCGGTACACAGGCATTGAACGCATGCGCTCACTGTACGGCATCCCCGAACCCGACGACCCCGCCGAAGATGATTCCACTCTCCTGGTTCGCCGACGGAGGCCCTGGGGGTGAGCGAGAATTATGCGGCCGATCCGTCGGCTATGACCGCGCACGCGCATCGCCTCAGCTCCTACCAGGGCGACCTGGAGCTGGCCTCCGACGCACTGCGCCAGGCCTCGGCCAACAAGGGCGCTTTCGGGGCGATGGTCGGCCCTTTCATCGCCCCTCTCTTCCAGCTCGTCGAGGCCGGGGAGCACCTGGCCATCAACGGTGCGAGCATTGCCCTGGACAAGCTCTCCCAGTCCCTGATCGCCAGCGCGCGCGACTTCGAGGCGCACGAGGCGGCTTCGGCGGCCAGCCTGACCGAGGTCGGTCCGGGTGGACGGGGAGGCCTCGGTGTCCGCTGACGGCACGAATTCTCTCGTCGCCGAGCGCCAGGACACCACCTCGACCCTGTCGGGCGCGGGCCTCCTCGACGATATCGAGCAACTCAGCTCGGCCATTACCAACAAGTCGTGGGTGAGCGAGGCCCTGGCGGGCGTCGCCATGGGCGTCGACACCATCGCGTACGTGTCCGACCCCCTCGGAACCCTCATGGCCTGGGGCATCGGCTGGGTCTTCGACCATATCCAGCCTTTCAAGGATTGGATGCTCCAGCTCGCCGGGGACTCCGACCAGCTGCGCGCAAACGGCCAGACCTGGAAGAACATCTCCGCGACCCTGCGGGCAGCGGCGCACAACATCGAACAAGACGTGCGGGCTTCATTCCCTGACGGGTCGTCCACAGGCAGCACAGCCAGCGCCTACGTCACCGCTTCCAGCGCCACGACCGCGGGCATCGCAATGGCGGGCACCCTGTCGGGGGCGGTGGGCACCGCCTACGACGTGTGCGCCGTCATCATCCAATTCGTTCACGACTTTGTGCGCGACGCGATCAGCCAGGTCGTCGGCTCGATCCTGTCGTATGCGGTGGAGCTGGTTGCGTCTTTCGGGACGGCATTCCCCCTCGTCATGGAGCAGATTTCCACCAGGGTCGCCTCCCTGATGGGCGGCGTCTCCAAGCGCATCACCGCCCTGAAGGAATCCCTGTCGAACCTGGGCGCTCAGCTGACCAACGCCGACCAGCTCCTCAAGTCGCTCAAAGAATGGCTCCACAACCTCACCCACGCTGACGCGCCGACAGCTCGCGCTGATGGCGCGGCCCCGCCCAAGGCCTCGATGGCGAGCGACGCCCCCACGCCGAAAACGTCGGCCGACGCACCCACCCCAAAGGGAGACCTGCCGGAGGGGCCACACCCCCACTCGGGCGATCCGGCGGGCAACTACAGAGTCGAATTTTCATCAAGAAACAGGGCTCGTATCGATGAGTAACGGTTGGAGCCGCCTATGAAGTCAGTATTCACAGTTGCATACAGGGGAACCTTCGGCGAGTTCATGGGACTCTACCGGGTCGGGGACGAGAAGCGTGTGCGTTGGGGCAAAAGCTTATTCATTGAGGCGATCAGCAACAACGCCCCTGCGCAGCGTTACCCCATGTGCGAGTTCCTCTTAGACCGCGAGTGCGTTCTCGATGCGGGCACTAAGGATGGAACGAACCCGTTCCACATTCTCTTCGCGCAACGCGCGCACGACATCACCGAGGATGTCGCCCTGTGTCGCCGCCTCATCGAACGCGGCGTCCCCCTCGGGGCGCCCGACGCCCACGGATGTATCCCCCTCGTCCACCTGATCTCCAACCAGGAGTATTCCGACGAGGAACTCACTCCCCTGTACGACCTGTATTTTGAGGCGCACGACCCCGGTTTCGACGCACAGCTAACAGGCTCGCACGATACCGTGTACGACGTTGCTCGCCGATGGCCCCACCGACAGGCACTGGCCGATCGCATCGCCACACGCCTCGGCATCGACCCCACCACTTCGACCCAGGACACATGACATGACCCCCACTTTCGAGGACAGCGCGCGCAATTTCCTGTCGCTTCTCAACAAGCTGCCCTCCACGCCAGCAATCACCTTCCGAGGCTTCGTCGACCCCTCCGTCACGCAGGCCCGCGTGGTTACCTCGCCCGCACTGACGGCGACCTCACGCAGCATCGCAATCGCCACGAACAACCTGCGCGCCCCTCTCGTCGCGGTGATCGTGGGCGCGAACGGGCGCGACCTGGCACCCCTCATGGCGGGCGCACCGACATTCAACCTCGAGGAAGTCACCTACCTGCCCGGGACCTACTTCTGCCAGCACCCTGCCGTGGAGTTCGCGGGCGTTACGATCCAAGTCTTCGAGGAGATGTGCGTGAGCGAGGATGGCACAAGCCTGGACATCGCCCGTCCCCTCGGCTCGTGGGACCCGATCCTCGCGGTCCTGGAACCCGCCCTGCGCGAGGCCCGCGCCCAGTGCCTCGCCCTACCCGAGGGGGCCTCGGACCGATTCATGGTCCCCGTCGAGTAAGACCCGCTCGCCGCCCGCGCGGCGGCAGACACAAAGGAACGCTCATGACCACCACGTACATTACCAACGCCGGGGCTGCGATCGTCTCACGCAAGATCGTCGAGCGGACGGGCAACATCAAGTGGCTGACCCGCGAGGCGCCCATCGCCCCGCAGGACACGGGCTGGCGCATCCTGTCCGACCGCGATACCGACGAGTACCTGGCCGATCCGGCCAACATGACGGTGGTCGACTTCAACGACATCTGCGACATCGAGCCGGCCTGCATCGGCATCTACGACCTGCCGGTCGGCTCCGACATCCAGCTGGTCGTCGAGCCCGACGGCCGACGCCGCTGGTTCGACAACCTGACGCAGCGCGAGATCTCCTTCACCTGAGTCCCGGCGCCGCGTTCGACAGCTCGTTCGACCGCTCCCCCAGCCACACGAGGGTCGTGTAGGGGATGGCGATGTCCTGGCCCGGCGCGTAGCCCAGGTGTTCGTACAGGTACCAGCGCAGGTTCGCCTGCATGCGCTCACGCCCCGCCTCCGACGAACGGATATACGAGGAGCGCGTGGTCCCCAGGGTGAGGATCTGCTCGGGCGTCATGACGTCCTGCCAGGCGACCTGCGTCAGTCGCATGGGCGCAAACCCGCCGCCCGGCGTGGGCGGCCGGTCGGGTCGGTGGACGTCTCCAGAGCGCATGATGCGGGTCAGGCGGTGCACCCACGGGATCGACACGTCCATCTGGTTCCACACGATGCCGAGCACGCCGCCCGGCGCGAGGATGCGAGCGGCCTCGACGCCCGCATGCTCGGGGTCCACCCAGTGCCACGACTGAGCAAACACGACGATATCGAACACTGCGTCCGGCAGGGTCGTCTCCTCGGCGACGCCGGCGTGCCACGTCACGCCAGGAATGGACGAGGCCTGGGCGCGCATCGCTCCAGAGGGTTCCACCGCGTCCACGACGGCCCCGGCGCGGGCCAGGAGCTCGCTCATTTTGCCGGTGCCCGCGCCGATGTCGGCAGCGCGCAGCGAACCATCCCGGCCCGACGCATCCACGCCCCGCGCGCGCCGCGCGGCATCGATCAACGCGGCCACGGCCTCGCCCGGGTAGGCGGGGCGCACGGAGGCGTAGGCGCCGCCCTCCCCGACGAATGGGTTGACCTCAAGCGAGGCGGACGCCCCGTCCGACAACGTGGCACAATCCGCGCTCCCACGCGCATCCGCGGCGTCATCCACGCGGTCGGCCACGGCCTCGTCCCCGGGGGCGCTCACAGAAGCCCGCTGCCCAGTCGACACACGTCGTCGACGTAGTGAACATACCAGGGCTGGCTGCGCCACTCCTCGTAGGTCAACTCACGCGAGCGCTCACGGGTGCGCTGGTCGTTACCGTGCAGCAGCTCGACCAGGCGCGCGTCGTCCGCGACGAGGGTGATCTCGTAGTTCAGGCCGAAGGAGCGCACATCCATATTGGACGAGCCGATCGCACACAGGCTGCCGTCCACGATGACGTACTTGGAATGCAACATTCGCGGCTTGCGGTACAGGTGGATGCGAACGCCGGCCTTGAGGAGCGTGCCGTAGTACGAGCGCTGGGCGTGCCCGACCAGGAACTGGTCGAATTGCTCGGAGACGAAGAGCTCGACCTCGACGCCGGACAGGGTGGCGTTGGTCAGGGCGGTGATGAGCGCCTCGTCGGGGATGAAGTAGGGGCTCGTGATCGTCACGTGTGTGCGCGCCGAAGAAATCATGTGCACGAAGGCGCGCAGGTTCGGCGTGCCCTTAAACGCGGGGCCCGAGGGGATGATCTGCATCGCCGAGGCCTGGGGATTCTCGCGCTGTTCGTCCGTGGGCGCGGTGGGCGCGATGGGCGGGGTGAGGTCGGCGGGCGTGAGGACTTCCTTGCAGGCGTAGTACCAGTCGACGGCGAAAACCGCCTGGATCTGGGAGACGATGGGGCCGGTGACGGACACGCTCGTGTCGTCGTAGAGTATGCCGGCCTTTGCGTAGGAAGGGGTGTCGTAGTCGGGGGCCACGAGGTTGTGGGAGCCTACGTACGCCTCGCGCCCGTCGATGACGAGGATCTTGCGATGGTTGCGCAGGTCGGGTCGGCGGATCTGGCCGCTCAGCGGCGCGAAGGGGAGCATCTGGTGCCACAGGATCCCCATGTCGTCGAGGCGCCGACGGAAGGCCTTATGGCCGGGAATCGTGCGCATGCCGTGGTGGTCGACGAGGAAGCGCACGGTGACACCGCGTGCCTTCGCGCGAGCCAGGGCCTCGTACAGGGGGGCCGTGTATTCGTCCCAGGATGTCTGGAAATACAGGACGTTGACGTGATGGGTGGCCTTGTCGACGCTGTCGGCCATCGCGCGGAACGTCTCGGCCGTGTCGTTGTAGAGGTGGCCGACGCAGCCCACCGACGCCGGGAACCCGGTCAGGTTGCCCGACAGTCGCATGATGGACGAGGTGTCGTCGTCCGAGCCGATGGGCAGACCATCCTCACCGGTCTGCACGTCGTAGGACTCGGCTTGAGGCGCGGTCGAGCCGGCCACGATGGCGTCGATGAGCTCTCGTGCCTCCGGGTCGTCGTCGAGGCGGCGTCCCATCGCCCACCAGGAGCCGAAAATGAAGTAGAGCGGCACACCCACGAACGGCGAGAGAAAAATCAGCACCAGCCACGCGTTCGAGGTCGATGCGCGCCTGTGCTTGGGAACGACGCCCAGCGCGACGGCGCGGATGGCGAACTCGAAAGCCCCGAAGAGGAGCCAGGCCCACAGCGGGGGATCAGGATGTGGCGGCATCATGTGCCTATTTTACCGGCCGCCCCAGGTCCTGGTGCGCCCACCGCTGCCAATGCGGCGCGTAGGTCTGCCCGTCGCGCGCGATGGCGCGGCTTCGGCGTTCCTCCTCGCCGGGGTCGGCGATCCACACGGACAGGTCGGCCTCGGCCTCGAGGGCACCGCAGCCCTCGATGATCGCGGGCGCCAGGGGGACCCGCACGGCGTGGCCGGGCGCGCTGGCCTCCCAGTCCCAGGTGACGTAGGACGAGGGTCGCCCCGCGCGCAGGTCGTGCGCGATTGCCCGGGCGACGCGGGCACCTTCGGCCAGCCCGTCCCAGCCCGGGTACCAGTCGTCCAGGTGGAGGATCTGCCAGCCCTCCAGCTGGCGCTCAAGGGCCGCGGCCAGGGTGGACTTGCCCGACCCCGAGTACCCGTCGATCGTCACGACGGGGACGCCCGCGGGCGCGGCCTCGCACATCGACGAGGCCCCGGCGGCCTCCTTCGCGAGGGCGCGCAGGCGAGGGGCGAGGTCGCGCGCGGCCTCTTCGGGGGAGAGGGTCACTGGCACGGTGACCCTCTCCCCCACTCCCCTGCGCGCGTCCTCGGGGGACGTGGCCGCCCCACGCTGGCCGGTCATCGGCCCACCAGCGCGAAGGTTCCGGCCCACACGCTCACGGCCAGCGCGATCGCGGGAATGGCCACGGCGACGGCTATAAGCACGGCGTCCGCGGCGCGCAGGCGCGAGGGACGCGCCCACGTGCGCTGACCCTTCGCACCGAAGCCGCGCGCCTCCATCGTGGTGGCGAGCTTGCCGGAGCGACGCAGCGCGAACACGAGCAACGAGAACGAGCCGCGCAGGAAGGAACGGATGCGCGAGGCGTCGCCGACGCCTCGGGCGCGCCGGGCCCTCTCGAGGGCCTTCCAGTCGGCAGCCATGAGCGACGTCATGCGCGCACCGGCCAGCGACGCCAGGACGGGCCTGGCGGGCAGGCGCAGGATTTGTGCGAGGCCATCGCCCATGTCTGTGGGATCGATGCGGTCGAGCAGCGCAATCGCCGGGATGACGAGGGCGCACATGCGCAGGCCGATGCCCAGGGCCAGCCATATCGAGTGTTCAGAGATGGCTGCGGGGCCGAATTCCCAGAACACCCGGCCGCCCGGCGAGGCGTAGAGCAGCATGGACAGCGCTCCCAGCGGCGCGGCCACCGCCAGCGGCGTCGCCTTGAGCGCGAAGCTGCGCGCCGACACGCCCGACAGGGGGATGAGTGCGAGCTCGAGGGCCAGCGCGACCCCTGCGCTCACGGGGTCGATCGAGATCAGCAGCGGCGTGGTCGCCACCAGGAGGGCAAGCACGCGGGCGACAGGGTTGGTGCGGGCCAGGAGGCCACGCCGGGGCGCTCGGACGGAGGTGGGCGCACACATCCGTGCGGCACCCGCAGTCGCCGCACTGGCAGGCACCTCGCCCGCAGGCGCGTCAGCACCCGTCGCATCGCCGGTTATCGTCGCGTCCGCGCTATCGCCAGATTCCGACCCGACACTCGTGCGGGACGCGCAACCAGAGTAGGCCTCGTCACGTGGGGAGGCGAGCGCGGACTCGGCGCAATCGCGCGACTCTCCCCCGCCTCGGATCCCAACCAACCCCAGGTCAACGACGCGCTGTCCCATCGCGGCCACGAACGCGGGGTCGTGCGTGATGGACACCAGGGTGACGCCTCGCTCGAGGGCGGAGCGCAGCAGGCGCACGAGGCCCAGCCACGTGCCGCGATCCTGGCCGAACGTCGGCTCGTCGAGGATGAGCAGCTCGGGGGCGCTGATGAGGGCGGTCGCCACGGACAGGCGGCGCTTCTCGCCGCCCGACAGCGTCATCGGGTTGGCGCGCGCAAGCTTAGTGAGGCCCAGGGCCTCCAGGTGTTCCTCGACGAGGGGGGCAATCTCCTCCTCGGTCATGCCGACCGCGCGCGGGCCGATCGCGAGTTCCTCGGCGACGGTGGAGGCCAGGAACTGGTACTCGGGCTCCTGGAAGACCATGGACATGCGGCCGAGCAGCCGCTTGCTCGGCCAGCCGTGGGGGTCGCCTGCCGTGCCGTCGGCGGTCTCGACCTCGACCGTGCCCTCCAGGGGCGGCAGGAGGCCCGCCAGCGTCAGCGCAAACGTCGATTTTCCGGCGCCGTTCGCGCCAACGATGCAGGTGGAGACGCCGCGCTCGATCGTCAGGTCGATGCCGGACCGCACGGGGGAGGCCTTGTCGTAGCCGATCGTCAGGTCGGCGACGCGGGCGATCGGGGCGGCTTCGGACGAGGCCGGGGCGACCTCGGGCGCGGGGCCGACCTCGGCCGCAACGTCGTCGCCGGGAAGCCAGATGCCGCGCTCGCGCAGGGCGTCGCCCTGCTGCTCGAGGACCTCGTCGAGGGGGCCGTCGGCACTGATGCGACCGTCGGCCACCACGATGACGCGGTCCACGAGGGGCGCCCACACGTCCACGCGATGCTCGACGACCACCATCGTCGCGCCCGTACGTTCCACGACGGCCTCGACGGCGGCGCGCACCTCGGCGACGCCGCTCGGATCCAGGTTCGCGGTCGGCTCGTCCAGGAGCAGCAGGCCCGGGCCCATCGCGAGAATCGACGCGAGCGCCAGGCGCTGCTTCTGCCCGCCCGACAGCTCCGTCGTCGAATGATCCAGGGGGACGCTCAGGCCCACCGCGCTCAGAGACTCCTCCACACGAGGCCAGATCTCCTCGCGCGCAACCCCCAAGTTCTCCATGCCGAAGGCCACGTCGTCACCCACGCGGGCCAGGACCACCTGGGCCTCGGGGTCCTGCATGAGGAGGCCCACGCGACCCCTCGCCTGCGCCGGGGCAACGCCGTCAACGGTGAGCGTGCCGGTGGCCTCGCCCTCCTCGGCACCACCCAGCAGGCCCGCCAGGCCGCCCATGAGCGTCGACTTGCCCGACCCGGACGGCCCGAGCACCAGCACGCGCTCGCCCGGCGCAATATCGAGATCAACGCCCGACAGCGCGGCGTTCTTGCGCCCAGCGTGACGCCATCCCCATCCGCGCGCGCACACGCGCGCACCCGCCCCCTCACCCAGCGGCACCCGGCCATCCGGGGAGGACACGGGGCGAGGGGAGGCGGAGGAGGCCTCGTTCATGGAGCGGAAATCAGACAAGCTCGCGCGCTCCTCGGCCCGAGGCGAAGCGGTCCAACGCGCCCGTCTTCGCCAGCGCGTTCGTCAGCGCCCACGCGAGCAAGCCGGCCAGAACGATGCCCGAGAGCGCGCCGCACGCCAGGTAGATGGCGTTGTAGAGCACACCCTTTTCGAGGTGGCCGTAGAGGAAGAGCTCGAGGGCCCACTCGCAGGCGAAGGACAGCGCGCCGGCAGCGGCGACAACCCACACGTTGAAGCGGCGGTAGGCGAGAAGCGCAAAAACGATCTCGGCGCCGATGCCCTGCGCGAGGCCCGAATACAGCGTCTCGACCGCCCACTGCGAACCCAGACCCATGGAAACGGTCGCGGCCACCAGCTCCACGAAGAGCGCAGCACCCGGCTTGCGGATGACGTAGCCGCCGAGCGTGCCGCCCAGCAGCCAGATGCCCGTCGCAAGTCCGTCCAGGCCGGGGGTTATGGCCTTGAGGCCCTCCAAAGCGGCATTACCCACCTGGTTCCAAACAGCAAAAATAAGGCCGCACGCGACGCCCAGGACGGCGGCGGTGACGATGTCGATGACCCTCCAACTGAGGGATCGAGCGGTGGTAGCCATGCGAGAATACTCCCTTCGTGTTGCACGGCGGCCACGTGGGAAGAGCCTTCCTACGCCGGTATGATCCGGATCAGGTTCTACGGTCGGGGATGGTCCCCTCTCAGCTCGCGTCGAGCTCCCGTGGCACGCTAGTGAGCATAGTCACTTGGTATTCATCGCGCTACTCGTGCAGGTGAGGGCCCTGATGGCGCCCCTCGCCCGTCCCCCCATCGCCCAGGACTCCGCGCTCCGCACGACGCAGCAGGTAGTGACGGTTCGCGAAAGCCGCGCCCACGATGAACGCGATCCACACCAGCGAATAGACGAGGCCGGGGCGGGTATCGTCCCACATCGCCAGGATGACGCCCATGCAGCCCATGAACGCCAAGACCACCCACGCGCCGAGCGCGCCGCCAGGCGACTTGAAGCGAGAGACCTTGTGTAGCTCGGGGCGGCGACGCAGGTACACCAGGTAGGACACAACGATGACCACCCACACGCCCATGAAGAGGGTGGCCGACACGGAGGTCACCAGCGTGAACGCCGCCGAGATCGAGCCACCCATCCCCATGATGACGATGCCCGACAGCAGGCACACGCAAGACAGGAACAGGGCGTTGAGGGGCACGTGATGCTTCGAGAGGCGCGCGAAGACGCCGGGAGCCTGCTCCTGTCGGGCCAGGCCATAGAGCATGCGAGACGTCGAATAGATGCCCGAGTTCGCGCTCGAGGCCGCCGACGAAAGCACGACCAGGTTAACGATCGTTGCCGCAGCGCCCAGGCCCGTCAACGAGAACATCGTGACGAAGGGGGAACGCTCGGGGCTGACCTGGTCCCAGGGGGTCACCATCATGATGGCCGCGAGCGCCGCCACGTAGAAGAGCATGATGCGCACGGGGATCGAGTTGACGGCCTTCGGGAGAGTGGTGTCCGGGTCGTCGGTCTCGGCGACCGTCGTGCCGACCATTTCGATGCCGATGAAGGCGAAGAGCGCGATCTGGAAGCCGCCCAGGAAGCCGGTGAATCCGTTGGGGAAGAAGCCGCCGTGGCTCCACAGGTTCGAGACGGCGGCGGCGGTCCCCTCCTCGTCGATCGTGCCCATGGCGACCATACCGAAACCGACGACGACCAGGGCGATGATCGCGATGATCTTGACGAGCGCGAACCAGAACTCCGTCTCACCGAAGGCCTTGACCGTCATCGCGTTGAGGGCGAACAGCAACAGCGTCGTGGCGGTGATGGGAATCCACGGGGGCAGGTCCGGCCACCAGAAGTGCGTGTAGCCGGTAATCGCGATCATGTCCGCGACGCCGGTGACGACCCAGCACGCCCAGTACGTCCACCCCGTCACGAAGCCGGCCCACGGGCCGATCAGGTCGCGCGCGATGTCCGCGAAGGTCGCGTACTTGCGATCGGAGAGCAGCAGCTCACCCAGCGTCCGCATGAAGAGGAACAGGATTGCGCCGATGATCGTGTACACCAGCAGGATCGAGGGGCCCGCGACAGAGATCGTCTTGCCCGAGCCCATGAACAGGCCCGTTCCGATTGCACCGCCAATGGCGATCAGCTGAATGTGGCGATTTTTCAGCGTTCGCTGGAGCTTTTCACCGCCCTGCTGCCCGGGCTCGTCATGCGTGACTGGCTCGCTGCTCATAAGTATTCCTTTCCGCCGATGCCGCCCACGGGCGGCGCTTTGCGCGGTCTTTGCGCGCGCACGTAGCGCGCTTGACCCTCCAACGCTACCGCAACGGCCCGCCCGCGTCCGAATTCAGGTGTCGCATGGCACGCAGCCCACAGCCGAGTTAGGTTAGCCTTATGGAATCAAAGAGACTCTCTTCCTTCGACGAGGCCTCGGCCACCCACTCCCCTGCGGCCACCTCGGGCACTCCCGCCCGATCCACTGAAACCGCCCCCATCGAAGCCGCCGCCACTGCGCCCGTCGATGCGGCGCCGGAGGAGCCCGCATCGACCTCGTTCCCTCTGATCGCCACGGCGAGCGTGCCCACGGAGCGCGCGGCGCGTTACGGCAAGCAGCTTGTGAGCCACATGGGCCACAAGATCACGGGCTCGTGGGACGAGGAGGCGGGCAGCGGATACCTGCTGTTCGACCGCGAAGGTCCGGTTCTGGGACGTTTCGACGTGATCGCGTCGGCGTCTGATCTGCGACTCGAGCTACGCACGACCCCCGAGCGCGCCGATCGCCTCGAATTCATCGTCGGCATCCACCTGGCGCGCTTCGGCGCGCGCGACAGCCTCGCCATTTCGTGGGAGCGCACCGACGGCAGCGAAGGCACCACACAGGGCCCCCTCACCCCCGAAGAGGTCGAGGCGCACACCCGCGCCAAGAAGGCGGCACGCGAGGCAGCGCAAGAGGCCGGGCACGCGGCATCCGGGCACGCGGAGTAGGCCGGGCGCACTAGACCGGGCGCGCGGAGTAGCCGCGGCGGGGCGCGCAGCGTAGGCCCGGCGTCTCCGCACGCACAGTGGAGTTAACGCGTCGATCCTCACCAATTCCGCACGTAATTCCCTGGCGACCGGACTTTGCAGCACCCCACAAACCGCAGGATTCCAATGTTCTGACTTAAGAAGTTGAAACACCCGCAGGGGAATTACGTGCGAAATTTCGGGGACACAGGCGCCCACTCGCGCATGCGTCAATGCAGCTCCCCCACCATTCGGCGCCGGGAGGCATTGCACTACTTTCGCCAGCATTGCACTACTTAGCAGGGCATTGCACTAGCTACTATCCAGTGCAATGCTCCCCCATCTAGTGCATTGCTCCTTCAACTAGTGCAACGCTCCCCTAAATGGCGCAACGCTTCGGAGTCACAAGCTCCACCACGGTTCGCACAGCAACTCCTACATCGGGCACTGCACCCGTTACGGGACGCTGCACCTCTTATGGGGCGCTGCACCCGTTCAGAACGGGTGCATTGCTTACGGATCGGGTGCACCGCCCACACCAACAAGCCCAAACGCGGACATACGCGCCTCCCCACGCACAGGCAGTGCACCACCCACCACCAACGACCAAGCCACCCCAACGCACCACCCCAGCACACCGCCGCCCCGCAACGAACTCCTTCACCAAGATCCGTTGCAACCACCACTAGTACCTAGAAACGAACACCCCCAACGAACGCCCCCGCAGCCATCAGGCTGCGGGGGTTGTCATTCATCTTGTTTCAGCGCGCAATCCAGGCGCGCTTCCACGGGGAAACGCCACGGATGCCGCGCCGCATCGAGACGTGCCGACGTCAGGGAAGAAGCGCGAACGTTCAGCGGCCCTCGAGGTAGTTCTTCGCGGCGACCAGGACCTGCTCCCACATGCCGATCGCGTCGTCGTACGCCTGGCGAGCCACGGCCTCGTCGTCGGAAACCGATGCCAGGCCGGACTCCTCGACGTGGATGGCGACGCCGCCGCGCTCCTCGGACAGGGAGACCTCGACGCGGGTCGCGTACTCGTCGGGCAGTTCGTCGTCGGCGAGCGGGTACCAGCGGAAGGCGACGACGTCCATAGGGTCCTCCTCGGCCTTCTCGATCAGCCAGTCGCCGGCGTCCGGGTCGCTCACGCGGTAGAGGCCGTCGTCACCGAGGCTCACTTCATGGTCACCGAGCGGGCCGTCGTTGACCCACCAGCCCGGCTCCGACACGAGCGCCCACGCGGCCTCAATGTCACAGTCCACGACCACGTCGGTCTCGACGCGGTCCAGGTCGTCCTCAACGTCGGCGTCAGAAGTCATGTCAAAGATGCTCATACCTCAACGGTACCGGGTCGCGCGCGCCCCGTCACGCGAACGAGGTCACAAAACGGCGTTTGATCTGCGTTCGAATGCGACGAGGCCGTGGCTGGCCCCACCGGGAAGGCAGAGTCGGCCACGGCCTCGTGCGTGGAGGAGCGCTCAGGCCAGACGCGTGATGCGGTAGCGCCAGTCGACGGGGCCAACCTCGAGGGTTTCGACGCGGTAGTGCTGCGCCGAGTCCTTCAGGTGTGCGAACAGCGGCTCAGGCTGGTGGGGGGCGCAGATCTGGAGGTTCTCGCCGACGGGGAGGTTGTCAACCGCGGCGAAGAGGACCGCGTGGCGCACGACGCGGGGGATCGAGTGAATGACAAGCTCGTCCGCGCCGGGGCGGTGGATGACGCCGGCGCCACCCGGGTGGGCCTTGCCGTGGCCGCGACCGTGTCCGCCGCCGTGTCCACCGCAGCCGCAACCGCCTGCCGTGGAGGCGATAGGCTCGGCGGCCATCTCGTGGGGGCGCTCGGCAGGGGCGTCGTGTCCGCCGCAGCCGCAACCGGCGTGCTCAGCGGGGGCCTCGGCGGCCTGGGCGGCAGCGCCGTGGCCGTGACCATGGCCGTGACCATGGCCGTGTCCGCCACCGTGTCCGCCGCAGCCACAGCCGCCCTGCTCGGGGGCCTGCGCAGCCGGGGCCTCAGCGGGAGCGGCCTGCTCGGCGCGCTCCTTCTTACCCTCGCCACCGCAGCCGCAACCGCAGCCGCCGTCCTCGGAAGGGACGGTGTTGGCGTCGACCAGCTTGAACATCTGACGGTCAGTCATGTCTTTTCCTTATCCTCCGGCCCGCAGGGCCATTTCGGTAAACCTCATACAGTGTAGGCGCGCCTCAGCCGTGCCCGCGCGTTCACTTAATGAGGAACTCGGCCTCGACCTCGACGCTGACGTTGAGGGGCAGGGCGGCGACGCCCACGGCGCTGCGCGCGTGCTGGCTGCCGAAAATCTCGCCGAAGAGCTCGGAGGCGCCGTTGATGACGCCGGCCTGGCCATAGAAGTCGGGACGCGAGGACACGAAGCCGACGACCTTGACGACGCCCGCGAGGTTGTCAATGCCGCCCGCGACAGAAGCCGCCGCGGCCAGGGCGTTGAGGGCGCACACGCGCGCTGCATCCTTGGCGTCCTCGGGGTCCGCGCCGTCCTCGCCGACGGCTCCGATGCACACGGGCTCACCATTCACGACGGGGATCTGGCCGGAGGTACGCACGACGCCGCGGTCGATGACGGCCGGCACGTAGGCGGCCACGGGCGCGGCGACGGCGGGCAGTTCGATGCCGAGTTTGGCGAGCTTCTCGGAGGGGAGCATGAGGGGTCCTTTCGTTGTCATCGACGAGGCCGGGGCCTCGTCTGCTGATCCCAGTGTAGTTGGGCGTCGTGCACGAACGTCGGGTGGGCACCCTCGGGACAAAGGTTGGACAACCTTGACTTCTTGTGTGCTGTCTCATAGTCTTCGAGCAAGACTTGCCGACCGGTAGGGGAGGAACCGTGCCTGACTTTTCCATCAATGACGAGCAGATCAAGGCCGTCGCAACAAAGCTGAACGACGTCAAGGACAGCTTCACAGGGAAAAAGATGCCTAGTCCGTTAGGCAATGGGGGATTCGGTTCTCTCTCGCTCATGGTCACGCACGCGGCTTTCAGGGCCAAGATTGGGAAACGCCGCACGACTATCGAGACTTGGCATGCGTCGACCGATGCGGCGCTACACGATACGGCAAAGCAGAGCCAGCAGAACGATGAGCAGTGGGCCGCATTGTTCCGCTCGGACCTCAACCAGCCACTGTAAGGGAGCTATTGTGACCGGATACTTTGAGTCACTGATCAACGACGTCCCCGGAAACGCCGATTCTCTCACCTCGCTCGCCGCCGAGTGGGATACCTACGGCAACCACTGCGACGGCCTCGCCGACGACGTGATGTCCTCGGCGCACCTGGCACCCGAGTGGTCAGGTAGTGCAAGCGACGACTTCGGCAAATCACTCAAGCGCCAGAGGAACCGGTACATCAACTTGGGGGGTGATTGCACGACGGCATCCTCGGCTATCAGCGTCTACGCGGAGGAGGTACGCGCGGGGCAGAGCTACATCGAGAACCTGCGCTATCAAGCGTCAAAGCTCGACAAAAAGGTGGACAATGCTCCTGTCCCCCTGCTGGCCAGAGCGAAATACGTGCCCGCAGCCAACACCCTCGTTTCTGCGGCGCACATTCGAATCGAGTCCGTCAAGCTGGCCGCCGACACGTGCGCGCAGGACCTCGCGCGCATCGTACACATCGAACCCGTGCAAATTTACAATGGGACGGCCACGGCCGCCGGACAAATGAAGCAGCTGTCGCAGAATGATATTGCCCATATCCAGGAGGACCTTGACGCACTCGAGAACGGGACGTTCAACTGGGAGGGAATGAAGCAGGGGCAGATCAGCGACTGCTACTTCCTGGCTCCCATGGCCGCCCTGGCCCAGACACCGGAGGGGCAAAGAAAGCTCGCCTCCATGATTCAGCCCCACTACGACGAGCACGGCAACGTGGATGGCTACCTCGTTCGACTCCCAGCCGACCCCGCTCACCCCGACACCTCACCGGCGAACGAGGTCTTCGTGCACAGCAAGTACATTAACGGCGCCACCCAATGGGGGCACGTGGGCGCCTACTCCATCCTCGAAGCCGCGTGGGGACAAAGCCACCCTGGGGGCTCGAACAGTTTTGACAACAATCCCCCAGGCATAGACTATGGTTATTCGACCGAGGTTTTCTCCGTTTTCACAGGGAAATCGACTGTTGAGCTGCCCATAGACCAAGCCGCAGGCGGCTATACCGATGCCGAACGTGCAAAGATCCTCCTGGCTTCGCAACAACACCAGCCCATAGTTGCCGGCACCAAGGAAGCGGCCTCAGTTTACGCTACAGTCGATGGGAAGGACACTGAAATCAGGCTCGTCGAACACCACTCATACACTGTGGTTTCTGCTGACGCGAACGGGGTGACCCTGTGTAATCCACACGGTATGAACTACTCGTCAGATGGAAATGCGCCCGCTACCTTCACACTCTCCTGGGAAGACTACGAAGCCCATTATGGCAGTACGGTGATCGGAAGTCTATAAGCCATGGGCAGTATTCCACCATTCGTTCGTTCCATCGCGTCCACATGTTTCGTGGCTGGAATCCTACTCGCAGCCTGCCTCCCGACACCCCACACGCCAGATCCGACTCCCTCACCAACCATCACCACCGCGAGCCCAACGCCCGCGCCGTCACCCACGAGGAGCACACCCATGCCAGAGTGCAACGGATACATCACCACCGTCGACGAAACCGCACAATTCGCCCCCGGAAAGAGACGGAGCGACCCTTCCTTCATCATCACCGATGTCGGAATCAAAGACGGCCTCATGTACGCCGAGCTCCTAGGCGGGTGGGCCGACGGCTACCCCGGCTGGACCCTCCTCGACATCACCACCGCACAGGCCGTCTACGGCCACGGCTCGGCCACCTTCTGCTTCGAACCCGACCCAGACTTCGAAGTCTCCGACACGATCTGACCCATGACACACACGCTCCGCCAGCTCGCGCACGCGGCCGCCGCCTGCGCGGGCCTGGCCCTGCTCATCGGCGCCTGCGCGCCCACCACCCCCATCGCGCGCCCCACACCCACGCCCACGGCCTCCTCCCCCACGCCCGGGCCCACGCCAACGCCCGCGCCGTCACCCACGAGGAGCACACCCATGCCAGAGTGCAACGGACGGATCACCACCGTCGACGAAACCGCACAATTCGCCCCCGGAAAGAGACGGAGCGACCCGACCTTCATCATCACCGACGTTGGCATCGAAAACGGTGCCATGTACGCTTATATCATCGGCGGGTGGGCCGACGGCTACCCCGGCTGGATCGACGACAGCCTCTATGTCGGCGAGCCGAAGCACGTTCCAACCATCGGCACATTCACCCTCCTCGACATCACCACCGCACAGGCCGTCTACGGCCACGGCTCGGCCACCTTCTGCTTCGAACCCGACCCAGACTTC
>QWCO01000627.1_pt1 | contig 20148 bp, 15 predicted proteins | sample 1972611 | NCBI WGS metagenome assembly QWCO01 (sample SAMN09866706, study PRJNA288562) | Human oral metagenome isolate term1_saliva, whole genome shotgun sequencing... | reverse complement strand
AGCGAGCAGTCTTTCTCTTTCTGCCGACAAAAAGTTTGTACAGTTCCATGTGCCGCAGGACAAGATTAAGAACGGTAACGCTGTCATCGCCGTCACGAAAGGCGGCACGGTGGTCTGGTCCTGGCACCTGTGGTTCGACCACAAGGACGTACTCAACACCATCCCCGTTGTCAACCATCAAGGCGTTACGTATAAGTTTACCAAGCAGACGCTCGGTTTCGCCTACCGCAAATGGGACGGCTCCACCTACAACAAGCCGCGCGTGGCCCGCGTGAAGGTGGAGCAGAGCATCGCCAACAGCGGCACAAAGCAGGTTGCCTACATCGACATCACTCAAAATCCCGGCAGCGTCAAGGAAATCTCCTCCACTCTCTACCAGTTCGGTCGCAAGGATGCCTTCCCTGGCACCGATACCACTCCCGACGGTTCGTTCAACAAGAACGGCGGCATGTCCCTCCAGAACGGTATCCAGCATCCCGAGACTTTCTACACTTATGGCTCAACTTGGGATAGCGGTTACAATCAATACAACCTCTGGTCAATGGACAACACCGTTACAGGCTATAATGACAATGCCGTTGTCAAGACCGTCTATGACCCTTGCCCCGCCGGTTTCAAGATGCCTGCCTCCAACGCTTTCACCGGCTTCACCACCACGGGGAAAAACACAGTAAATACACAGTCCCAATTTAACGTTAGCGGTGCTTGGGATTGGGGTTGGAACTTCAACAACAAAATCACTTCTCCCGATGCCGCCGTATATTTCCCTGCTTCGGGTTATCGCGACTACTACGACGGTTCGCTGCGCAACGTGGGCAGCTTCGGCTACTCTTGGTCGGCAGTCCCGAACTACACGACCGACGGTTGCTACCTGAGCATCGGCTCGGGCAGCGTGTGCCCGCAGTTCGCCAGCTATCGGTCATACGGGTACTCTGTCCGTCCCGTCTCAGAATAATTCGATTCATTTGATTGATTGCCTGTGGCCTTCAAAGCCACAGGCAATATTTTTTTCGGTGCTTTGCCCCTCTCCGGCGGAAAACCGCCGATCATATAAAAACAGTATTCACCCGGGCTGCTCCGCCCTTACGGCACCCGCAGCCCACGTTCTTTGACACATTGAGACAACCCCGAGGGAGAAAAAACGCCGTGCCACAGACAATGTACAGACTTTTTATAAATTCTGTGAAAGATGATTGGAGATGAACACGTCGGAAGTTGATGGTGTCCTGCCTATCCACGGGTTCACCCTCGCCACAGCTCGGGCATCACCCGCGGTTAAGCATGGTGCGCCTCCGCCGGAGGCGTAAGTTACGCTGCGAGGATGCAATTGAGATAGTAAAAGGGTAATGTGCAAAGCTGAGATAGATTAGCCACGGAGACTATACAGACTTTTTATGATGAGAGCCGCACCCACTGTCCCCAGAGGGGACACACCATGCGTAACCGCGGGTGATGCCCAAAGGGCGAACCCGTGGAGAAGTGGAGAAGTGGAGAGGGAGAGAAAAGAGAAACCTCCCAGCCCGCACCCACTGTCCCCGGAGGGGACACACCATGCTTAACCGCGGGTGATGCCCGAAGGGCGAACCCGTGGAGAGAGAGGCAAAGCGCATCTCCGACACCGGCGGTGTCGCACAACATCCACTCCCGCCCACACATCTCTTTACTCCCTCAACGCTTTCAGTGCGACGCCGCCGGCGTCGGAGTCCTCCCTGTACACCCCCCACGGGTTCACCCTCGCTCCGCTCGGGCATCACCCGCGGTTAAGCATGGTGCGCCTCCGCCGGAGGCGTGAGCTACGCTGCGAGGATGCAACTGATGCGGAGGAGGAAAGATGATTCATCCCCGAAATTGCACGGATATAATACCAACGCAATTCGGGGATGAGTCAAAAAAAGAATGTTGTCACGCTATCTAAAAACCGCGCTATCAAAACAGCGCTGGTTATATCTGACAGAGTGACAACAAAAACGCAACTTTTTTATTTTATGATCTTTTTCCCATTAACGATATAGATACCTGACGGCAGCGATGGGAGCAAATCTGACGTACCTAAGCGCTTCCCTTGCAATGTATATATATAATTGCCTTGTGCTTTTTTCGTCTTGAGAGCGGCAATGGAAGTGGTTGTTTCGGGGGCATAGGTGACCTCTATACTCTTAAACGTAGAAGTATTTGTTGCCTTAAACATCACCATTGCGGCACGTCCCGTCCATGAATATTGATTGTCTTTTTCATCGTCGTCGCATTGGTAAACGCCACCAGTCTGCGTAATCTCTGCCAAATCGCATTGATATGGAAGGCATTTGAAGACGATTTTGGTTATCACCACATTCTCCGGAGCAGTGAAGCTCACAGTGTTGTTTGTGTACCATTTGAACTTATCGTCCATTATGCGGTTCCAATATCTTGCGCTTATTTTTTGACAAGAAAGTTTGATGCCATCTTGCTCGAGAGGTTTGCCATCTTCAATCTTCCCCACTTCGGGTTCGTCGCCCTGTGTTGAGGTTTCTATCCCCCATGGATTAGTTGCAAAATTGAACACGGCCACGCTCTGTGCGAAACTCTGCATGCTTAAGAGCGCAATAACTGCTGTTAGTAGATATTTTCTCATTGTTTTTATATATTAAAAATTTAAATAAATTATTTTACTACTTTTTTATTTCCTACCACATAAAGACCCTTTGGTAGTGAGGGCCAGATGGCTTTCGTACCCAAACGAACGCCTTGCAGTGTATATACATCTGCTGTTTGCTCTTCTGCTGGCGCAAGGCTATTGATGCCCGTCACAACCGTTGCAAAACTGGGAGCGCCCCAATATTGAGCAGTTTTATATTGTTCGATACTGGTCTCGGGCACTACTAAGGTCTTTCCGTTGGGCGTTTTGTTGAACACATTACCTTTCAGAACGGGTGGCGTTGTGGCATCACAAGTAACCTTCGACAGGCTCGAACAATTCACAAGAGCATTCAGACCGATGTTTTTCAACGTAGAGGGGAACGTCACTTCCGTCAGTGCCGTACAATTTTGGAAGACGAAAGGCTTCAGTTCTTCTACGCCTTCGGGCAGCGTTATCTGTTGCAGAGCCTTGCAACCTTTGAAAGCCTTTTGATTGACAACAGTGAAGCCCTTACCCAATGTTACGGAGGCGAGCGCCGTGCAATCTTCAAAAGCCGAAGCCCCCAGCAATTCCAGACCTTCAGGAGTTGTGATTTCGAAGAGCGACGTACAACCATAGAATGCCAGTCCGTCGATTGTCTTCAATCCTTCGGGAAGAGAAATGCCTGATAAACCTACGCAATTGTGGAAGGCAGAACGTCCGATTCTTGTCACGCTTGCGGGGAAGTTTACCTTTTGCAAAAAACTGCATTCGTCAAAAACATTGTTTCCAATCTCGGTAACGCCATTGGGAATGGTAATCTCTTCCAAAGCAGAGCAGCCATTAAATGCTCCGTCGCCAATGCTCTCCAACGATTTCGGCAGAGCGATATTTGCTAATGCCGTACATTTGAAGAACGCACTTTCACCAATGGCGGTAAGCCCCTCTTTGAGTTGTACATTGTTAAGTTTGTCGCAATACATGAACATGTTATTGCCCATGTTTTTGATGGTCGACGGCAAAGAAGCAGCAATCAACGAATGGCAGTTGGAGAAGGCCGCTTCGCCCAATGTTTCTACGCCCTCTGGTATGACAATCGCCTGAAGCGCAGAAGCAAAGAAAGCCTCTTTGCTAATGGTGCGCAGCGTAGAGGGAAAAACGATGTTGCGCAACGGAGTTTCGGCAAATGCTTGATAGCCAATACCCACGATACCTTCTGGCAGAACGATTTGTCGGTCCTCAGGAATAAGTGCAGCGGGCCATGACACCACGACATTGTTTTCTATCTTCACTCCGTCCGGTATCGGCGTTGGTGTTTTGTTTGCCGCCATCAGAGTTTGAAGAGGATAGAATGTTGTTGCTCTTTCTCCCGCAAAAGCAGAAGTAGAGACTGCTGAAGCAGCAAACAACATAGAAAAAAGTAAAGTTCTTTTCATTTGTATAAAATTAAATTTGATGATTTATTTCTTTGGTTTATCAGTCGTGTGTGGCTGCTCGGTTCTCTTTGCCGTTGCCCTTATAGATCAGTCGGTGTATCTTACCGCCTACACGATCTTCTTTATAAAGAACCTTTGCCGCAGATTTGTTGCTGACATCGATAATGAAGATAGATGCACACGCCGTTGTTTCAGCCTTTGAGTCTTCGGCGGCCACATACATGCGGTTGGGATTATACGGATTAAAGACAATAGCTTTTACGTCATACTGCTGACCAAGACTGATGTAAGGAGTAGAAGAAAAGCTCTTCCCCTCGTAGTTCATAACGTAGATATTGCCTGCATGATCGGCATAATAGAGCAATGGGCGTACAGGATTTACGCCGACAGCAGAAGTGGGCAGAATATGCCCCGTGGCGTCCATCTCGCCCAACAAACTCTCTTCTGCTTTATTCGCGGTTGGGGCAAAACGGTAAACTGTTACACCATTACCACTTCTGCTGCCTACAAGCAGCGCATGTTTAGGCTCGTAACGGTTATCAGCATTTGCTTCAGCGTAACTACCATCGCACGCCAACAGTGCCATCGGCGTAACAGGACAGCTCACTTTTCCCTCTACCATACCACGTATGCCGCCAATATAAATAAGGTGTTTAGAAGCCGTGTCAAAGTAAACGCGAAGCATATCCATGGGGTTGGTTATCAAACTGCAAGAAAGATCCGCAATTTTTGCACCTGCAGGCAACTGATGACGACGTTTCCCCACAACAAAACGACGCTCGGGTGTCATAAGATAATCTTTCCCGTTGCCGGTGAAATAAACACTTCCGCCCTCTGCGCCCCAAAGTCGGTTTTGCATACCGAAAGGTACAAAGGCGTGATTCGGTGAAAAATCGGTTGCCGTTCCGTCGTAGTCAATCTTGCTTAACACGTTCATCGTACTGGCATTCAAAGCATAGATGCGTCGCGGAGAATCGGTACTTACGATGACTTCAAGACCTCCCGTATCGTCAATATTATTCGGGTTGGTGATACACTCGCCTGTCCAGCAAAGTGCTAATGGCGTTTTACCTAACGAAAGTGTTGGATTGCTCTCTGCAAAAACATTGCGCACAGCAGGTGCTTCTTGTACATCGAGAGATTTGTACGCAAGCATGGCGCCGTCTTTTCCCTCGGTAAAGAGTAGTAAGCCTTGGTCGTAACCAGAATATACATAAAATGTAAAGTCGGCAAACTTAGCCGTTTGATCTTCGGCAATAACCTTCAGCGTACCCGTATGTTTGCCCAATACAGTACATTCATAATCAAGAGAATCTGCCGTACTCACTTTATTATTGTCAATAATCCACTCATAGGTGGTTGTCTGCTTTGTTCCTTCCGAGAAGTTAAGCACTGGCTTAAGCTTCAAATGCGCATTCTGCTTTATGCTGTATGCTTTTTCTATTCCCGTCACAGCAACAAGTTTTGCAGTAGGAGTTTCGACATTGTTGGGTTCTTTATCGCTACATGCCGCGAAAAGTGCTATTAGAAGCGGCAAGGCATAAAGGAAATTGTAAATTTTCTTCATTTTTATATTGTTATTTTGAATTATATTTCACACGTCTTCTATTTTGATTCTAAGTTTGGAATTACACCTCCCAATGCACATCGGGGAAGTTGACGCCCTCCTGCGGATGAGCCTCAAAATACGCCTTCACTTTTTTGAAAATGCGCAGATATTCGTATTTGCGCTCGTTCATCTCTTTTTGAGTGACAGGCGAGCCGTTCCACTCGATAAACTTTTGATACTTTTTCTTGTCATATTCGCCCAACCAATATGCCAGTTCTGGCCACCATATCGGCATATCGAGGCGATTATCAAAAACGAGTTGCATCTTTGACAGTTCGGCAATGATGGGAGGCAATTCGGTCTTTTCGCTGATGCCTATTGCCAACACATAAAAACTATCTTCGTTCAGATTTCTCCGAAGAATATTGATGCGGAGCGTGTCGCTTGTTGCGCCAGCAGATAATCTTCGCTCGGTGGAGAATGGTTGAAAATGCACACCTGCTTTTGCTGTTGTTACCGTATCTATCACCTTCAAACGATAGCTTCTTGGTGATGTACTCGCCGAACCTACTGCTGTTAAGGGTATGCGTATCACCGTATCGGCAACCGAATAGGGTAAACTGCCCATGGCGAGACGATAAGAAGCACGTTCAAAACTGATTCCCGATGCGCCTCGAAAAGAAAAGCTTTCATCCTGCGTGCACGAACAAGCACTCAATGCCAACATAGCGTACAGGCACAAATGCCACATTATAGTGTATGCTTTTTTCATTGCGGTTCGTATTTTCTTCTTCAGTCTTTATTTTCTTCACTCTGAGGCAGCGGCAGTATGTAAGTTGCATCGTTAGGCTCAAACACTTTACTATTGAGCCCCTCCATCGGCATTTCAAAGCGTTTGTAAGTAAAGAAGATCTGCCCCTCTCCCCAGTATTCTTTCTTTATTTCATCAACAAGCACTTGGCGGAAACGTTCTGGTGTAGCAATTTCTGAAGATGAAAGAGGCTGCAATCCGCGAGCGGTAATCACAGTGTTGAGCGCTTCGAGAGAGGCGTTACGGTCAGTATCGTACAATGCTTCAGCCAGGATATAATACATCTCGGGCAATCGTATCATATTTATTCCCGGTATTCTGCCCGCCTGCCACTCTTGCGTCTCTTCATAATTTTTGTCGTACAGCTTGGTGAAAGCCACAATTGGCCGTCCCCAATTGGTTTGTGTGAAGTATGCCTGAAAACGATAATCGTTGTTGGTTGGAGTAAATGTAGACGTACTGAACAGACGTTTGTAATTATTTCGCACCATATTACAGGTGGCGGTACTGCGCGCTGGATAGAACGTTTGCCGAACATCGAGATAAGCCTTTGGCGCATTGAGCACCCAAACACATTCGCTCGTGGCGGCATATCCCATAAAGAGTTGCAACACTTTCTCTTCTTTCACCATTCGGTAAGGCCCTTCCGTCACCTCTTTGGCGTACTTGGCAGCTTCGCTCTTGTTTCCTGCCCAAATATATACTCGTGCTTTAAGAGCCTTTATCGCATAACGACTTACATACATTTCAGCAGGTGTGCGCTTGGCCGACGATGATGCTAACAAACTATCGGCTTTATTTAGGTCGGCAAGTATGTGCTGGTAGCATTCGTCGACGGTGAGTCGTGGCGAGGGCTGCGTACTTGTTTTGGTGACATAGGGAATGGAAAGCTCGTGAGGACGAGAATAGTTCGGAGCAAACAAACGCAACATATCGAAATGTAGCATAGCTCGCAAAGCCAACGCCTCACCTTTATAAGTATCTAAACGTGCAAAATGTTTCCCCTCGGCTTGTTGCAGCAAATCGTTTATGGTATACACTGCAAAGAACGCCGATTCCCAAATACGATCTATTTGCTTCCTTACGTCAGTGTCGCGATATTGCAAGTCGTAAGTTTTTGTCAGCGTAGTGAGTGCTGCCTCGTGGTCGTTGTAATACAACTGCGCAATCTCGTCAACAAATCCGAACGACAATTGGCGGCCGTAAAGATTTGGCTTTGCCAATGTTGCATATATTCCTGTAAGTACGTCCTCGAAACCTTGTTCATCGGCATACATCTTCTTTCCGTCTATTTGTCCGGGCGTATCTATATCCACAAATCCGCATCCTTGCAACATTGTTGTTGTAAGAACAAGCGGCAATAATAAAGTGACTATTATATTTCTCATATCTTTACATTCAGTCCTATTTCAAAAACATGTGCGAAAGGATAGGCAAGTCCGCGCTCACGCTTGATGGTGGATAGATAAAAAAACTGCCCCGTAGAAAGCGAGATGCGCGCATCTGCAACGCGGCATACGCGACAAAGGTTGCTCGGAACTTGATATGCCAGCATCAACGATGTACCCTCCAGCACATATTCTTTGGCAACAAACCTCGACGTTGGTGGCGTTGCTTCGCGCAAGGCGATGTGCTTAAAAAGTGCCGCATTGCCTGGTTCCCGCCAACGACTGTAAAAAACACGCCTATCTACGTTGGTGAGAGGATCTGCCCCTTCCACTTTTGTGGCAAGCGTACTATTATATAATGTTGCACCTAATCGGTAGTTGAACGCAGCTGTAAGCGAAAAATCTTTCCATGTTGCCGAAAATCCCCATGTGCCTTGCACCGCTGGAGAGGTATCGCCCACCACTTGTCGCTCATTATAGTCATAGGTGTATGTGTATTCACCATTTCTTTTGATAAACACCTCTCTACCATTGGCTGGGTTGATGCCCGCAGAGCGCATCACTTTGAGAGCCGTGAGCGATTCGCCTTCCGCATAAAGCGGAACGGGCAAACGACTGTTTCCCTGCTTCACGTTGTCGGCATTGCGATTGCGCAGATAGTCGCTTATCTTCACTATTCGGTTACGGTTGTGGCTCATCGTTAGGTAAACATTCAAGCCCAACGGTCTGCCGCTGAAAACGCGCCCTCTCAGCGAAAGTTCAACACCAGCATTGCGTATCTGCCCCAAATTCTCTTTGCCATTCAGAAAACCTGTGTGAGCCGGTTTGGCAACAGTCATCACCAAATCGTTGGTGGTGTTTAGATAAGCATCGAAGCTACCGCTTACACGATCGTCAAATAGCGCGAAGTCGATGCCTGCATTACGCTTCAAGGTGCGTTCCCATCTCAGATGGGTATTTGCCAATGCCGTTGGTACAGCTCCTATCTGGTTGTTGTAAATCAAATCCGAACGATAGCTATATGCCTGCCTTGCTTGATAAGAATGGAAATTCACGTTGCCCACAATGCCTGCGCTGGCTCTAATTTTGAGTAGCGTTACAACTCTATTGGTCATGAAACTCTCTTTGTGTACGTTCCAACCTATGCCCAACATTCCGAAAGGAGCATATTTCTGCTGTGCACCAAATTTAGAAGACCCTTCACGACGAAAAGAAGCGTCTATAAAATAGCGGTTATCATAGACGTACTGCGCATTGATATAGCCGCCCAACATACGTGCACGATCTCGGTTGCCCTGCGGAGTAGACCCTTCGGCAAAAGATTTCGCCATGGAAGCATGATCCACCTTGTCGGACAACACTCCTGTTGCAATGAACCCATCAGATTTTTGCTCTATGGCTTGTACGTTTGCTCCCAACGTAAGATTGAGCAGGTGCTGCCCATATTTGCCAAATGCTTTATTCCATACGGCAAAAATACTGGACGATATATCGGCATGACGACTGTGCAAGATGTCGAAACTCCCCCGCTTTTGCTTTTCCACATACAGAAAGCGTTGCGACAGTGGTGAGAAAAAGCTCTCGTCATCGGTTTGTGTTTCGGTCAAAGCTGCAGTTCCCTCTATTCGCAATCCGCCGCCAAGGTTCCATCGCAGGCGCAGACTGTTGCTCATGGTGCGGGCGCTACTATTGATATAGCTGCTCAAACTTTTCTCATAAAGAGGATTGGGTTTTCCAAAAGAAAGTTCGTTGTTTAATACCCCTGCTGCGGTATAGGGGGCATCATAAGGATTAAGCAGCGCATAGTTACTGAAACTACCGTAAGGTACATCGTCGGTCAAGGCGCTTTCCACCCTACCCGTATATTGGATGAAAAGCCGTGTCCAGTCTCCATAGACCAGATTGACATACAATGATGCCGTATGCCGATTGCTCTTTTGCATCACTCCGTTCGTACCACTGTAGCCTCCCATGAGCCGATAACGAAAAATATCACTACCGCCCATGAACGACAGGTTATGCTGATGTGTTACGCCGGTACGTAGTGGCATGCGCAACCAATCTGTATTCACGCCTGCTTTCACACGATCCAGTTTTTCATAATACACTTTCTGTCGCTCCAAGTCAGTTTGACTACTGCCTTTCAAGTCGCCATAAATACCAGCCATGCGTTCGTATTCCAATTTTTCTGCGGCATTGAGCAGACGGTAAGCCGAAAGGTCCGCAACAGACAGTTGGTAACGCCCGTCGTAATCAACCTGCAACCGGCCGGCTTTTGTGGGCATCGAAGTAATCACAACCACACCATTGGCCGCTTTAGAACCGTAATATGCAGTAGCAGCTGCATCTTTCAACACCGAAACTTGCTTAATAGAAGCAGGCTGCAAACTAAAGATCACGCGCACATCTGTTTCCACTCCATCGAGAATAAACAACGGCAAATTAGTACGATCGCCCTCCACAAAACTGCTGCGTCCACGCAAAACCATATCGGGAATATGGTTGGGGTCTGCACCATAGTCGTTATTGGGTATCAGTTCAAACCCCGGAGTATTGTTCTTGATCATATCCAGCAGGTTCGTATTTGTCTGCCTGATGAGCGTCTCATGGTCAATAACAAAACTCGCCCCCGTATAACTTTCTTTGCGCTTATTTACATACCCCGTAACAACTGCCTCGCTTATCTTTTCCGCCTGTTCGTTGAGAACAAAATGATAAGTCGTACGACTTTCCGACACTTTCAACACTGCAGCTTTATACCCCAGCAACTGAGCAGAAAGTTCAACAGCCGTTGCAGGCAACTTGATAGTAAAGAGCCCTTTAGCATCGGATTGCGTGGTAGCCAAAACCTTTTTGCCATCTGTAGCTTTTATAGAAACATGCTCCAAAGGCGTTCCGTCGTCAGCATGCACCATGCCGCTTACCATACCCTTTTGGGCTGAAAGCGGCAAACAGAAAAAAAATAAGACAAGTATATAAAGGCTACTTTGAAAAAAGCAACGAGATATTATCATCACCTAAGTTTGGGTTTATTTTGCGGTGCAAAGGAGGCACAATTCCGAAAATAGGACAATACCCTCAAGTTGGTATTTTATGAAGTAAGTAAATGCAGCAAGGTTAACAACATCGCAGCTTTTCCAGACTGCTGACACTCGGTGTAGCAAACGGAATAGAAGAATTAGATAGAGATACTTATATTTGTTCCGAACGGTTAAAAAACAAAAGCTCCTGAAGAGGAAACAGAACAGCTATATGCGCCATCAAAAATATCCTTATAGCGTTTGAAAATACAATAAGGCTGTCAGCTGACATCCTTATTGCGTCAGCCCACGCCCTTATTGTATTTTTGAGCGCGACAAATAAGGCCGCAACTATGAGAAAACACACTCCTCCCCATAGTTTATTTTTCTTGGTAGGAGAAGAAATAACTCATTGTCCACCCACTGTCCCCAGAGGGGACACACTATGCGTAACCGCGGGTGATGCCCGAAGGGAGAACCCGTGGAGAGTGGAGAGGGAGAGAAAAGAGAAACCTCCCAGCCCGCACTCACTGTCCCCAGAGGGGACACACCATGCATAACCGCGGGTGATGCCCGAAGGGTGAACCCGTGGAGAAGTGGAGAAGTGGAGAGGGAGAGAAAAAAGAAACCTCCCAGTCCGCACCCACTGTCCCCAGCGGGGGACACACCATGCTTAACCGCGGGTGATGCCCAAAGGGCGAACCCGTGGAGAAGTGGAGAGGAAAGCCTCCGACACCAGAGGTGTCGCACAGCATCCACTTTTACTCACATAACTCTTTACTCCCTCAACGCTTGCAGTGCGACACCGCCGGCGTCGGAGTCCACCCTGTACCCCCCACGGGGTCACCCTCGCCACAGCTCGGGCATCACCCGCGGTTAAGCATGGTGCGCCTCCGCCGGAGGCGTAAGTTACGCTGCGAGGATGCAACTGAGATAGTAAAGGGGCAATGTGCAAAGCTGAGATAGATTAGCCACGGAGACTATACAGGCTTTTTATGATGAGAACTCGACCCACTGTCCCCAGCGGGGACACACCATGCGTAACCGCGAGTGATGCCCGAAGGGCGAACCCGTGGAGAGAACTCCACTCCTCTCTCCGACACCAGAGGTGTCGCACAACAACCACTTTTACTCACACATCTCTTTACTCCCTCAACGCTTTCAGTGCGACGCCGCTGGCGTCGGAGTCCTCTCTGTGCACACCCCCCACGGGTTCACCCTCGCCACAGCTCGGGCATCACCCGCGGTTAAGCATGGTGCGCCTCCGCCGGAGGCGTAAGTTACGCTGCGAGGATGCAACTGAGATCGTAAAGGGGCAATGTGCAAAGCTGAGATAGATTAGCCACAGAGACTATACAGACTTTTTATGATGAGAGCCGTACCCACTGTCCCCAGCGGGGACACACCATGCTTAACCGCGGGTGATGCCCGAAGGGCGAACCCGTGGAGAAGTGGAGAGGGAAGCCTCCGACACCGGCGGTGTCGCACAACATCCACAAAGACAATCTATCCTGCAAAGCATAAAAAACACATCCAGTAACAAAAGTTTTAGCGGATAGCCGTTGCCGAGAAAGAATATAAGCTATAACTTCGCACAACATCAAAAGATTAAAAACTTTAACCAATGAAGCTCCACGCATTCAAATATATCCTTTCGGCATCTATGGCGTTATCCTCACTAACAGTTCATGCCATATATCCCGATTCTGTTCTCCAACAAAAGATGCTGATTGAGGAACAAACCTTTCTGACTAAGATGAAACCAGGTTTGCAACACATGCAGATGCTTGCGGTTCGTGCGGCCATGCAGGGTAATGATTCGGATTTGCAAAAAATAAGAGAGAGCAGAAATCAAGCACCAACACTGCCAGAGGATGTCAAAGCGTTTTACCCATCGCCAAACATCTGTTTGTTCTCGCCGAAGAAAACTTCCACGCGCAAACGCCCCATACTGCTTTATCTGCACGGCGGCGGATGGTGTTTTGGAAGTATCAACAGTTGCGCCCGTTTCTGCGCTGCTGTTGCCTTGGAAGCAGACTGCGTTGTTGCCGCGCTCGACTATCGCCTCGCACCTGCTCACCCTTTCCCTCTCCCACTTGAAGATTGTCAGCAAGCCATTTCCTTTCTTAAAATGCATGCGGAAGAGTGGAACTGCGACTCTACACAGATTTCCATTGGAGGGGATAGTGCAGGAGGAAATTTGGCATTAGCCACAACCATGTCTGTACCCAATATCTTCAAAGTCATTTCCATCTATCCCGTAACAAAACTCTTTACAGAGCCAACGGCTTCGTGGGAAAAGTATGCGAAAGGATATGGGAATGATGCAGAACTGCTTGAAGCTTTCAATGAGGCTTATGCTCATCACAACGAACAGAACCCGCTTGCGTCAGTAGGTTTATGTAGCGATAAAACTTTGAGGGCACTGCCTCCAGCACTCTTTATCTCTGCCGGTCACGATATTCTGCTGGATCAAACTGCCGATTTTGTCAAACGCTTGCAAAGCCTGAACCATCCCGTAAGCTATCATATCTACCCAACCGCTTCGCATCTGTTCATCACCGTTCCTGGACAGCCCACAGCCTTTTCCGAAGCAGTCAAAACCGTTAGCAATTTCCTCAACGGCATTCAATGAAAAAGGATAACTCCTCCTCCCTTGCCCCCCTTGTTTTCTATTAAAAACGCACGTAGATGTTAACTTAAAAACGCTTCTACTAACAAAAAAACACAAATGTTTTGCAAATTCTTTTCACAAAACACAAAAAGAACCAAGAGAACAACTGCTAACCCTAAAAGTAAAACAAATTAGGCACTACCATAAGAATAAATAGGCACAAAGAAAGTACAGCTTTCATAAATATACCGTTGCTCCCCCTCAAGATTCCTGCTCGCATTTCGTAAGCATCTACACGATGTAAGCATTTCAAACAAAAAGGAACTAAAAGCCGTACCTCTTTATTATGCCCTAAATGTCGCCCAGTTAAATTTGCATCAATAACAAAACAAACAATAACAATGGCAAGATTTAGAATCACAACCAAGATGATGAAAAACTCCAACGGAGTTCGCATCGAACCAGGCATGACTGTTGAAGTCGTGACTCAAAGTATGAACAACCCCCTTCTCACCAATGGTGGTCAAGCCGTTGCCGATGCTTTCATGCGCATCTATGGCATAGATATCAAGAAAGCAGGTGCCTTAAATATGGGCTATTTGAATGTAGAAAAATTAAACTAAAATGGAAAATATAGAATCATTACGCAACATCGCTGAATATTTAGGATTAAAGAGTATTGTTTCTGAAATAGAAGCCATAGACCTACGCGCTAAACAAGAGAATGCAAGCCTTATTTTCTTTGAGGAAAAAGAAGAACTGCTTATCCCGAATTGGGGTTAATAGGCTGACAGCTAATAGTTCTCATTAGCTACAACTGTTAACAAGCCTTCTACTGAACATATTTTACCAAGCAAATATATCGTAATTATATTCTTTAGAGTAGTATCAATATATACTTTTCATTGTGTTTTATTTACTTTATTTCATTATTATTTTGCTATTTCCAATAAAAATTCCCTATATTTGTGCCATGTTTGGTGGGCACTTTACAAACGACTCACCATTCATTGCACAAAACTTGCAAACGAGGTTATTCGACCCGGTTAAATCTGGAAAATTCAACTAAGGAGTCGTCAGTAATCGAGTTTAGGCAGGTTCTGTGTCCCTATCCTATATGGGGGCATGGACTGTCTTTACTTTATTTTGACTCCAAGGTGTTTTCCAGAACCGAACCGGATAAATAAAGATAAAGCGGGCCGTATCCCCTTTCTTCTTTTATCCTCATCTAATACAAACATAACTAAAAACAATATTATTATGGCACTATTCAAAATTACCGTGAAGATGTCAAAGCACTGCGATGGAATGGTTATAGAACCAGGCATGAGCATCCAGTATGCTGCATTCTTTCCAAACGTTCTGTCAAACGACAAAGAACGAGACAAAATCAACACTCTCTTCTTCAACCACTTTGGTGTAGACCTAAAGAAGATGAATGCTTTAAACCCTGCGTATTTAAATGTAGAAAAATTAAACTAAAATGGAAAATATAGAATCATTACGCAACATCGCTGAATATTTAGGATTAAAGAATATTGTTTCTGAATTAGAAGCCATAGACCTACGCGCTAAACAAGAGAATGCAAGCCTTATTTTACCTTTAGTAGGTGAATTCAGTTCTGGAAAGACAACACTTATAAATGCTCTCACAGATAGCAAAAAGTTAGAAACAGCAACAAAACCAACTACTGCTACAATTTTCGAAGTACATTTCGGTAGTGAATCTTGCCATGCAAAAATTGTGGATGAAAAGGGAGAAATTCATGATATTGTAGATCTTGCAGAACTAAAGAACGACACCCTTACAGATGCAAGAGTCGTAACAGTTTTTGATACTTCCAAAACAATACCATCAACCACAATTTTAGTTCAGTAAATATACAAAAACAATCCTCTTTTTAGGCTTTTATTAAAACTTTTTTTGAGGAAAAAGAAGAACTGCTTATCCCGAATTGGGGTTATAACTAAAAACAATAGTAAATGAAAATAAAATTCCTCCATAAGCAATATGTCATAGTACTAATTACATACATATTTGCATCAATTATTGGTTGTTCCTCTAAGACTAATCATAAGTCGACAATGGATGAACAGGATTCACTATCTTATGTAGAAACAGCAAGTACAGATCCTGCCCCACTCAGTCAAAAAGAGGCAACAGATATTATGAAGAGTTTATTGGTAAGACTCTCTCCACAAGCAGAAACAGTTCTTATCAAATATGTATTGTCACAAAATCAACCTACAATTATCGCTGTATTTAATGAAACTAACTCAGAAGATTTACCTGAATTTCATTACGCAATAGCACGAAAATATGGAGATAGTTGGCAACTTGACAAAGCAACACCAAAAACTGGTTATTGCGATTATATACACGAATATAATCCTAAATATGATGTTTTTAAAATTGTTGAAATCAAAAACGAACAATACGTATACTTTTCCTATATAAATAATTGCGGAATAACCTTTTCATTACTGAATATCGAAACTGGAAAGGTTATTGACCTCGTTTATAGTGGAGAATACAAAGGGGAATCTGAAGATAATCTTTCTGAAATACTGTATGGAGAATATTCAAACATTGAAGAGTTGAAGTCTAAAACTCCTTTCTTAACAAAATGGTTAGTAAACGCATCTACAAACAGCAAACGCATTTACAAACCAACAAAGGAAGACTTCGACTTAGATGCTCCAAGAAATTTTAGCAAAAAATGGGAAGTTGATAATCAAGCAGTAATAGATCAAGGTATAGGAACTTTGACCTATACATATTATTCCACATTTATACCTGATGGTCTTGAACCCAAAGATGCGTATAACGTCATAGAAAATAAGACATATAAAGTATTTAGCTACTGGAAAGGATGTGTAATTGCATTTAATAAAAAAGAAAAGAAATATTTTACTTTAATTGCAGGGTATTGGAAGCCAGAGTTAATAAGCTGGAAAAACAAAGATAACAATATTTTGTGTATTACAAATTATGCTTCACAAACAATGATCTTGAACATTGATACTGGAGAATTTGAAATTACAGACTGATAAATTACACAAAATATAATCATAAATAACAAAGAAAAAGATAATCAAAAATGAAAAGAAGTATTTGCATTCTACTAATATTGCTCGTAACCATCTCTTTGTGGGCAAACGAGAAAACAGAGAAACATATCTATATCGTAGATTTGAGTGGCTCAATGGCAGGATACAAAACTACCATAAATGTCTTTAATAAAGAAAAGAGAATACTATCAGAATCTCTACACTCACTCAACAAAAATATAGAAGTATCAATAATACCTTTCGCTGAAAACATATTACCTGTATTGCATGGAAATGGAGAAGAATTATCAGTATTAGTTAAATCCTTTAAAGTTTATCCTGGCAACTCCAATATCTATACAGCATGGATTAAAGGTATCAATGAAATAGACAGTAACAAAAACAATAAGTTGTTTCTGATTTCTGATGGACTTCAAAATACAGGATGTCAGACAACTAAATTTATAGAAGCATTAAATGTTTTTTCTGCCAAAGCTTTATTATGGAAGACAAAAGCTTATTTTGTTGCTCTTGATAGCACTATGGAGAATACAGAAGTTGCTATGGCTTTCAAGAGAAATGACAATATGTTTATAATAAAAGATTTAAATACAGAAATTATAGAACAAAGTAAAAAATCCACCACACATATACCATCAGAAACATATATAAAACAAAATAAAGCTCAAACAACTATAAAGATCAAAGAAAAAAACACTTTAGATAAATTAGACTCAATAGATAAATATATAGTCGGAATAATATTGATTTGTATTCTTTTTATAACACTGAAATATATCGACATCGATTTTATCATAAGTAAATTTGGATATCAAAAAGGAGAAAAAAACATTCTCCCCAGAGACAATCCAGATAGAAATCCAGAATATGGTTACTTTACTGGAAAAAAAGGGGAATCAAACTATATGCTTGCCGAAAAACCACATATCAATGGTTCGAATAAAGAAGGACTCAGTGGAAAAGAGCTACTAAAAAACCCTATGTCTTTTTATAATTATGAGGATTGTCCAAACAAATATGTAAGAAAAGAAATTAGATATATGATGAGAAAAAGGGGAAAAGAAAAAGGGATTCCATACAAAAACAAAAGACCTAATTTTTACAAATGGTCGCTCCCGCTTTTATTTATAAAAATAACAAATGACAGAATAGATAATGAAACGCGAGCTATCACTAAACTTGCAAAAAGATGGCACTGTTCAATTGAAGAAGCAAGCTATTATAAAGCGCAAGCTGATTTAACTTTCCACGAAACCATAATTAATTTTATGGGGTTTAAAATAGGATGTGTCTATAGTATTCCAACAAACATACATGAAAATGCAAGACACTCAGGAGGAGTATCTGATGCTAAACAATAAAAATATTGAGAGGTAATAAGACTTTATGCAATATGCGCCGACAAACATATAAAGAACTGATTACATTTTAGTTGTATTCAGTTCTTCATATTTAACCAAAATCAACACCCACACTATTGCACGCCAAATGGCAGAGGAATGTAACGAACGTAACAGCAGAGATGGGTTTACGATGTATAAAGTAGATGGGGAATACTGCTTTGAAGGACTACGGGTAGGACCAAAAGTAAAAATTCCTTCTAAAGACGAATTATTGGCTCTATTAGGAAATCAACCCATCAACGCAGCCTCTATCCGTAACATCACATATACGCTTATACGTGAAGAATTAGCACGTTTATACGGTACATCTGTACAAGAAGCTGCAGACATCATAGGTAACCAACTTGATTGTGCACCACACGAAGACATCTCTGGCTATATCTTTATGGTACCCAACTGGGCGCACAAATGGTTCCGCCACAATGGCTATGTATCAAAAATGGGCATAAGTGACAAAAAGAGACCTAAAATGGGTCTCTTTTTGTCATATAAGCCCAATTTAATTTTTCAGACCTCAAGGCTTCTATTCTTTAACATTGAGAAAGACTCTCACTTGTACATATTTCCACTTCAAGTAACTTCTAATCAAAACGAGTCAACAGCTAATCTATGCTGTTGACTCGTTCTATTTTATGCTTCTTCAACTCGTTTCTGTTGGTGTGGATGTAAAGCATAAACTCATCGAAGACTAAATATATTTTACCGTTCATGGTCATGAGTCCAACATTGTCGGAGAGTTGGATGCGGTCGAAACCTTCAAATGAAGATTTGGGGACTTTGTAGTACTCGCCTGCTTTCTCGGATGTGATATACAGATGCGTCGGGGTAACGGCATAGAGACAGGGGCGGAAGTCATATTCAAGATGTTGAAACGGCTTCACAATCTGGCAATCATGATGCAGCCATTTGTCGTATGTAGTAACAACGTCCTTTTCTGTACAACGCGTGAGAAGAATCTTTGAGGGCCACACGCCGGAGTGCATAAGCCGGAGTAGTGGAAGCTGTTCGGGAATATAGTCCAACATATCTGTATGATACCACACATTGTCCGCATCGCCATACTGCAAACCTTTCATTCTATGCTTAATGGCTTCGGGATGGAGCATATAATAAATCAGATTCTCGCTGGAGTCCTTGATAATTAAGAGTGTATAAGTGATACCCGTCAGTTTGTTTTCAGAATCTTTGTGCCAATGGGTCATAAAATATGTGCCAGCATTGAGAGCTTTCTCAATGTGCCAGAAGCTCGTATTGAGAAGCCTTCCTCCACACTCATTCCAATACCCCACAATATCCAAATCAACTGAATCCTCTTTCATCCTGTCGGCTAAATCATAAAGAAGATCGGCATTCATGTATGACATATAGGTATCGAGAATCTGCTGCACAGAGAAGAGTAACTTCAACCGGGTTTTATGCCGTTCTTCTCTTGCTCTCGTGATAAGAGGAAGTTTACTAAAAAACAAGTCATCGTTGATAAACTTCTCCATTAGCAGCATGATATTTTCATACTGTCGAGAAATATCATTCACATCGCCTTCTTTAGAATCATAGCCTGGGACAACTTTCATCAGCATCAAAACCAGAAAGGGAATACTAATATCTTGCTCTACAATTTGCGCATAGATGGCTGCTTTCTTTGCGCCTATATCGGTAGTCACATTGGGCGAGCAACAATAAGTCATCAACTCAAGGGCAATATTCTCGGGTTTTGCACGACGATACAGATTTGCATGAAAAAAACGCCACGCTCTTTTATATTGAATCAGAACATCATCCAGATTTACGAGGTTATCTGTTTGCAACCCAACTTCCACTTTCAGATCTCTAAAAGTAGAGCGAAGTTTCTGATAAGAACCAAAACTTCGCTTCATACCGTTACTGTGTATCGAACGGTTGTCGAGAAACTCTTCCAACTCCGCCATTGTGTTGTAAACAAGGCGAGTATTCGCTATCGTTGTCAGCCATTCTTCATACTTTATTTGCTCCTTCTTCATCGTTTCCTTTTTTGTTATTGCAAATGTACTTCGAAATCTATCTCAGCACAAATAGCACAGAAGATTTCTACTCAAAAGCGCGCAATAAACACAAGTACAATGTATCATCCTACAAAACAGAACACATATTCTTTCCCCTTCCACTGCTTTCTCTCCTCTAAGTTTATTGGCAGAGATAAGGCACTTCGATGTCTGCATTGAATGCAATTTTATGAAGTCTCAGATTTCCCAACTTCTTCATTCTTCACATTAACAAATAAGA
>QWCO01000786.1_pt1 | contig 20204 bp, 29 predicted proteins | sample 1972611 | NCBI WGS metagenome assembly QWCO01 (sample SAMN09866706, study PRJNA288562) | Human oral metagenome isolate term1_saliva, whole genome shotgun sequencing... | reverse complement strand
ATGCGTCAAAAAAGGACGGGCGATGTGTTGTTTTGGGACTAGGATCTTTTTGCTGATGCTTATCACTGTTTTAAGCTTCGTTTTTGCTAAGCTTTGCCCAGTTTTGCCAGTCGTTGGCTACTACTTAATACTTGCAAATTTACTTGCCATTTTAATGTTTTCACTATTTTTTAAACATTCCAGTAACTTTACCAGCTAAGTCCTTTGCTCCTTCTACAGTTTTATCTACTGCTTTTTCAGCACCTTTTTCCACATCTTTAACAATTTTATTGTTTGATGCTTTATTAGCCAAGTCTTTTGCACCTTCTACTGTTTTTTCAAAAACTTCTTCAGTTCCTTTTTTTATATTTTGAGCAACTTCGCTTCCTGCAATTTCCTTTGTTTTGTCAGCCAAGTCTTTTGCTCCATCTACAGTTTTTTTCAATGCATCTTCTGCACCTTTTTTTAAATCGTCGAATTTCATAATTTTTTCCTCCATTTTTTTATTTATAATTATTAGATAACTATCTTTTTTATTCTACAGTTACTGATTTTGCCAAGTTTCTTGGTTTATCAACATCATTTCCCTTTAATTTTGATAAATAGTATGCCAATAACTGATGAATTACGATTGTAGGGAATCCTGCATAATCATCTTCCACATTTGGAATATAGAACACTTCATCTGCCACTTCTTCCACAACTGTATTTCCTTCTTTTGCAATTGCAATGACATAAGCTCCCCTTGATGTAACTTCCTTTATGTTTGATACTGATTTTTCAAATAAGTCAGATTGTGTAGCATTTACAACAACTGGTACTCCATCTGTAATTAATGCTATAGTTCCGTGTTTCAATTCCCCTGAAGCAAAGGCTTCTGAATGAATATACGAGATTTCTTTAGATTTTAAGGCACCTTCTACAGCAATTACATAGTCAAGCCCACGCCCAAGATAGAACATGCTTTCACTATTTTTAATTTTATCTGCAACATCTTTGATTTTTTCGTCATATTCCAGCATTTTTTGAATACTTTGTTCGACTTCATACAATTTTTTAATATCTTCAGCCGCTTCATCTTTTGTAATTTTTCCAAATTTATATGCAAAATCAATTGCCATCAAGTTTAAAATTACCATTTGAGTAGTATATGCCTTTGTAGAAGCAACGGCAATTTCAGGTCCTGCCCAAGTGTAAATAACATGATCTGCTTCTCTTGCTACCGAAGATCCTACCACATTTGTAATGGCAACAACTCTTGCACCATGTCTTTTAGCTTCCTTCATAGCTTCAAGCGTATCCAAAGTTTCTCCAGACTGGCTTAACACTATAACCAGTGCCTTATCATCAATTACAGGATTTCTATATCTAAATTCAGAAGCAATATCAACATCTACACGTATTCTCGTTTTTTTCTCAATAATATGCTTTCCAGCAAGTCCTGCATGATAAGCAGTTCCACAAGCCACAATATAAATATCATTGATTCCACTCAAATACTCTTTTGTAAGTCCTGCATCATCAAAATTAATGTTATAATTTTCATCAACTCTGCTGTTTAATGTTTTCACAAGGACTTCTGGCTGTTCAAAAATCTCTTTTTCCATAAAGTACTCGTATCCACCTTTAGAAGCAGCTTCCAAATCCCATTCAATATGAGTTATATCTCTTTTTATCTCATTTCCATCTATATCCATAATTTTTACAGAATCTTTTTTTATTTCCACAATTTCATTATTTTCAATCAAATAAACATCTCTCGTATATTTCAAAATAGCAGGAATATCAGATGCAATAAAGTTTTCTCCCTTTCCAATTCCAACTATTAACGGACTTTCCTTTCTAGCCGCAATAATTCTATCAGGCTCCTTAACAGACATGATTCCAAGCGCATAGGCACCTTTTATAACTTTCAGCAATTTTTTTACTGTTTCAAGTATATCTCCTGTATAAAATTCATCCAATAAGTGTGCTACAACTTCTGTATCAGTTTCTGACTTAAACTCATACCCTTTCGCAATCAAATCTCTTTTCAACTCTAAATAATTTTCAATAATTCCATTATGAATAACAACTAATGTTTTATCCTTATTAAAATGGGGATGCGAATTTTCATCAGATGGCTTTCCGTGAGTTGCCCATCTTGTATGCCCAATCGCAACTGTCCCTTTAAGCGGATGTTTTTCCAGTTCATCAGCCAAATTTTTCAATCTTCCCACTTTTTTCACAATCTCAAACTTTTCACTTCCAGTATTAACAGCAATCCCAGCCGAATCATATCCTCTGTACTCTAACTTTTCCAACCCGTCAATAACAAAATCCTGAGCATTTTTTGCTCCAATGTAACCTACAATTCCACACATAATTTTTCTCCTTTAATAATATAAAATTACTAGAAAATGTTACTATAATAATTTTGTAATCCTAATTACTTAAAATTTTTGTATATTATTAAGGCTGTAACCACCTAAAGAGCATCCGCCGATTACTTCGATAACCCTTTTCCTCGTCTTCTTTAGCTATTAATTTATTTTTATAAATTATTTCTAAAGAGCTGGCGCTTTTTTATATTTTTATTTCCTAGTTTAAATGATTATATCAAATTTTCCGTATTTTTTCAATATATATACAAATTTTTTAAATAAAATAAAAAAAATTATTCTATTTTTATTTAATTAATTTGAAATGTTTGCAATGTTGTGATATACTAGAGCTATAAATTTAGAAATTTAAATAAACAAATTAAATTGGAGGATTCTAAGATGAACAATAAATTAAAAATGGGTATTATAACAACATTATGCATATTTGCATTATCTTGTGGAAATGGACAAAATGGAAAAGTATTATTTGAATCAGCAGATAAAAAAATAAAAGTATATGAAAACGAAGTTAATATTGAATTGGAAAAAAACTTATTTTCCAACGGTATATCACAAAAAGATCTTACACCTGATCAAATTAAGCAAATGAAACAATCTATTATCAAAAACATTGCTTTAAATAGAGCACTTGCAATTAAAGGTAAGGAAGAAAAACTTGACAAAGATAAAAAATATACTGAAAATCAAGATGTCATAAAAGAGCAATTATTGGCAAGCTTAACTTTAGTTAATGAAGTTAATGGTAAAGTTAATGTTACTGATGAAGAAGCAAAAAAATATTATGATGCAAACCCTGCTGCCTTCACTCTTCAGGAAGATACTGCAAAATTACAGATCATAGCTTTCAAAGCTACTGACTCTGCAAAAGTTGACAACGCTTTATATATCGTAAAAGTATTAGGAAAAAATTCTAAAGGTTTAGTTCCTTTTGAAAAAGTTAAGGAAGGTATAAAAGCTCAAAGAAAAAATCAAAAAAGACAAATTGAACAACAAAATTATTTGAAATCTGTATCTGATGAATTTAAACTTTCAAATATAGATGATGCAATAAAAAATATTAAATAATATATAAAAATTAAAAGTTATAAAAATCCAGTAATAACAGCATTTCACAAAGCAAGGGGCTTTGTCCCCTTGTTAAAAAATATAAAATAATAAATGCTTTATTATCGTGATTTTATTTGCCTTTGTAAATGATAAAAAAATCACATTAAAAGGAGGGTTTTTGTGAAAATTTTAAAATACTTGCTAAGCGCTGTATTGCTAGTATTAGTCATATTTCTTTTTGGGATTATGTTTTCAAGCAATATTGTCTCATTTATGGCAAGATCCAAACATTCTGAATTTGAAAATGTAAAATATTCTGTAAAAAATAGCCAGATGGTTTTTGATAATTTTGCAGTTAATGGAAAAAATCTTGGAAAAGGACGTGCCACAGTTGGAATAGTACGAACTGGACTGTTTAAACTTGTGCCAAAATTGACAATTTCCAATCTAAAGCTGGAAGATGTAAATTTAGAGAGCATCTATAAAGAAAAAAATTCTCAAATTGATACTTTTACAGAAAAAATAGATTCTCTCAGCGCTCAAGAAAAATCGGATAAAACAACTGCTGACTTCATTAAGGAAACAACAGACAAGGTTGCATCTTTAACGATTAATACTGATAATCTTATTAACAGCAAATGGAGAGAAAATATTGAAAAGACCAATATTTTGAAAAAAAATTATGCAGAACTTACTGATTTGAAGAGCAAGGCTCAAAAAATTGTAGAATTAAATAATGAAATTAAGCCACTTGTGAAGTCTATAAATTCTGAAAAGGAAAATATTGAAAAAAATATTTCCGAAATTGAGCTGGAAAGGGATATTGCCCTTGCAAATGTTTCTGACAATTTGACTAAACTCGAAAAGGAAATTTCATTAAACGACTTTAACAATAATTCCAGCAGCAGTGTTCAAAATATGAATCTTTATATATTCCTAGATAAAGGGAAAGATTTAGAAACTTCATTAAATACAGCTTTAAAGGCTACTGCTCTTGTAAAGGAAATAAAAGATTTAAATATTAGAATTTCAGATGTGGATATTAACGAAGGAAAAATTGTGGCTAAAGGATTAAATGGAAATCTTTCACAAGTAAGCGGAGAAATTTTATTGCAGAATAATTCAAAGGCTTTAATAAAAGGTCAAAATAATGGCTATGAAATTACTTATAACAAAGATAACTTTACTTCTAAAACTTTATTTGCAGCTAATAAAATAGGTTCACTTATTGAATATTCCAAAAATGATCTAATCGAAGGAAAAACTGTAAAACTTTCTTCAGAACTTGTTATGGAAAATAATAATTTTAAAAACTTGAATCATACTGTCTTGACTGATGAGGAAAAAACATTGCTAACTCAAAAAATTGAAAACTTGAGAAATAACAATTATCAGCAAATTATGACAAAATATGAGGAAGACAATAAAAATATTGAAACATTAATTGATACTGTTTATGCTCAAAAGGACAAGCTTGACAAATTACAAAGGGATTTACTGTCACTTGGAACTATTATTGCAGTTGAACAGCCTGCTGTAACTAATAATGAAAACACTCCACAAAGTAACAATCAAAATAACAGTTCAGCAATCAATATTTTAAATAATAATGCAAGTTCCAGTAATACTAACAATAGTAACAGTGATAACAATAATACCAATAGCAGCAGTAATAATGCAAATAATAATGCAGAGAAGCAAAATAACAACCAGAATACTAATAAAATTAATATTGGAAACAGATAAATTTTATAATAGGCATACCGATACTGATATGCCTTATTTTTTAAAATATTATTTGTATAGTAAAACTAAACTTGAATTTTAGAAAGGAATTTTTTTATGTTATTAAGTGTAAAAAATATTTCAAAGGAATATAACAATGGAATAACTGCCTTAAAAAATGTTTCATTCGATGTGGAAAAGGGGGAGTTTATTTCTATCATTGGACCATCGGGTTCTGGAAAATCGACATTGCTTAGAAGTATTAATAAAATGATTGATATTTCCCAAGGTTCGATTTTATTTGAAAATAGGAATATTGAAAAATTGAAGAAAAAAGAAATCGAGCTTGTAAGGCGTGAAATTGGTATGATTTTTCAAAACTATAATCTTGTGGAAAGACTGACTGTTATTGAAAATGTGCTTCATGGGCGGCTTGGATATAAGTCGGTATTTTCTGGAATACTGGGGATTTATTCAGAAGAGGAAAAAAAAGAGGCTTTTAACTTTTTAGAAAAGGTAAACATGACTAAATATGCCTATCAGAAATGTAATGAACTTTCAGGTGGGCAAAAACAGCGTGTGGGAATTGCAAGAGCAATAATGCAAAAGCCGAAACTGCTTCTCTGTGATGAGCCAATCGCTTCACTTGACCCAAAAACTGCTGAAAATATAATGGATTATTTAAAAAAAATTGTTACAGAACTGAGAATTACATGCATTGTCAATCTTCACCAAGTTGATATTGCAAAAAAATATTCCAACAGGATTATCGCCTTAAATAAAGGTGAGAAAATTTTTGATGATAAACCAGAGCATCTTACAGATGATATAATTGAATTTATTTATAAAGATGAAGAATTGGATTAACAGGAGGATTTTATGAATTTAAACGAAAAAGATATTTTTAAACAGAGATTTTATTCTAAAATTATATTTGTGCTAATAATTATTTTACTTTACATAATATCCTCCATTATTTCAGGATTTCAAAATGGAATGGCATTCTCCTCAATTCCAGCTGGAATTTTTTGGCTACTTCAAAAATTTATTCCCTCACAAAATGCCTTCCAATATTTTCCAGAAATCCTAAATTCTGCTCTAAAAACAGTTTTGCTTGCTATAACTTCCACAATGATTTCAGCAACATTTGCCCTATTTCTCGCAATAATTGGCTCAAACTCAACTGGAATCAACATTTTTACAAAAATTATTAACATTTGGATATTTGACACGTGCCTTTTCTGAAACAATAGATGACGTTGCAGGTGATGTAATTGAAGCGTTAAAGTCAGTAGGTGCTTCATACTTTCAAATAATATTTTGCGGAGTTATTCCAAACATATCTTCCCAGCTTTTATCCTGGCTTCTATTTTTCATAGAAACTGGAGTTAGGGAATCAACATTAGTTGGTATTTTAACAGGAACTGGAATAGGATTTACATTTAGCCTATATTACAAAAGTTTCCGTTACGATGCCGCCGGACTTGTAATTTTAGTCGTTACAGTCATTGTAGTTGGTGTAGAAATGCTTTCAAACAAACTTAGAAGTGAATTAATGTAAAATATTTGAATAATTCTCTTTATTATAAAAATCAAAAAGAAATAAATAAAATAAAAAAGAAGGTGAATATTCTTTTGGAAAAAATAAAAATAAAAAAACTTACAAAATCAAGAATATATTTATACACAACTTTATCCGTATTATTAATTATTACAACTTACACTTTATCCACAATGGATTTTGGCGGTGTCAATATCATTGAAGCAACTAGACATTTTTTCAAGGACTTAAAAACAATGTTTTTTTCTCCAAGTTTATCTGACAGATACACTTATGTCCAAGTATTTCAAAGTCTTGCTGTAACAATTTCGCTAGCAGTCCTTACAACAATAATTGGATCATTTATAGCATTATTTTTATCCTTTTTTGCAGCCCAAAATCTTTCCAATAAACATTTATCAAAAACTATAAAATTAGGTTTATCCTTCATTCGAGCAATCCCAACAATATTATGGGTTATGGTCTTTTCAGTCGTTGCAAATGTTGGAGTAGAAGCTGCAATTATAGGAATGACTTTCCACAGCATCGCCTATCTTGTAAAAGCCTATTCAGAAAGCATCGAAGAGATAGACAGCGGAATTATCGAAGCCTTGAGGGCAACAGGAGCTTCATTTTGGAAAATCATATTTCAAGGAGTTTTACCAAGCACTATAACTTCCATTTTATCCTGGACTTTTATCCGTTTTGAAATAAACTTTACAAATGCAGTTTTAGTTGGAGCTGCCGCTGGAGCTGGCGGAATTGGATACGATATGTTTATGTCTGGAACAATGTATTTTGATATACGTGAAATTGGAGTATTTGTATACTTAATATTTGGTGTAGCAATTATATTGGAATTTATTTCATATTTATTGAGAAAAAAATATTTGAAAAATTAAAATTTTTATTATATGAATAAATAAAAAAATCTCTAAAAAGAATTTTACCTAGTTAGAGATTTTTTATTTTATATAAATTATAAATTTTAATATTAACGATGTCTTCTATTTACAAAACTCTTCATGTGTTTAACTGCCAAGAATGAATCCATTTGCAATAATATTTCTACAGCAGTCCCAACTAGAATTAGTAAACTTGTTCCTCCAAGCATTACTGGAAGCTTTAAGATATATCCAAACCATATATTTGGCATAATACCTAATAATGATAAGAATATTGCACTTCCAAATGTTACTCTTGTTGCAACTTTTTCCAAATAGTCAGCAGTTTCCTTTCCAGCTCTTACTGTTGGGATTGTTCCACCGCTTTGCTTTAGGTCATCTGACACTTTGTCTGGATCAAAAGCAATTGTAAGTGTATAGAAAAATGAAAATACTGTAATTAATATTGCAAATAGCAACAAGTAAAAAATTCCTTTTGGCTCAAATTGTGCTGCCAAGAAGTTTTTTAAACTTCCAGATTTCATCATTGAAACTAGAAACGGAGGCGCTGCCATCAATACTGACGCAAAGATTATTGGCATTACTCCAGACATATTTATTTTTAATGGCAAGTATGTTCTTTTTCCAACAGTACTTTGTCCACCACCAAATCCAAGACTCCCTTTTCCAGCATATTGAATAGGAATTCTTCTTTCAGCCAGCTGTACAATTACCATTAATGCGATAAATATTATAAATACTATTACTGATAATCCTAATAAAACTTTTCCCATTCCACTAGGCAATCCAGCATACATATTACTAATAACTGATGGCAATCCTGCAACAATATTTAAGAAAATCAGCATTGATGTACCATTTCCAATACCTCTAATTGAAATTCTTTCAGAAATCCACATTAAAAATGAAGTTCCTCCTGTAATTAAAACTACTGTACTAAGTACAAATTTTGGACCTGGTTCTAATACTAATCCTTGATTTTGCATTAATATTGCAATTCCGAAAGATTGAATTATTGCAAGTACAATTGTTACATATCTTGACCACTGAGTTATTTTATCTCTTTCTTTTCCACCTTCCTTTTGCATTTCATCTATTTTAGGGAAAATTACTCCTAATAATTGAAATACAATGGAAGCATTAATGTAAGGGACAATTCCCAACGCAAAAATTGAAGCTCTTTCAACAGCTCCACCCGAAAATAAATTTAAAAATTGAGCAATCGCATTTCCTTGCTGGAAATTTTTAAAAGCTTCTGTATTAATTCCAGGAACTGCTATGTGAATTCCAACTCTTGCAACCATTATCATAAGTAATGTAAACGTTACCCTTTTTTCTAACTCAGGTATATTAAAAATAGCTTTTACCCTACTTGATACTGCTTCAGCTAGAGTCAATTCTACCACTCCTTTAGTGTATGAAGAAAAAGCAAGATATTAAATCTTACTTATCTCCATCTTCTTTTTTATTATTTCCTGCTTTAGCTGAATATGATTTGATTTCTAATAATTCTACACTTCCTCCAGCTTTTTCGATTAATTCTTTAGCTGCTTTTGAGATTCTGTGCGCTTTTACAGTTAGTTTTTTATTAACTTCTGCATTCCCTATAATTTTTAATAAGCTAGTAAATTCTTTTTCTTTTACATAAGCCTCAATATTTGAGTTTAAGTATTCTTTTACAGCTCTTCTTCCTTTTACATTTCTTAATGCTTCATCAGAATATTTTTTAATAAATTTAGGGTTTTTAACTATTCCATTTTCAACTAATGTTTCTAAGCTAACCACATCTCCATCGTTAAATCTTTCAACAATATCAGCCAATGTAATTGCTATAATATCTTTTTTAAATGGTGCATTAGAAAATCCTCTTTTAGGGATTCTTCTAATAATAGGCATTTGTCCACCTTCAAATATTGGTGATACATAAGAACCTGATCTTTGTTTTTGTCCGTTATGACCTTTACCAGCTGTTTTACCCCAACCAGTTCCGTGTCCTCTTCCTACTCTTCTTCTTTCTCTTTTCGATCCAGCAGCAGGTCTTAATTCATTAAGATTCATTTATCTTTAAACCTCCTCTACTTTAAGTAAATAAGAAACTAATTTAATTTTTCCTTCTATATCAGCAGTTTTGTTATGAACTGCGCTTTGACTGATTTTTCTTAATCCAAGTGATTTTACAGTCGCAACATGATTAGGCTTTCTTCCATTAATTCCTTTTACAAGTGTTACTTTTACTTTAGACATTAATTTTACCTCCTAACCTATTATCCTAAAATTTCTTCAACTGATTTTCCTCTAAGTCTTGCTACGTCTTCAAGAGAACGTAATTGTTTAAGACCTTCTAAAGTTGCTCTTGCAACGTTATCTTTAGTTTTTGAACCTCTAATTTTTGTAAGCACGTCAGTTACACCTGCTAACTCAAGTAATTCCCTAGTTGCTGAACCGGCAATAACTCCTGTCCCTTTTGAAGCTGGTTTCAATAATACGCTAGTTGCATTATATTTACCAATTTGCTCATGTGGTAATGTTCCACCTTTTAATGAAACATTTACTAGGTTTTTCTTAGCGTTTGCAATAGCTTTTTTAATTGCATCAGGTACACCGTTAGCTTTTCCTAAACCGATACCTACTTTTCCTTTTTCATCTCCAACAGCTGCTAATACTGAGAATGAAATTCTTCTTCCTCCTTTAACAGTCTTAGAAACTCTGCTTATTCTTAAAAGTCTTTCTTTATATTCACTTTCTCTTTCTCTGTTATCTCTATCTCTAGCCAAAATAAATCCTCCTTATCTTTAGAATTTTAATCCTGCTTCTCTAGCAGCATCTGCCACAGCTTTAATTCTTCCTGTGTAAATATATCCACCTCTGTCGAATACAACAGCAGTAATTCCTTTATCTAATGCTTTTTTAGCAATTCTTTCTCCAACTTGTTTAGCTGCTTCAATGTTTGAACCATTTTCAATTTTAGCACCTTTTTCAATAGTTGATGCAGAAACTAAAGTGTTTCCTGTTGTATCATCAATTACTTGAACGAAGATATTTTGTAAACTTCTGTACACAGCAAGTCTAGGTCTTTCAGCAGTTCCAACGATTTTTTTTCTAATACTTCTATGTTTTTTTTGTCTTAATTTATTTCTATCAAATTTTTTTACCATTAAAATCTACCTCCTATCCTTTCTTACCTTCTTTTCTTCTAATTACTTCGTCAGCGTATTTAACTCCTTTTCCTTTGTAAGGTTCAGGCGCTCTCTTAGCTCTGATGTTTGCAGCAACTTGTCCAACTAATTGCTTGTCAATTCCTTCAACAGAAATTTTAGTATTTCCTTCAACTTTAAAAGTAATTCCATCTACTGCTTCAATTTCAACTGGATGTGAATATCCTAAAGATAAAGTCAATCCTTTTCCACTAGCCTGTACTCTATATCCTACTCCGACTAATTCCAATCCTTTAGAAAATCCTTCACTTACTCCAACAATCATATTGTTTAAATTTGCTCTTGTAGTCCCATGAAGAGCTCTAATATTTGGTAAATCATTTGGTCTTTCAAATGTAATTTCATTACCATCAATATTTACTTTAATTTCACTGCTTAATTCTCTTACTAATTGCCCTTTTGGCCCTTTTACAGTAAAAGTATGACCATCCTGCTTAACTTCAACACCAGCAGGTATAGTTATAGGTTTGTTACCTATTCTTGACATTGTTTATCCTCCTAATTTATAAAATGCGTAAATTACCACACGTAGCAAAGAACTTCTCCACCAACATTATGCTTTCTGCATTCCTTGTCTGTAATAACACCTTGTGGTGTTGAGACAATGGCAATTCCTAATCCACCTAATACTTTAGGTAAACTTTCTACAGATGTGTAAACTCTTCTTCCAGGTTTTGATATTCTTTTTAACCCTTTAATTACAGCTTCTCCATCTACAGTTTTTAAAGATACAACTATATTTTTTATAGCTCCTTCTTCTTTGATTTCGTAACCGTTTATATATCCTTCATTTTTTAATATATTTGCTATACTTTCTTTAATTTTTGAAAATGGTACTGCAACTTGTGCATGTTTAGCCATGTTTCCATTTCTGATTCTAGTAAGCATATCAGCAATAGGATCTGTTAAATACATTAATTCTTCCTCCTCTCAAAATATTACCAACTTGATTTTTTTACTCCTGGGATAACTCCCTCTCCTGCTAATTGTCTGAACATAACTCTTGAAATACCAAATTCTCTCATGTAACCTCTTGGTCTTCCATTAATTTGACATCTGTTTCTAACTCTTGTAGGCGAAGCATTTCTAGGCAATTTAGATAATTCCAAAACTGCTTCTCTGTCACCTTTTTTAGCTCTTGCTTTTAATTCAGCTCTTTTAGCTGCATATTTATCAACTGTTTTTTCTCTTTTTAAGTTTCTTTCAACCATTGCTTTTTTAGCCATTGATTAAATTACACCTCCTTCAAAATAATACTATTTTGCAAACGGCATTCCGAATGCTTTTAATAAAGCTCTTCCTTGCTCATCATTTTCTGCTGTAGATACAATTGTGATTCCTAATCCAAAGATTTTATCTACTTTATCAATTTCGATTTCAGGGAATACGATTTGTTCTCTTAATCCCAATGTATAATTTCCTCTTCCATCAAATCCTTTAGGTGAAACACCTTCAAAATCTCTTACTCTTGGTAAAGTAATGCTGATTAATCTATCAAGAAATTCATACATTTTTTCTTTTCTTAATGTAACTTTTGCTCCGATTTTTTGTCCTTCTCTTAATTTAAATCCAGCTTCTGATTTTCTAGCTGCTCTTGCTACAGGCTGCTGCCCTGTAATTTGCGCCAATTCAACGATAGCCGCATCTATTAATTTAGGGTTGCTTGCTGCTTCTCCAATCCCCATATTAACTACTATTTTATCAAGTTTAGGTACTTGCATAATGTTAGATAGATTTAATTCTTTCATTAATGACGAAACGATTTCATCTTTATATAATTTTTGTAATCTTGGAATATATTTTTCAGCCATTTATTACATCCTCCTCTCTAAAATATTATATTTCATTACCAGATACAACTGATATTCTTACTTTTTTTCCATCTCTTATTTCTTTTCTTACTCTTGTAGGTTTTCCTGCCGCTTCATCCCAAAGCATTACTTTAGATGAGAAAATTGGCATTTCTCTTTCTACAACTTCGCCTTGTGGGTTCATCGCATTAGGTTTAATATGTCTTTTTTTGATATTTACACCCTCAACAATTATTTTTCCAGTTTTAGGGAAAACTTTTAATACTTTTCCAATTTTTCCTTTATCTCCAGTTTGTGTACTGTTTTCATTACGTAACAAATCTTTTGATCTACCGCTAATTACAATAACTGTATCTCCAGTTTTAACATGTAATTTTCTAGGTACTGATTTTAAGTTTGGTTTAGCCACGTTTAAACTCTCCTTCCTATAATACTTCTGGTGCTAGAGAAACTATTTTCATAAAGTTTTTAGCTCTTAATTCTCTTGCTACAGGTCCAAAGATTCTTGTCCCTCTTACTTCTAATGCAGTATTTAAAATAACTGCCGCATTATCATCAAATTTTATATATGAACCATCTGCTCTTTTCAATTCTTTTCTTGTTCTAACGATTACAGCTTTAACTACATCACCTTTTTTAACGTTTCCGTTTGGTATAGCTTCTTTTACAGTTGCTACTACGATGTCTCCTATTTTACCGAATCTTCTTCTTGATCCACCTAATACTCTAATAACCATGATTTTTTTAGCTCCAGTGTTATCAGCGACATTAAGCATCGTTTGTTGTTGAACCATTTAAAATTTCCTCCTCTCAAATATTAACTCACGCTATTTGCTTTTTTTTAATATTGAAAATAAAATATTATTTTTTAATTTTATTGATAAAATAGAACTATTTAGCTCTTTCTAAGATTGTAACAACTCTCCATCTTTTATCTTTACTTAATGGTCTAGTTTCCATAATTTGCACTCTATCTCCGATTCCACATTCATTGTTTTCATCGTGTGCTTTATATTTTTTAGAAGTTTTTACTCTCTTTTTATAAAGTTTGTGTAATTTCATTGTTTCTTCAATAACAACTACAGTTTTATCCATTTTATTAGAAACAACGATTCCTTCTCTTACTTTTCTTTCGTTTCTTTTATTTTCCACTCTTGATCCTCCTATTTACCAGTTTTTTCAGTTACAACAGTTTTTAATCTTGCTATTGTTCTTTTAACATCTCGTATTTTAGCAGTGTTTTGTAATTGTCCAAGAGTTTTTTGAAATTTTAAATTAAATAATTCTTGTTTCAATTCATTTACTTTAACTTCCAATTCTTCCAATGATAATTCTCTAATTTCGTTAATTGTCATTACTTATCACCACCTACTTCTTCTTTTCTAACAAATTTAACTTTTATAGGTAGTTTATGTCCAGCTTTTCTTAATGCTTCTTTGGCTTTTTCTTCAGATACTCCGCCAACTTCAAACATTACTTTATCTTTTTTAACTACTGCTACCCAACCTTCTGTATTACCTTTACCTTTACCCATTCTTGTTCCTTCAGGTCTTTTAGTATAAGGTTTATCAGGGAATATTCTAATCCAAATTTTACCTTCTCTTTTAAACGTTCTGTTGATTGTTACCCTACAAGCCTCAATTTGTCTTGAAGTAATCCAACCAAATTCTTTAGCGGCAAGTCCAAATTCACCAAAATCAACTTTGTTTCCTTTAGTTGCTACACCACCCATTTTTCCTCTGAACTGTTTTCTATATTTCGTTCTTTTAGGTATTAACATATTATTCGTTTTCTCCTTCCTTTGTAGTAGAAAGAACTTCACCATTAAATATCCATACTTTTAATCCTAAAGCACCGTATGTAGTGTGTGCAGTAGCTGTTGCGTAATCAACATCTGCTCTTAAAGTATGTAGTGGTACTCTTCCTGAAAGTGTCCATTCACTTCTTGCAATTTCGGCACCATTCAATCTTCCCGATACCATAACTTTAATTCCTTTAATCCCAGCTTTTTCTGCTCTTTGAATAGCTTGCTGAACTGCTCTTTTATAAGCAACCCTTTTTTCAATTGCTGTTGCAATGCTTTCTGCTACCAATTGAGCATCTTTATTAGGATTTTTGATTTCTTGTACTTTAATTTGAACTCTTTTACCAGTCAATTTTTCCAATTTTACTTTTAAAGCTTCGATTTCTTGACCTTTTCTACCAATTAAAATTCCAGCTTTTCCAGTTTCTATAATAACTGCTACTTCTGTAGGCGATGTTCTTTCTATTTGAATAGAAGAAATCCCTGCATGGTAATAGTTTTTCTTAATATATTTTTTTATTTTTAAATCTTCATGAAAATTATCTACGTATTCTTTCCCCTCAGCGAACCATTTTGAATCCCAAGTTCTTGTGATTCCTAATCTTATCCCCCTAGGATCTACTTTTTGTCCCACAGACTTACCTCCTTATTTGTCTAAATTAATCTACTTTTTTATCAACTTCTACTGTGATGTGAGCTGTTGGTTTTCTGATAATATCAGCTCTTCCCATTGCTCTTGGGCTGATTCTCTTTAATACTGGTCCTTTGTCAATTAATATTTTTGAAATAAATAATTTATCAGGATCCATATTATTATTGTGTTCAGCATTTGCAATTGCTGATCTTAATGTTTTTTCTATGTATAATGCCGCTTTTTTATTTGTAAATCTTAAAATGTTCAATGCTTGCAATGCATTTTTCCCTCTTACAATATCAGCAACTAATCTTGCTTTTTGAGGGCTTAATCTTTGGTATTTCAATTTAGCTACAACTGCCATTCAAAGTCCTCTCCTTTCCAATGTATATCTATTAATTCTTATCTTTTAACTCTTAATTTCTCTAATTATTTAGCTTTTTTCGCATCTTTTCCATGTCCATAGAAAGTTCTAGTTGGTGCAAATTCACCTAATTTGTGCCCAACCATTTCCTCAGTAACATATACAGGTATATGTTTTTTACCGTTATATACAGCAAAAGTATGTCCAATAAATTGAGGGAATATAGTTGATCTTCTAGACCATGTTTTAATAACTTGTTTTTTACCTCCCAATGCTTCTATTTTTTCTAATAAATATGCATCAACAAAAGGTCCTTTTTTTAATGAACGAGCCATTCTTTCCTCCTTATTTCATTTTTTAAATCGAGAAATGTTACTCAATACATTTCATTTTTCTAATTCCATGTATCAAGCAATATTTTTATATTCAGCCAAACTTCTATTCAGATATTTTGACTGGCACAGTCCATTTCTACGTTTTTCATTTAAAAATTTCATTAATATATTTTTGGATATTAAACTAATTTTTAAACAATTATTTTTTTCTACCTCTAACAATGAATTTGTCACTAGGTTTTTTACCTCTAGTTTTCTTACCAAGTGTAGGTTTACCCCAAGGTGTAACTGGTGATTTTCTACCTATTGGAGATCTTCCTTCTCCTCCTCCGTGTGGGTGATCCACAGGGTTCATTACAGATCCTCTAACGTGAGGTTTTCTTCCTAAGTGTCTATTTCTTCCAGCTTTTCCTAATGATACTAATGAATGTTCAGAATTTCCTACTGCTCCAACTGTTGCCATACATTCTTTATGAATCAGTCTTAATTCTCCAGATGGTAATTCCACGTGGCAGTAAGTTCCTTCTTTTGCAACAAGTCTTGCAGCTGTTCCTGCAGATCTTGCTAACTGTCCACCTTTACCAGGCATAAGTTCTACATTGTGAATAACTGTCCCTACTGGCAAGTCTTTTAATTTCAATGCATTTCCAGGTTTAATGTCTGCACCTTCTCCTGCTAATACAACATCACCTTTTTTAAGTCCGTTTGGAGCCAAGATATATCTTTTTTCTCCATCAACATAATGTAATAATGCGATATTTGCAGTTCTGTTTGGATCATATTCAAGAGTTGCAACTTTTGCAGGCACTCCAATTTTATTTCTTTTCCAGTCTATTACTCTATATAATCTTTTGTGTCCTTTATGTCTGTTTCTACCTGTTCTATGTCCATAGTTGTCAATTCCGTAAGATGAATTTAACGGTTCAACTAGAGATTTTTCAGGTCTTACTTTATCTAAGTCCTTATTAACTAATATCGACATATGCCGTGTCCCACTAGTTATTGGTTTTAATTTTTTTATTGGCATAACTTGCGTTCCCTCACTTCCTAATTTTAATATTTTATATTCTTAAAAATAATTATTATAAATTTCTATATTTTACATAACTTGTTTATTATAGCATTTTTATTAAATAATTTCCACAAAAAAATTTATTTATTTTACTTTTTTAAAATTAAATTTCAAAATCAAAATAAATTTTATGTATTAATTATCCTTCGTAAGCTGTAATTGATTCTCCAGCCTTTAATTTAACAATTGCTTTTTTGATAGCAGATGTTTTATACATTGACATTCTGAATCTTTTATTTTTTGGTTTGATGTTTAAAGTATTTACACCTTGAACTTTTACATTGAATAATTTTTCAACTGCTTCTTTAATTTGAAGTTTATTTGCTCTTTTATCAACGATGAAAACATATTCATTATTTTCTAGCAAAGTTCTAGCTTTTTCTGTATTAATTACAGGTTTTTTGATAATATCAGTAATATGCATTATGCCAACACCTCCTCGATAGTTGCAAGAGCTTCTTTAGTTAAGACTACTTTATCTTGTTTGATTAACCAGTAAACGCTTAAATCTCTTGTATTAATTGCTGCAACTTTTTCAATATTTCTAGTAGATAAGTATAAGAAGTAATCTCTATCTACAGTATCAGTATCGTCATTTGTTACATATAATTGTTTTACACCGTCAAAATTTAATGCTTTTGCGAAATCAATAAATGTTTTTGTTTTTGGTGTTTCCAAAGCGAAATCATCTAATACGATTACATTTCCTTCACTAATTTTTTGTGCTAAAGCTGATCTTAAAGCTAATCTTCTAACTTTTTTATTTACTTTTTTAGCATAATTTCTAGGTTTTGGTCCGTGAACAACTCCTCCACCTACCATGTGTGGCGCTCTTGTAGAACCTTGTCTTGCTCTACCTGTTCCTTTTTGTCTAAAAGGTTTTCTTCCTCCACCTCTTACTTCTGCTCTTGTTTTTGTTGAAGCTGATCCTTGTCTTGCTTCAGCTAATTCTGCTACTAAAACTTCGTGCATTACGTGTTTATTTGGTTCAATTCCAAAAATTTCGTTATTTACTTCCACAGTTCCTGCTTGTGAACCGTCTAATTTATATATATTTAAAACTGGCATGTTATCCTCCTCTCTTTCCTATTAATATTTTTTTACCGATTTTTTGATTACTAAGAACCCATTTTTTGGTCCTGGAACAGCACCTTTTACTAATAAAAGACTGTTTTCTACATCAAATTTAATAACTTGCAAGTTTTGAACTGTTACTTTTTCAGCTCCTAATCTTCCAGCCATTTTTTTACCTTTAGGTACGTTACTGTTTGATGCAGCTCCTCCTGCGTTAGAACCTCCAAGTCTATGGTTTCTTGAAACCCCGTGTGAAGCTCTGTTTCCACCAAAGTTATGTCTTTTCATAACTCCTGCAGTTCCTTTACCTTTTGAAGTTCCAGAAATATCAACAAATTCGATACCTTCTAATACGTCTACTTTAATTTCTTGTCCTAATGTAAAGTCAGCTGGATTAGCTACTTTAAATTCCTTAAGAAATCTTTTTGGAGTAACTCCTGCTTTTTTAAATACACCTAATAATGGTTTAGTAGTATTTTTTTCTTTTTTATCTCCATAAGCTAATGTGATAGCGTTATATCCTTCTTTTTCTTCTGTTTTAATTTGTGTAATGAAGTTAGTTCCTGCTTCGATTACTGTAACTGGAATTAATTTTTCATTTTCAAAAATTTGTGTCATTCCGATTTTTTTACCTAATATCATTTTTTATTTTTCCTCCTTAATATATTGGTTGACAATTTTTGCCAACTTGTACTAAGCCTTACGATTGCTTAATTTCAACTCCCACACCTGATGGCAAGTTTAATGATGCTAATGCATTTACGATTTGCTGATTAGAATTTTTAATTTCTACAAATCTTCTGTGAATTCTCATTTCAAATTGTTCTCTTGAATCTTTATTTACGTGAACTGATCTTAAAACTGTATATTTTTTAATTTTTGTAGGTAATGGAAGTGGTCCTGCTAATTCTGAACCATTTTTCTTAGCTACTTCTGCAATTTTTTTAGCAGATTGATCCAACAGTTTGTGATCATAAGATTGTAAATATATTCTTATTTTATCCAAAGTCTTTCCTCCTGTTTATTTTACCTTGTTTTTTTAATAATCAGAGAAATTAGATTATCAAAATCTAATCTCTCCTTTTATTTAACTTGAACTATTTCCTATTACATTTCTAAATATTATAACAAATATTTTGGCAACTACTCCTGAAGCTACTGTTCTTCCACCTTCTCTAATCGCAAATCTTAATCCTTCTTCCATTGCAATTGGGTGAATCAATTCTACTGTCATTTCAATATTATCTCCAGGCATTACCATTTCTACACCTTCTGGTAAGTTTACTTCTCCTGTAATATCAGTTGTTCTGAAATAGAATTGTGGTTTGTATCCTGTAAAGAATGGAGTATGTCTTCCTCCTTCATCTTTTGTCAATACGTATACTTCTGATTTAAATCCTGTATGTGGAGTAATTGTTCCTGGTTTAGCAAGTACTTGTCCTCTTTCCACTTCTTCTTTCTTAGTTCCTCTTAATAATGCTCCTATATTATCTCCAGCTTGTCCTGAATCTAATAATTTTCTGAACATTTCTACTCCTGTTACTGTTGTTTTTGAAGTTGGTTTAATTCCTACGATTTCTACTTCTTCTCCAACTTTTACTACTCCTCTTTCTACTCTTCCTGTTACAACTGTTCCTCTTCCTGTAATTGTGAATACATCTTCAATTGGCATAAGGAATGGTTGGTCAATTGGTCTTTCTGGTGTTGGAATATATTCATCCACTGCATCCATCAATTCTACAATTGCATCTATCCATTTTTGTTCTCCATTTAATGCTCCTAATGATGATCCTTTGATTACTGGTACGTCATCTCCTGGGAATCCGTATTCGTTTAATAATTCTCTTACTTCCATTTCTACTAATTCTAATAATTCTTCGTCATCTACCATATCTACTTTATTCAAGTATACTACGATGTAAGGTACACCTACTTGTCTTGCAAGCAAGATGTGTTCTCTTGTTTGAGGCATTGGACCATCTGCTGCTGATACTACTAAGATAGCTCCATCCATTTGAGCTGCTCCTGTAATCATATTTTTTACATAGTCAGCATGTCCTGGACAGTCTACGTGAGCGTAGTGTCTTTTTTCTGTTTCATACTCAATGTGAGCTGTGTTAATTGTAATTCCTCTTTCTCTTTCTTCAGGAGCTTGGTCAATGTTTTCAAAATCAACTTTTTCAGCTAGCCCTTTTTCAGCTAATACTTTTGAAATTGCTGCTGTTGTTGTTGTTTTACCGTGGTCAACGTGACCGATTGTTCCTATGTTTACGTGTGGTTTACTTCTCTCGAATTTAGCTTTTGCCATTTTAATT
>QWCO01000793.1_pt1 | contig 20283 bp, 15 predicted proteins | sample 1972611 | NCBI WGS metagenome assembly QWCO01 (sample SAMN09866706, study PRJNA288562) | Human oral metagenome isolate term1_saliva, whole genome shotgun sequencing... | reverse complement strand
TCCTCATGGCCTTCTGCATCGCGATGTTCAACCAGCTCTCCGGCATCAACGCGATCCTCTACTACGCGCCCAAGGTCATGAAGCTCGCCGGCGGCGCCGAAGTGCTCGGTGATGCCTTCCCCTACATCGGCTCCGTCATCGTCGGCCTCATGAACCTGATCGCCACCATGGCCGCCCTGACCGTCATCGACAAGCTCGGCCGCCGTCAGCTCATGATCGTCGGATCGATCGGATACCTGATCTCCCTCGGCTTCCTCGCCGGCATGATGTTCGCATACGAGGGCGGCGTCTTCCAGGAAGGCAGCGCCGCCCCCGTGTGGCTCATCCTCCTCGGCCTGCTCGCCTTCATTGCTTCTCACGCTTTCGGCCAGGGATCGGTCATCTGGGTCTTCATCTCCGAGATCTTCCCGAACCGCGTGCGCGCGCGTGGCCAGTCGCTGGGCTCGCTCACGCACTGGGTGTTCGCGTTCATCACCACGTACGCCTTCCCGGTCCTCACGGATAAGCTCGGCGGCGGCTTCGCGTTCGGTATCTTCTTCCTCGCGATGGTCGGTCAGCTATTCTGGGTCCTGAAGGTGATGCCCGAAACCAAGGGCATTCCGCTCGAAGAAATGGAAGAGAAGCTGGGGTTGACGAATGACTAGAATCGTGAACATCGGGGAAGCGCTCATCGATGAGATTACCCGCCCAAACAGTGAACCCGTCGAGGTCGTCGGGGGATCAATGCTCAACGTCGCAGCCGGTCTGACCCGGCTGGGTCACGAATCCGAACTGGCGACCTGGTTCGCGCGCGACGCGCGCGGCGACAAGGTTCGCGAGCACGCCGAGGCCGCCGGAGTGACCCTCACTCCGGGTTCTGATGGCGCCGAATTCACGACGGTTGCGCACGCGGCCGTTGACGAGAAGGGCCACGCCACCTACGAGTTTGATCTCTCGTGGGATGTGCCCGCCGTCGAGGATCCCGACAGCGTCGGACACGTGCATACCGGCTCCTACGTGGTCGTCGTCGAGCCCGGTGCCGACAAGGTCCTGGCCGCCGTCAAGCGCCAGGCCATCCGGGGTACGGTCTCCTACGATCCGAACATCCGTCCGGCGCTGCTGGGAACCCCCGACGAGGCTCGCCCGCACGTCGAGTCGATCGTGGCCCTCGCTGACGTCGTCAAGGCATCCGACGAAGACCTGAAGTGGTTGTACCCGGATCGTCCCATCGAGGACGTTCTGCACGAGTGGCTGCAGTCGGGCCCCTCCCTGATCCTGTGCACGCGCGGTCCCTGGGGCGTCTACATTTTGGCCGCCGCCGAGCGCGACATGCTCGTCGTCGACCCCCTCGACGTGGAGCTCGTGGACGCCGAGCGCGACATGCTCGTCGTCGACCCCCTCGACGTGGAGCTCGTGGACACGGTGGGTGCGGGCGACTCGCTCATGGCCGGCCTGATCTCCGGCCTCGTCGATGCGGGTCTGCTGGGATCGGCCGAGGCGAAGCAGCGTCTGCGCGAGGCATCGTGGGACAAGATCCTGCCCGCCATTCACCGCGGCATCATCACCTCGGGAATCACGATCCTCTACCAGGGCGCCTACTCGCCCACGCGCGAGGAAGTCAACGAGATCCTGGCAGCTGACAAGACGCTGCGAGGCTGACGAGGAACATCCCTCAACTAATGGGTGTGGGCCCGGCCGGTCGGCCGGGCACACACCCATAACAGCATGATGCCCACACGACGCTCAACAAAGTGGTGGGGTGGCCGGGAGCAATCCGGCCACCCCACCGTCACGTCACGAGAACAGGGGAGCCTCAGCCGATCGAGGCAATCGCAAACGTGATCGGCACACCCGAGCCGTCGCGGCGCTCGTCCTCGGCGGGCAGGTCAACGGGGGAGCCGTCCGCGGACGCGGCGCGTGCCGGCTTCGTGCCCACCCACGCGACGTCCAAGCGGTCCTCTCCGCGCAGGAAACGCTGGCAGCGCACGCCCTGGCCGCCGCGGCCCTTGGCCGGGTAGCACTCGAAGGGGGTGACCTTCACGGTCGTCTGGCCGGTGCCCGGCAACGCGCCGAGCGCCGCCGCCACGGTGACCACCACGGTATCGATGGGGGCCTCGACCACCCAGAAGCCCAGGGCCTCGGCCCCGGCGTTCAGCTTCATGCCCGCCATGCCCCCAGCCGTACGACCCTGCGGACGAACCTTTGCGGCCGGGGTGCGCAGCAGCTGCGCATCCGAGGACACGAACACCAGGTCCGCGCCGTCCGAGCACTGGTCGAAGCCCACGAGGCGGTCGCCGTCCTCCAGGGTGATGACCTCCCACTCGTCGCGCTGGAGCACGTCCGGGCGCAGGCGCTTGACCGTGCCACGGGCCGTGCCCATCGCGATCACGGCCTCGCCCTCGGGGTCGAGCAGGCCGACGGCGGGAACGTCCGTGTGCAGGAGCAGCGACGAGGGCATCGCCCCGGCCAGCGACAGGCCCGTCTCGAAGCGCGGGAGCGCGGGCAGATCCACGACGTCGATGCGGTGCGCGATACCGTCCTCGGTCACCACGGCCACCTGGGAGCGCACGGTCGAAGCCAGCTGAGCGCGCCAGCCGTCCGCAGCCGCGCGCGGACCCGGCACGAGTGGATCCCCGCCCTCGACGCGGGCAAGCGCACCGGAGGCAGACAGGACCACGACGCACGGGTCATCCGGGATCTGTAGCTCCAGGCCCTTACCGGAACGCGACACCGACGGCAGGGCCGCCAGTGCAGCGTCGTCCGAGGCTGCGGCCGCGGCGCCCATGGGCGTGCCCGTCGAGGCCAGCAGCAGCGTGCGGCGCGGCGTGCCCAGGCGATCCGCGACCTCGCGCAGTTCCTTCTTCACCAGAGCGCGCAGTAGCTCGGGATCCTCCAGGATCTCGCGCAGCGACGCAATCTTGGCCATCAGCTCGTCGCGTTCGCTCTCCAGCTCGATGCGTGAGAACTTCGTGAGGCGACGCAGACGCAGCTCGAGGATGTAATTCGCCTGGGCCTCGGACAGGTCGAACGCCGTCATGAGGCGCTCGCGCGCGATCTCCGCGTCGTCGGAGGAACGAATGATCGCGATGACGTCGTCGATGTCCAGGATCGCGATGAGCAGGCCCTCGACCAGGTGCAGGCGATCCTCGCACTTTTCCAGGCGGAAGCGGCTGCGACGCGTCGTCACATCCAGGCGATGATCCAGGAACACCTGGAGCATCTCCTTGAGGCCCAGCGTGCGCGGCTGACCGCCCACGAGCGCCACAGCGTTGATCGAGAAGGAATCCTCCAGCGGCGTGCGCTGGTAGAGCTGCTGAAGCACGGCCTCAGGATTAAAGCCGTTCTTCACCTCGATGACCAGGCGCAGGCCGTGGATACGGTCGGTGAGGTTCTGGACCGAGGAGATGCCCTTCAGGCGTCCCGCGTTCGCGTTCTCCTTGATCTTCTCGATGACCTTCTCAGGGCCCACCATGTAGGGAAGCTGCGTGACGATGATGCCCATCTTGCGGGCGGTTACGCGCTCGATCTGGACCTTCGCGCGGGTCTTGAACGCGCCTCGACCCGTCTCGTAGGCCTCCTTGATGCCCTCCAGGCCCACGATGGCGCCACCCTCGGGCAGGTCGGGACCGGGAATGTAACGCATCAGGTCGGCGACGGTGGCCGACGGGTGATCCAACAGGTGAATGGCCCCCGCGATCGTCTCGACGAGGTTGTGCGGCGCGATGTTCGTCGCCATGCCCACCGCAATACCCGAGGCACCGTTGACGAGCAGCTGTGGGAAAGCGGCCGGCAGCACGTCCGGCTGCATGAACTGGTTATCGTAGTTGGGCACGAAGTCCACCGTGTCCTCGTCCAAACCCGTCACCAGGTCCAGAGCGGCGGGCGCCATGCGCGCCTCCGTGTAACGAGCGGCAGCCGGGCCATCATCCAGAGAACCGAAGTTACCGTGACCATCGACCAGCGGCACCCGCAAATTGAAGGGCTGAGCGAGGCGCACCAAGGCCTCGTAAATCGCGGAATCACCGTGCGGGTGGAGCTTACCCATGACCTCGCCGACGACGCGCTGGGACTTCACGTGACCCTTGTCGGGGCGCAGCCCCATCTGATCCATCTGGAACAGGATGCGGCGCTGCACGGGCTTGAGGCCGTCGCGCGCGTCGGGCAGCGCGCGGGCGTAGATGACGGAGACGGCGTACTCCAGGAAGGACCCACGCATCTCGGCGGATACGTCGATCTCGGAGATGTTCTCGTCCTTCTCGGGAATGTCGACGACCTGGTCCTTCTTAGCCATACGCGCAATTATTGCGCGGCAGCGCGCTCATTTCGACTGGCACGCCGCTTCGGGGCACAATTGTGGGATGGATACATGGACCCGCATTGAACGAAGCGGCTTTTACCCCAAGGCCGTGGAGCGCGCGCTACGCCGGGCGCTGGGCGCGGCAGACCCGCTCGCGACACTGTGTCAGGTGGACACGGGATTCGACCGGGGATCCGTGTTCCGTCACCTCACCGTCGCGTCCCTGACCGAGCGGGCAATCGTCCAGCTGCACGTCGATGAGATGGGTGGCGGCTCGGCGACGATCGCGACCGCCGTTCACCGCGTGGCTGACATCGCCGGCTATTCGACGATGGAGGTCTACACCGATCCCGAGAACGCCACCGGCCTGTCCGAGATGACGATCGCGCTGGACCTCAAGGGGGCGCGCCGCCTCGAGCTGGAGCCCGCGCGCTGCGACGACCCCACGTGCATGGCCGACCACGGCTTCACGGGTTCGTCGTTCCCCGATGACATGACGTTCCGCGTCTCGGCGACCGTGGACGGACAGGACGCCCTGGAAGAGGCCGCGGAGTTCGTCGATCACCTGGCGACGCTGATGGAGACCCGCGGTGAGTGAACGCGTGCTAACACTGGACATGGAGGGCGCCGACCTGCCGGGTGCGGGCGACCCGTGCATCACGGACATCATTCCCGCCGCCCTTGCCGCCATCGACCCGTCGCTGCCCGGAGCCTGCCAGCAGGCCGCGTCGTCGCTGGGGGTCGAGGCCGGGGCGCGCCAGGTGCTGCTCATCCTCGTGGACGGCTTTGGCTACGAGCTCATGATGGATCACATGGGCCACACGCCGACGCTGCGACGTCTGCGCTCCGACATTCGATCGATCCACACGATCGTGCCGTCGACGACGTCGGCGGCTATTACGGCGTTCGGGACGGGTGCTCGCCCGGGCGCGACGAACATGGTGGGCTTCTCCGTCGCCTATGGCAGTGGCGTCATGAACCTACTGGCCATGGAGGGTGGCCCCGCGCCCACCGAGTGGCAGCCGGTTCCCACGTTCTTCGAGCGACTGGCCGCCGATGGCGTGGGATCTGCCGTCGTCTCTCCCGCGCGCTTTGCAGGCTCAGGCCTGACGGGAGCCGCCCTGCGCGGCGCGCGCCACGTGCCCGCCGATACCCTCGAGCAGCGCGTGAACGCCGCCCTGCGGGAGCTGCGCGCGGGCACGCCCGTCGTCTACCTCTACTGGTCGGAGATCGACCACTGCGGTCACTCGCACGGCGTGGCATCGGATGCGTGGATCGGGCAGATCGAGCAGTTTGACGCGGGCCTGTCGATGCTCCTGCGTGGCCTGCCGCGGGGGGTGCGCGCGGTTCTGACGGCCGATCATGGCATGATCAATGTCGACCCCGCGGCGATCGTCGACGTGGCCTCCACGCCCGCCCTGCGCGACGGCGTGCGCATCGTGGCCGGCGAGACCCGCGCGGCGCACGTGCACGCTCAGGAGGGCAGGGCCGAGGAGGTCGCCGCACGCTGGCGCGAGACGCTGGGGGAGAGCGCCTGGGTGCTCACGCGTGACCAGATGCCCGCTCTGATCGGCCCGGGCGACGGCGCGGCGACCATTGGAGACCTGCTGGTCCTGTCGCGAGGACGGGCGGGCGTCGTCGACTCGCGCACGCAGAGCGCGTCGGCCATCGCAATGCCGGGTATTCACGGCTCGGTCACGCCCACGGAGATGCGCATCCCCGTCATCACACTTGCCTAACAACGATCGAGCGCCCCTGCCTGTCAGGGGCGCTCGCACTTTCACGGCTTGGAGCCGAAGACAATTTCATCCCAGCTGGGTACCGAGCGTCGGCCCTTCTTCGAGCTCGAGTTGCGCGCTAGGCGCGAGGCCGAGGGCCCCTGCGCGGGCACAGAGCCGGTCGCGGTGGGCACGGCCCCCGTCGTCGTCGCAACGCCTCCGGTGACGGCAGGCACTCCGCCGGTGACCGCGGGCAGCCCCCCGGTTGTCGTAGACGCAGCATCGGCGCCTGCCTGAGCGCCTCCAGCGGACACAGTCCTCATGGGCAGCGCGGGGGTGCGGTGCTCGTCAGAGTTAGCCGAGGCCTCGGCGTCGGGCGCGGAGTCGGAAAGCCACGGCAGCGCATGGGACGAGGTCTGGGCACCGTCGCGCGTCGACCTCACGCCCACGGGGATGGCGCCGGTGACCTGGCGGCGGGTGGGCAGCGCGAGCGCGCCCGAGGCGGAAGCATCCTCGTCGGTGCCCGGCTCAACCTTGGTCCGCGCCGAGGCCAGGGAATAAATACGTGCGGAAATCGGGCCGGTCGAGGGCTCGGGCTCGTTCTCGGCAGGCTCATCGGGCTCGTCGCCGGCAATGGCCGCCAGGTACTCGGCTTCCTCGTCCACCTCGTCGCCCAGGTCCACCTCGACCTTCTGACGCTTGCCGCGCGCGGCGTTGAGCTGATCGACCAGGGCCTCGCGGGTACGCAGGTCCTCCTCGTCGGGATCAGGAGCGGGGGCGGGGCGGGCCATCGGGGAGAAAATCGAGGACGCGGGGGAGGAGGAGACCTGCTCGGTCAGCCACTGCGCCTCCTGGTCGATGGCCTCCAGCGTGCCCGAGTTCGACAGATACCAGTGGGCGGCGTGCTCGGCCGCGCCCTGCACGAAGGTAACGATAATCTGCCAAGGTTCCCCGGCCTCGCGCGTCGCAGACCAATCGAGGGAGGACGGCTCGACACCGCGGGCCGCCAAGCGATCCAGGACCAGGTCGCCCATCGTCGGGCCGCCCTCACCAATACGAACCGCACGTGCGCGCGAGAGCGCGTAATCCTTCTCGGCCTGCACGGGAGCCTCGAAACGTTCGACCGCCGCAACGTCCATGCCGTGCTTCGTGGCGATCTCCTCCGGGGTCGCGCCCGCGCGCAAGAGGGCCTGAATGTCACGAGGAGCGAGCGTGGGCCGCGAAGGGGCAATGTCCATCTTCGGGCGATCACGGCGCGTGGCACCGCGGAGCTCGTCCGAGATCAACACCGAATAGCGTTCGCCCTGGGCGTCGGTAAGCACCAGGGACTCGCCATCGGAGCTGGTCCCGAGCAATTCGAGCTCAATCATCGCTTCCTCCTCATACGTCACTGTCGAATCGTCTCAAATTATCCCCGGAATGTCGCGCAACAACGCGCGTGTCACACATACAATGGCACATTCGTTCAACAAATGTTATCCTCCCTGCGCATAGACCACTCGTATCAAACCGTACGAGGGCGAATGCCGGCTCAGCCGAGATCGAAGAAGACGAAAACGAAGCCGCCGAGAACTTTGAGCTTCCCGGCGCCGACCTGTCCAAGGAAGAGCTGACCGTCCACGTCGTACCGCGCCAGGACGACGAGTTCACCTGCTCGGAGTGCTTCCTCGTCCACCATGCCTCGCAGCTCGACCACGTGGATTCCAACGGCAATCCCGTGTGCACCGAGTGCGCGATGTAAGGTAGAGGGATGTTCGGACGCAAGAAGAAGACACACGTCGAGACGATCGACGAGGTTGAGGCCCTGCCTCGCCTGAGCGACGAGGACGCCGAGATCTGGAGTGAGCCCGGCCCTCGTAACTACAAGGACGTGGACACCTCCGAGGGTTACGTCGACATGGGTTCCATCCTGTTCCCGGCCCGCCCGGGTATGCAGCTGCGCACCCAGGTCGCCGACGACGGCACCACCGTCCTCCAGATCCTCGTCGTGCTCGGAGACTCGGGTATCCAGATGAGCGTCGCAGCCGCCCCCCGCTCCGGCGGAGTATGGGACGAACTGCGCGAGGAGATCCGCGCCGGCTTCACGAGCCAGGGGGCGAACGTCGCTGACATTCGCACCCGCTACGGCCATGAACTACTGGTCGACATGCCGATGAAGATGCCCGATGGGCGCTCCGCAACCTCGCGCATGCGCATCATTGGCCGCGAGGGCGACCGCTGGTTCGCCCGCATCGACATCATCGGCCCCGCGGCCGCCGACGCAGAGTCCGGCATCGAGATCGAAAAGGTCATCGACCGCATCGTCGTTCACCGCGACGATCACCCGAGGACCCGACTGGAGCTCCTGCCCGTCCACCTGCCCGCGGGTGCGCAGGGGTCCTGAGATGGCCTCGTGGATCTCTCGGGTCGGCGCTGCGCTCGGCCTCGACAAAGACGCTCGCTCCCTGGACGCTGCCCTCGACGAGGACTCGGCGCGTGCCGCGCGCGGTGTTACCCCCATTCGCGACGTGACGGATCGCAGCCATGCGCTGGTCTTCGGCACCCTCCTGGGCATGACCTACCCACCCGAAGAGGGCGCTCAGCGCGTCCTCGTGGCCACGCTCTACGACGGGACCGACACGCTCGAGCTGCGCTGGCCGGGACGCGCATCTATTCCGGGATTGAGTGTGGGCCAGCGCCTCGAAGTCGAGGGGACCGTCGGCCGCGTCGGGGAACGCCTGGTCATCATCAACCCGCTCTACCGCGTCATCGCGGGGGAGGGCTGATGCCCGCGCCCCGCTGGATGAACCAGGCGACCTCACAGGAGTTCTCGTGGTCTCAGGCCCTGGGTGGCACGCGCGGCGTCATCGAGACCAGCGCTCCAGGCTTGGTGTTCGTTATTGTGTACGTCGCCACGCACGCCCTGGTCCCGACACTCGTCGCAGCCTCCGCCGTCGCGCTGATCGCCTGCATCATTCGTCTGATCCAGCGCCAGAGCGTCGCACAGGCCCTGTCAGGCCTGCTCGGCGTCGCCGTGGGCGTGGTCTTCGCGGCCGCGACCGGTCGGGGCGAAAACTACTTCGCGTGGGGCATCGCCACAAACGTCGCAATGGCGGCTGCTTTCGCCCTCTCCGCTCTCGCGCGCCGTAGTCTGGTCGGCTTCTTCTACGCGATGCTCACCGGCCTGCCCAAAGACTGGGGCCGCGACCCGTCCTTGCGTCCCCTGCGTCGGCGCTGCACCATGCTCACCTGGATGTGGGCGGCACTGTTCGGGCTGCGCGTCGCAGTCCAGGCGCCCCTGTGGGCAGCCGGGGCCGTCGCAGCCCTCGGCGTCGCCAAGCTCGCCCTGGGGCTCCCGCTCTTCGCGCTCGGTGCCTGGGCGACGTGGTGGGGCCTGCGCGACTACTCGTCGTCTTCTTCGGACTCGAGCGCGGACGCAGACGCCACCGTTTCGCGCAGTTGATCGAGAGCCGCAGCATCCGCGTCCGGCACGAGCAGCAGCAACTCATCCGAGGCCTCGAACACGTCATCCGCGTCAGGAGTGAGCGGACGCCCGTCGCGCAGCAGCGCCGCCAGGACGGAGTGCGCGGGCAGTTCCAGGGACAGCACGCGCTTGCCGACCACGGGAGAATCCTCGGGCAAAATGAGCGCGTGCATGGACACTGCCGCCGTGTTGAACGAAAACAGGCGCACGGGAATACCCACCGAGACGGCTTCCTCGACCAGTGCCGTCATGATACGCGGGGTCGACACCGAAACATCCACGCCCCACGCCTGATCGAAGAGCCATTCGTTCTTGGGATTGTTCAGGCGCGCGACCACGCGCGGAACCGCAAACTCCGTCTTGGACAGCAGGGAAATGACCAGGTTCGCCTTGTCATCGCCCGTCGCGGCCACCACGACGTCCGCGTCCTCCACGCCTGCGTCGCGCAGTGCGTCCGGCGAACAGGCATCCGCCAGCACCCAGTCCGCGTCCGCCACCGTGGCGATGCGCAGCTTCTCGGGCAGCTTGTCGATGAGGGTGATGTCGTGGCCGTGGGCCAGCAGTTCCAGAGCGACGCTACGTCCCACCGACCCCGCTCCCGCGATGACGATCTTCATGCTCAGTCCTCCATCTTGGGCGGGTTCGATAGCTGATCACGCAGCGGCACCGAGTCCGTCCCGTTGATCGCGAAATACAGTTGGTCGTGCTCTTGGACGACGAAGTCTGGTTCGGCCGTGCGAATCGTGCCCAGGCGAGACGTGAAGACGATACGACTCCCGGTCAGCTCCTCGATCAGTCGGAAAGTCAAGCCATACCAGTCGGGAGAAGGGGTCGCATTGACGAGGCCGACCGAGCCAGTGGGATGAGACCAGATGAGCGAGGCGTCGGGCGGGAGCATCCGGCGCAGGACGGACTCCGTCGTTCGCTGCACGGACGCAACCGTGGGGATGCCCAGGCGCTCGTACAGGTAGGCCCGCGTGGGGTCGTAGATGCGGGCCACCACGTGTTCGACGTGAAAAACCTCACGTGCGACGCGCGCGGCAATGATGTTCGAGTTATCACCCGAGGACACCGCCGCGAAGGCGTACGCGTCTTTGATGTTGGCTTGACGCAGGCAGGCCCTGTCCATGCCGACCCCCGTGACCCTGCGGCCGGAAAAATCGGGGGACAGGCGCGAAAAGGCCTTGGAATCCTGGTCAATAATGGCCACGGAATGACCCGCCGCGTCGAGCGTTGATGCCAGACGGGCGCCGACGCGCCCGCAACCCATGATCACAAAGTGCACGAGTACCAAAGTACCCCTCTCGGGGCTGAATATCCACGCGTGGTCTTGCTCTGTGCCCCAACGTGGGCGCGGTGGACTACGCTTACTATTTGTGACGAACTTGTTGGCCTACGCGAAGCGCGTGCTCATCGGACGCCCGATGCGATCGGACGCGATGGGCCACCAGCTTCTTCCCAAACGCATCGCCCTTCCGATTTTTGCCTCGGACGCGCTGTCGTCGGTCGCCTACGCACCCGACGAGGTCCTCCTGACGCTGGCGCTCGCTGGCACAATGGCCGCCATGCAGTCCATCTGGGTGGGCGTTGTCGTGGCACTCGTGCTGGCCGTCGTGGTCGCCTCCTACCGCCAGACCGTCCACGCATACCCCTCGGGTGGCGGTGACTATGAGGTCGTGACGAAGAATCTCGGCCGTTCCTGGGGGCTCCTTGTGGCCTCGGCCCTGTTGGTCGACTACATCTTGACCGTCGCCGTGTCCATCTCCTCGGGCGCCAGCTACATCACGACCGCCGTGCCCGCGCTGGCGGGCTACGAGGTGCCGATCGCCGTGGGCCTCGTCGTCATCCTGGCGACGCTCAACCTGCGCGGCACGCGCGAGGCCGGCAGTGCCTTTGCGGTACCTACGTACGTCTACATGTTCTCTATCGGCCTGATGGTCGTCGTTGGCTTCGCGAAGCTCGCGACGGGACACCTTGGCTCCGCGCCGACGGCCGCCTATGACCTCGTCGCCGCCCCCGGGCACGCGGACGGGCTGGCGGGGCTGGCGGGTGCTTTCCTGCTCATGCGTGCCTTCTCCTCGGGCTGCGCCGCCCTCACGGGCGTCGAGGCCATCTCAAACGGCGTCCCGATGTTCCGCCGACCCAAGTCACGCAACGCCGCGACGACCCTGGCCATGCTGGGCGGGATCGCCGCCGCCATGATGGTCTCGATCCTCTTCCTCGCGCGCGCCACGGGCGTCAAGATCGTGGAGGACCCTGCTGCGCAGCTGGCCGTTGACGGTGTTCCCATCGGCCACAAGGTGGCGGTCGATCCCGCGATCTCGCAGATCGCCTCGGCCGTCTTCGGGCACGGATCCATCCTGTTCATCCTTATTACGGTCGTCACGGGCTTCATCCTGGTGCTGGCCGGAAACACCGCCTTCAACGGCTTCCCGACCCTGGCCTCGGTCCTCTCGCGCGACTCCTTCTTGCCCCACCAGATGGTGCGTCGCGGCGACCGCCTCTCCTACTCCAACGGCATCGTGGTCCTCACGCTCGCCGCCATCGCGCTGATCGTCGGATTCCATGCCGAGACCACCCGACTCATCCAGCTGTACGTCGTGGGCGTCTTCATCTCCTTCACGCTCTCGCAGCTGGGCATGATTAAGCACTGGAACAGGCAGCTGCGCACCCGTCAGTCCGGCCAGGAACGTATGGCGGTGCTGCGCTCGCGCGCCGTCAACATCGTCGGCTTCATGATGACCGGCGCTGTCCTTCTCATCGTGCTGGCCACCAAGCTCACGCACGGCGCGTGGATCACGCTGCTCATGATCGCGGTCGCATTCGGCCTCCAGATCTCGATTCACCGCCACTACGAGACAACCCGCGAGCAGCTGCGTGTCGACGACTGGCACGCTCGGCGCGCGCTGCCGACCCGCGTGCGCGCCCTCGTCCTGGTGTCCTCGCTCTCGCGTGCCGCGATGCGCGCGATCGCGGCCGCCCGTGTCTCCTCGCCCACCTCCATCGAGCTCGTCTCGGTCGTGGCCGACGACGAGGAAGAAAACAAGATCCTGCTCCAGTGGAGGGCGTCGGGCGTTCCGGTGCCTCTCACCCTGCTGTCTGCCCCCTACCGTGACATCTCCTCCGTGATCCTGCAGTACGTGCGCAGCCGACGCCGCTCGGCGCCCACGGAGATGCTTGTTATTTACATGCCGCAGTTCCTCGTCACCCACTGGTGGGAGAATTTCGTCCACAACCAGTCTGCCCTGCGTCTGCGTGCCGCTCTGCTCGGTGTGCCCGGCGTCGTCATCACGATCGTGCCCTGGCAGCTGGGCGAGGACGACGTCGTCGAAGGTCGCCAGCGCGTCAACGATCCGTTCTTACGCGTGGCAGCCCCGGCCTCGTCCGAGACGATCCGTACTAACCAACCCGGCGATGCGCGGGCCGAGAACACCTCCGCGGAGACCTCATGAGCCCCCGTCCTGCCCGCCGCCGCCCGACCCAGCGCCGTCGTCCCGCTGCCTCCCAGCCGCGCGATGGTATCGGTGACATGCTCGAGCTGACCGTCGGCGAGCCAGCCCACGGTGGGGCGTGTGTCGCCCGCGACGAGAGCGGGCGCGTTGTCTTTGTGCGCCACGCGGCGCCGGGCGAGCTCGTCCGCGCGCGCGTGACCGCGGTCCAGAAGAAGCTCGCATGGGCCGATGCCGTTGAGGTCCTGTCCCCCTCGGCCGATCGCGTCGACTCCGTCTGGCCCCAGGCGGGTCCCGGCGGTGTCGGCGGCGGCGAGCTCGCTCACCTGACGCCCGCCGCGCAGCGAGAGTGGAAGTCCCGCGTGATCGCCGGGCAGCTGCGCCGCGTGGGCGGCGAAGCCCTGGCCGAGGCCGTGGACGCCCTCGGGGGAGTGCGTGTCGCTCCCGCACTGGGAGATGAGGATCCGCGCGACGCACTGACCGGCCGCCGATCACGCATCGACGTCGTCATTGACGAGGCCGGGCGCGCCGGGATGCACGAGTTCCGCGGTCGCCGCGTGATCGCGCTCGATGACATGCCGCTGGCCGTGCCCGCGATCCGTGAGCTCGGACTGTTCGACGAGGACACGCCGTGGCGTCGCCTGTGGAAGCCGGGGGACCGCGTGCGCGCGGTGGCCCCCTCCGGCGGTGAGCCCGTCGTCCTGATCGGCGAGGACACGTACGCTGCCGACGGCGTGCGTATCGACGCCGACGTTGTGCGCTGGAACGTGCCGGTGGGCTCTGGCGTCGAGTCGTACTACGTGCGCCCCTCGGGTTTCTGGCAGACACACGTGCGCGGCGCCGAGGTGCTCGCGAACGCGGTGCTGACTGCGGCTTTTGGTCCCGACGAGGCCGGGGCTGGGCGCGCGGTCATGGAGCTGTACTCGGGGGCTGGCCTATTCTCCGTGCCGCTCGCGCGCGCCGTCGGAGAGTCGGGGCGCGTCGTGACCCTCGAGGGCGACGAGGGTGCCGTGCGTGATGCGGGCGAGAACCTCGCAGCCTTCGATTGGGTGGATGCGTTCGCCGGAAACGTTGATCGTGAGGGAGTCGTCGACCTGTCGGGCCAGCTGGGTGCCGTGCCGGACGTCGTCGTGGCGGACCCGCCGCGCGCCGGCGCGGGTGCGGGGGTGTGCGAGGCTATTGCGGCCACGGGTGCCCCTCGCGTCGTCCTTGTGTCCTGCGACCCGGCAGCGGGCGCACGCGACCTGCGAACCCTCACCGAGGCCGGATACGAGCTCGAATCACTGCAGGCGTGGGACCTCTTCCCGCACACTCACCACGTGGAGTGCGTATCTGTGTTGACACGATCTTGATATGGTGAGTCCATCAATGGTGATGGCAACATCGTGAGTGGTGATAGCACATATGCGACTACAGTTCATCTTGCGTAAATTCCTCATACCTGTCGTGCTCTCTGTGCCGATCTTATTTTGGGGACCTGTTGCAACAATGAATCATGCCCATATGGTGCGATTATTGGGAAATAACTTTTTCTTGCTATCCTCCCTGGGTTTCCTTGAACTCGTTATCCTTCTCATCGGGTGGGAACTTAGTGTCCCAAAGCTTATTCAAAAACTTGATGGGTATGTAACAGCATCTGGTCACAACGCGGTCCGTCAAGGTGATGCGCGCAAAGCGATGTTGGCGATTCGAATTGAGCGTGGTCTTTACAGAGTTTCGCGACTTCTTACTCTGGGCTGGTCTTTTCGCTATTATGAAACTCACTGTGACGTCTGTAAGGGCCTAACGTGTTGGTCTTTAAATGAAGGAATTAAAAGAGTTTGTCGACTTCTCTTTTCTGTTCCTGCCTTCTTGTCGATCGTGTCGACGTGTCTTGCATTGTGGTCGAATGATCCGGGTTTTGCTGGGCGTATCGATGGGGTGTTGTCTTCTTTCAAAGATAACCTATGGTGGAATGGTCCTGATAACGCGCTTTTGTGGCTGTCGACCATGTTTGCCATAATGCCGGCTGTGTCGGTTTTGATCTACGTTTATTTGCATAGTCAAAAGAGAGAGGTGCGAAGGATAATCGATGGGGAGATGCTCTCGCGCCGTAAAGAAGTGGTTTTGTTGTTCAGGAAGTTACTTCTTTTGTTTGATCGTAATATCTACGATATATGTGTAAATTTCGACTATGTGATCAACAATTATTCTATTTATGTTAGGGATCAGTTGGATTGTGCAAAGAATGATTGTGGATCCGGATGTAATGATTGCTATGAGCTCCCGGGTCGTTCTGGTGGCTATATGTTCGCAGAGCTTAACAGTCTTTCTGAGATGTCAGATATAGTTAGTAGGCTCTCAAGTGATGAGCTTGAAGGGTTTACGCGTGCCTTTGCTTGGCGGGATGAAGCTGTGTGGAATTTGTATGTGGAAGGATTTCTATGGCTTTCCCCAGTTGGAAGTGTTGAAGCGCGTTTCTTCACGAAATCTGCAATGAAAAAACGTATTGCGAATTCACGGGAATTTTTGCGACGAGTTAGTAACCGTGCGCTTGAGCGGTATTTGGTGAATATTGAGGAATCTTTGGTAGCAGATATTTACTCTGGTTTGCGGTTGGTGTATCTGATTGAAAGATCGCGGTCGGGCTTAAGGCGATATCTATACGCAACGCCTGCTGAGCGGCTAATGCAAAAAGTTGTAAACCGTGATAAATAGTGTTAATGTTTTTCGTTTTTAGTGCTCTGTTGGTGCTGGATCGTGCCTACTGTTGTAGGTGTTAGAACGTAGGTCGATATGGTGTAACGAACGATTTGTTGACGTTAAGTTTTGATCGCTTTCTGTATGATCTATGAAGCCAGGTGAGACGAACAAAATGCTGTTAACGGCTCCTCCTGCGCTCCTGCATGCGCGAGCCCCATGAGGTTTGCGCTCGGGCCTCAATCGCGCGGCGCTGGTCGCGGTACATGCGATCCACCAGATTACGCTCGGAGACCCAACCCACCACGTGGCGCTCCTCGTCCAGCACGGGCAGGGCCTGCAAGCCGCTGGAACGAAGCGCCCCGAGAACCTCGGACGGGGGAGCGGAGGCAGCCACGGCCTCGTCGATGAGAGGCAAATCCGACAGGGGAGCGTCGAGCGAGCCGTCCTCCTGCGTGAGCTCAGCGAGGCGCAGCGAGGACACGAGACCGACGAAGCGCCGGTCCTCGTTCACGACGGGCAGGACCGTCTCCTTCGTGCGGCGCAGGGCGGAGATTGCAGACGCGGCGCTGGTCGTGCAGGGCAAAGTTTCGGGAGCCTCCGTCATCCACTCGGACGCCGCACGCGTCCCGAGCAGCGTGCCCTCGACCGGGTCGTCGAGCACGTCGCCGCGGCGGCGCAGCTTCTCCGTGTAGATCGTCGCTCGGGTCAGGAAACGCGACGCGCCCGTGGCGATGACGACCGCCAACATCATGGGCAGGATCAGCGAGAACTGTCCGGTCATCTCCACGATGATGAGCACCGCGGTCATCGGCGCGCGGGCCGCACCCGCGAAGGCCGCACCCATGCCGACCACCGCGAACACGCCGACGGGGGAATCGGACAGGGGAGAGACCACGTCTCCGAATGCGGCGCCTGCCATCGCGCCGATGAACAGCGTGGGAGCGAAGACGCCGCCTGATCCGCCGATGCCGATCGTGAAGGACGTGAATACGGCGCGCCCCACCATCAGGGCGAGGAGGAATGCGATCGAGTAGCTACCCGCGATGGCCTGCTCCTCCAGCGGATAACCCGACCCGAACATGTAGGGGAACGCGACGAGGCCCCCGCCGAGGACGAGGCCGAGCACGCCCGGGCGCGCCCACTCGGGCAGGCGCGTGCGCGCCCACACCCAGTCGATCGCGTCCTCGGAGGCGTAGAGGAGCTTCGAGAAACCGAGGCCGCACAGCCCGGCGACGAGGCCGAGGAGGGCCACCCACCACATGTCCGACATCGACGCGAAGGTCAGGTTGTCGGCGACGCGCACGACCATCTCGTCTCCCTGCAGGAGGCGCGCCACGATCGAGGATGTCACGGCGGAGAGCACGACGAAGCCGAAGGTCTCGGCCGTGAACTCCACGAGGATGACCTCCAGGGCGAAGACAGCGCCCGCGAGCGGCGCATGGAAAGTCGCCGCGATGCCCGCCGCGGACCCGCACGAGGCCAATAGGACGACGCGGGAGACGGGCATGTGCAGCCACGAGGCGATGGTGGAACCCAGGGAGGCCCCCACCTGGACGATCGGTCCCTCGCGTCCGGCCGACCCGCCCGAGCCGATCGTCAGGGCCGAGGCCAGGATCTTCACGACCGCGACGCGCCCCGGGATGCGCCCGCCCTTGCGGCGCACCGCGAGCATGACCTCGGGAATGCCGTGCCCCTTTGCCGAGGGCGCGAAGCGCTGGATGAGCGGACCGTACAGGAGGCCCGCGACGGCGGGAGAGAGGAGCAGGAACAGCCACGGCGCCCACCCCCACAGCCCATGCGAGGCCCCAATGTGCATCGTGTACTCCTCGAAGCCCGTCGACACCCAAGTCCACGCGCGGATCGCCAGGTTAAAGAGCACCGCCGCAGCGCCGACGATAGCGCCAACGAGTGCGGCGGCGACGCCGAGCAGGGAACGATGGGAGGCGACCGTGTGGCCGACGCGAACGCGCGTCCCCGCAGCCGAGCGCTCGGACCGCGGGGACTGATCGGTGGGGCTCACAGGTTCGCGATCTCCACGTGAATGGGGGTATCGGGGGCGATGCCCCACACGGTGCGGTAGAAGGACAGCTCCGAGAGCAAGGCGTCCTTGATGTTCTGAGCCGAACGGAAGCCGTGGCCCTCACCCTCGTAGAGCTTGAGGGCGACAGCGTTGCCGGCCTGGCGCAACGCCACGTACATCTCCTCGGCCTGCTCGGGGGGCACGACCGCGTCATCGGTTCCCTGCAGGAGCAGCAGCGGAGCCTTGATGTGCGCGACGCGGTTAATCGGCGAGCGATCAGCCCACACCGGATCCGACATGTCGTCGGTGCCCAACAGGATGCGGTCGTAGTGCGACTCGAACTTGTGAGTCGTCGCGGACAGTTTCGCCAGGTCCGCGATACCGAAGAACGAAGCACCTGCCGTGAACACCTCAGAGGAAGCGAGCGCATTGAGCACTGCGAAGCCACCTGAGGAACGGCCGCGAATCGCGACGCGCGTCGGGTCGACGCGGCCCAGATCGATGAGGTACCGGGCACCGTCGACGCAGTCCTGCACGTCCATGACGCCCCAGTTGCCGTTCAGACGCTCGCGGTAGGCACGGCCAAAGGATGTTGAGCCTCGGTAGTTGACGTCCAGGACGGCGAAACCGCGGCTGGTCCAGTACTGGAACGGGACCTGGAGGCCGGGGCGCACCGAGCTGGTCGGTCCGCCGTGCACGTTGACGATGAGCGGGGGCAGCTCGCCCTCGGGGGCCTCATAGTCGGGGTTCACGGGCGCGTAGTAGAAGCCGTGCGCCTCCTCGCCGTCCGAGGTCTTCCACGAGATCATCTCAGCGGTGGAGACCAGGGCTGTGGGGACCTCGGCCTCGGACGAGGGACGCAGCACCTTCGTCTTGCCGCGCGACACCTCGATGATCGCGGGGGTGTGCGTCGCGGAGTCCGCGAGGAAGACGACGCGGCCATCCGCGGCGGCAACGTTACCGATGGGCCACCAGCCGGTCGCCCACTCCTCGGCCATGCCGTTGTCAATGCGCACCGTACCGATGTGCCACACCTGATCCTCGGCCCACGAGCACACCAGGTAGTCGTTGTCGAAGTTGTCGAAGGAGTGCAGGCCGAGGTGCCAGTGCGGGTGCGAGAATGCACGCTTGCCCGGGTGCAGGGCGCGGGTGCGCAGGCGCGACGTCCACTCGTTGGGGTCCTCACCGTCCCTCCACGTGAAGCCCTGGGTGCGGTACAGGTTCGCCCAGCCGGAGGAATCATCCACGTGGATGAGCTCCCCGTCCAGGGTCCAGCGCGGCTCGTAGACGCACACTCCCGGGCGATTCACCAGGACGACCTCCTGGTCGATCGTACCCTCGAATGTCAGGGACGCGACGTGAAGCTGAGAATAGGTCCACGGCATGTTCGGGTGATTCCATGAGATCCACGCCAGCTTCGTGCCATCCGGGGAGACCGTGGGAGCCTGCGCGAAATCCGTGCCGCCAAAGACCGGGACGATCGCCGCGTCGTCGCGCGCCGCCGAGCCGTCGAGGGGGATCGCTACGATCGAGTTGACGGGCTCGCCCTCACCCGAGTGATCCTCGGCGACCGCGTACACCAGGTCACGCTCGTCGGCGATCCAGAAGTCGCCGTAGCGGACCTTGGACAGGGTCGTCAGGGGGCGCACGCCGCGGCGAGGCTCCGACGTGTCAAAGGCATAGACGCGCCCGTCGCTGCGGTCGGAAAAGACGATGACCCCGTGGTGAACCGCGTAGGCCTTCCCGCCATACTCGTGGACGCGCGTGCCGACGTCAGCCAAGCGCACACCGTCGATCAGCGGCAAGACCTCTCCCGTCTCACCGGTGCCCCGACGGCGCAGGAGCGTCCCACGCCCGCCCTCAAGCGGATGCCCCTCCACCCAGTAGGTGTCTGGACCGTCGACGCGGACCTGGGAGAGAGTAACGGAGCGGGCAGTGAACGAGTTGCCCGTGATCGGGGACTTCCACAGGCCGTGAGGTGCGACGGTGACGGACATAGTGCCTCCTTGAGCGGTATGGCGAACCAATACCTCTATCTTAATGCGCGTGCCAAGGCCCTGCGTACATCGCAAGCCGATGCACCCCGAATATGATCTGTAGGTGAGACGCTGGGCATCTACACTAGAAGTCATGTCTGGAGCACTAAGCACGCGTGACCTGTTGTCGCGCTGTACCACCCCTCGGGAGCTGCGTCGCCTCGAGCGGGAACAGTTGGATCAGTTGGCCGCGCAGATTCGCGCCTTTCTGATTGACAACGTATCGCGCACGGGTGGGCACCTGGGGCCCAACCTGGGTGTCGTCGAGCTGACGATCGGCCTGCACCGCGTGTTCCGCTCCCCCCAGGACACAATCGTGTTCGACACGGGCCACCAGGCATACGTGCACAAGCTGCTCACCGGCCGCCAGGACTTTTCCTCGCTGCGTTGCCCGGGCGGTCTGTCCGGCTATCCCTCGCGCGCCGAGTCCGAGCACGACGTCGTTGAGTCCTCCCACGCCTCGGCCTCCCTGGCCTGGGTGGACGGCATCTCGCGCGAGAAGCACCGGCGCGGGGAACGCACGTGGACGGTCGGCGTCATCGGTGACGGCGCGCTCACGGGTGGGCTGGCGTGGGAGGCCTTGAATAACATCGCCGCCTCGAAACATCGTCGCATCGTCATCGTCGTCAACGACAACGG
>QWCO01000818.1_pt1 | contig 20312 bp, 19 predicted proteins | sample 1972611 | NCBI WGS metagenome assembly QWCO01 (sample SAMN09866706, study PRJNA288562) | Human oral metagenome isolate term1_saliva, whole genome shotgun sequencing... | reverse complement strand
TTTGCTTCATCATCTGCCTTGCTACCAGTTGCATTATTTGTACTTGGGCAAATACATTGACTTCATAAACTTCTTTTAATTTAGAAATAGGGGTCATTGCAAATGAACCGCCAAAGGGTATCCCGGCATTATTAATCAAAATATACAGGTTGAATAGTCGTTCCAGTGTCATCAGCAATCTTACTAATTCGAGATTCAAATTCTACATCTCGAACCCTAGCACATGCCCACACATTGTAGCCTGCGTGAGCAAATGTCTTAAGTATTTCATATCCAATTCCTCTATTTGTTCCTGTGATAACTGCATTCTTTTTCATTTATAATTCCCTATCTATTATCAAAGTGCTTGAAAGAATCATCTGCACCAAACCGAAACTAGCACCTAAAGTAACACGAAAAAATAGGAGTAAATAGGAAAGAAGCCATTGCTGTGGTACTTCAACCCCAACAATCCAAATGCCAAGCAACGAGCACACCACGCCCATCATAGCCCAAAGACATACCTTATTGCGACGATAGCGCTGCACAAACCAATTGCAAAATCCACCTAATAAAAACAAACCAACACCATAAGCGCCCATCACCATGCCAACATCTCTATGCGACAAGCTTGTGTCATTATACATCCAAACCGGCAAAATGGGTATGAGCAGATAAACCGACATAGTAATAAGCAAGTTGGCGATGGCCAAAATCCAAAAGTCGGCATGCCAAAGGCTTATGTGTACAGGGGTGTTTTGGGTATCCATAGCTACGTTATTAATTAATCACATGAAGTAGAGCAGAAGGGCATACGCACAGGGAAGTAAAACGAAGTCATTACTAAACGTGCCAAGAAACATTAATAAGACTCGTCAGCAGAAGGGAATGTAGATGTCTTTACATCGCCAATATATGCCTGCACAGCATCAGTCATCTGCTTAGCGATGTTGGCATACTGTCTTAAAAATTTGGGTTTGAAACCTTGAGTTAGCCCAAGCATGTCGGCATAAACAAGAATTTGTCCATCCGTTTCGTTGCCTGCGCCAATGCCAATTGTGGCACACGACACCCGTTTTGTAACCTCGGCAGCCAGCGACGCAGGCACTTTCTCTAGTGTTATGGCAAAACATCCAGCCTCATCAAGCGCAATGGCATCGGCCATCAGCTTTTGGGCCTCGGTCGCCTCTTTAGCTCTAAGTCCATATCCTCCAAATTTATGCACGCTCTGAGGAGTAAGTCCCAAGTGACCAACAACAGGTATACCGATGTCTACCAGCTGTTTGATAGTATCAGCAATTTCAATACCACCTTCCAACTTCAAGGCATCAACACCCGTTTCTTTCATAATGCGCACAGCATTGGCCACAGCCATTTCTTTAGAAACCTGATAAGTACCAAACGGCATGTCGCAAACAACCAATGCGCGTTGTACAGCGCGCGCCACACTTCGAGCATGATATATCATCTCATCGAGCGTAATAGGTAAAGTGTCGGCATTGCCAGCCATCACATTAGAAGCCGAATCACCCACCAAGATGCCGTCAATACCAGCACTATCGATAATTGTTGCAGTGGTGAAATCGTATGCTGTGAGCATAGAGATCTTTTCGTCTTGGCGCTTCATCGCCACAAACTTGTTTGCTGTTATCTTTTTAATGTCTGTGTTTAAATAGCCTGCCATTACGTTCTTTCTTTATCAATTAATGGAGTTAGAGACTCGCCCCAACTCCATTCTTACTTTTACAATTGTTAATCCGTGGCAAAGTTACGCAATATTATCCACATGAGCAAATTGTGCTTATTAAAGACACGCATATAGTTAGGCCATAAAGCAAATAAAGACTACAACAAACAATCGCTTTATAACTTAATATCAGACACTTGCGATATAACCAATTGCACCTCATCATCGGTCATAGTGGGGTTTAAGGGCAAACTAAGTTCTTCGTTGTGTATGCGCTCGGTAATGGGCAAGGAAAGCTGTGCCCAATGTGAATAGCACTGTTGCTTGTGGGGCGGTATAGGATAATGAATAATGGTTTCAATGCCCCGCTGGTGTAACTCCTGCTGCAACTTCTCGCGCTGAGCACACAACACAGGGAAGATATGAAACACGTTGTTGACTAAGTAATCGCGTGTGGGCAGGGTTATGTTTTCGTTACTAATCCCCTCTACATAATGTTGGGCAATAGCCGTACGTCGTTGGTTGTCTTGATCGAGCCACTTAAGTTTCTCGGAAAGCACAGCAGCCTGCACTTCGTCCATCCTGCTGTTTTGTCCAACGTATTGAAAAACGTACTTTTTGTTCGACCCATAGTTGGCTATTGCGCGTATGATGCCTACAAGGACTTCATCATTGGTTGTCACCCCTCCAGCATCACCCAGTGCACCCAAGTTTTTTCCAGGATAGAAACTGTGTGCTGCTGCATGACCAACACTACCAGTTCGTTTATCATTCCACAGGCAACCATGGGCTTGCGCATTGTCTTCTATCACCAAAAGTTCATGCTCGCTGCAAAGAGAAAGTAATTCATTGGTGAACGCACATTTGCCATAAAGATGCACAATGAGCAAAGCTTTGGTACGTGGGCCAACGTGTTTAACCATCTGTTGCGCATCAATTTGAAATGTGTCGAGATGCGGTTCAACCAACACAGGCATCAAACCACTGGATGTTATTGAAATAATTGAAGCTATATAAGTATTGGCTGGCACTAAAACCTCATCGCCTGGGTGCAACACCCCCCTCTCCATGTATGCCTTAAAAATAAGCGAAAGGGCATCTAAACCGTTACCACAAGCCACACAATGCGCTGTACCAATGTATTGCGCATAAGCATTTTCAAAGGCTTTAACTTCGTTACCCAACAGATACCAACCACTATCCACCACCCTACTTACAGCAGCTTGCAGTTGCTCGCGGTGTTGTGCAGTGTAACGTTGTAGGTCGAAATACTTTAACATCATATCACGGAAGACTAATACATTATTATATAGACACAGGGAAGCAGATAATAAACACAAACATAAATGTACACGCCAAAGATTAAGGTTGCCATTCGTAGGTGTCGTAACAAACGCCACGCCCACCAAATCCCTCTTTCTGAAAAATAAGCGATGTATTTAACCACCGGCCTTGGTCTTCAGTAGACTTGCCAAAATCGAAAAAAGATTTGTGAACGAACACTTCGTTGATGAGATAACGAAACAAGAGGTCGAGCGCCCCCACACTTTTACCTTTGGGCGAAGCTGATATGTATTGCACATGCACTACGCGAGGCATGACATAAACCACCGTTCCAGCCACCATCTCTTCACCCAAATAGGCGGCATATAGACGTATATGCTGAGGGAATAAGGTAGCCAAAGCCTTAATCTCGGCAAGCGAATGAACAGGATTTACGCCATAGCGCTGTTGTAAATTGGAAGAAAGAACTTCCCAAAAGGTCGCAAAATCATCACTGCTAGCAACGCTTACTCCAAGCCTTTCGGCCTTTCTCAGACAGTCTTTACGCGACTGACTAAAACTAATTTTGTTTTCTTGGGCAATTGTTGAGGAGATTTCTCGAGCCACAAGACGAGCATTACAAATATTGACAAGCGCATAGAGGTCTTCTTCGGCAGGCATTTCATGGTAGATCCATGGCACAGGACGATACACTACGCGTGTTATTCCAGCATTGCGCAACCACAAATTGAGACACACAAACATGTGCATCACCTTTTCTGTTTTAGCCCTTTTATCGGTAATCAGACCACCATAGGTTAGTCCTCCATGCGAAGTAACACTACCGTCAGCCTCTTTATTTAGTGGTAAAAGAGCCACAAGAGACTGTCTGTCGTAGATTAGCAATGAGAAATCATCGAACCGCTGTTGGTGATAGTCCATATAGTTTCGCAAGAAAAGAAAAGAACCATTTCGGCTTTTACGAACAAAAGCATCCCATTGGGTTTTCATTGCTGGCATATATCTAACAACTTCGTACATTTGAGAGGGAAGATAGGACATTAAACAGGTTTGACTTAAAGCAGAAAATCACTTTTCTTTACCACGTATATATTGTAGAAAATCGCCGTATTCACGAATATAGTCGTCTTCATTGAAAGCTTCAGATGCTAAAACAAGACAAACGGCCCCTGAAGAGAAGTCGTCAAGTGTACGCCAAGTATCGACATCAATAAGCAAACCTTGGTAAGGATGGTTGAGCAACACCGTTTCATGTTCATCTCCATTGTCCAAAGTAACATGAAAACTACCGCTAAGGGCAACTACTATCTCTTTGCACGATTTATGCGAATGCCCTCCGCGACATTCCCCACTAGGCACATCATATACCCAATAAGCACGTTCTATCGCAAAGGGTACATCCTTAAACGACTGTGCAACAGTTAGATTACCACGCGGATCGGTAATTTTCTGAAAATTGATTAGGGTTGTATTAAGGTGTTTCATTTTGTTTTAATCAAGTTTTTAAGCATCTGCCATTCGGGTGTAATGGCCAGTCTGCGCAAATCACAGGCAATCTTTTCTGCAGTTTGGACATCAGTTTCGTTCAGTGCTTCTGCCAATTGGCGCAACGTTAGTCTTGTATTACCAAATAATCCATAGAAAGAAATGAGTCTCTGTTCGTGCAAAGTGGGTAACAGGTGGAGCAAATGTTCAACATAATGCTCCACCTGATGGCTCACCAACTTTGGGTTATCGCCCAAGTTGATTAGAAAGATATGCAACTCCTTAGAGATGTTGTCCATTAACGATTGCCGTACATTTCTTCGTAATACTTCTGATAATCGCCACTTGTTACTTCAGCAATCCATTCTTGGTTGGCCAAATTCCACTCGATGGTCTTCACTATTCCATCAGCAAACATTGTTTCAGGATACCAACCTAATTCGTTCTTTATCTTTGTTGGATCAATGCCATAACGCTGGTCGTGCCCCAAACGGTCGGCCACATAGGTGATGAGTTCTTCATTAATCCAGTCGGTACGAATTTCTCCATTAGCATCCAGCTCTTGCTTTTTAAGCACACGGCGCAGATTTTTATCATTATCCATCAGTTCGCGAATGGTTTTGATAACCAGCTTTACAATGTCGATGTTCTTCATTTCGTTATGTCCACCAACATTATACACCTCGCCAACACGTCCTTCGCGCACCACAAGGTCGATGGCTTTACAATGGTCTTCTACATAAAGCCAATCTCTTACGTTCTCACCCTTGCCATAAACAGGAAGCTTCTTACCCTCTAAAATATTATTGATGATTAAGGGAATAAGTTTCTCGGGAAAGTGATACGGACCGTAATTGTTAGAGCAACGTGTGATGCTTACAGGCATGTGATAGGTATCATGATAAGCCAATACAAACATATCCGCGCTAGCTTTTGATGCACTATATGGGCTGTGAGGGCACAAAGGCGTGGTTTCCATGAAATAGCCAGTATCTCCAAGCGAGCCATAAACCTCGTCGGTAGAAACCTGGTGATAACGCTTTCCTGCCTTCCAAGTGGGATAACCAGTTTCGTCTTTGCCTGTAACCCAAGCTTTACGCGCTGCATCAAGCAGGTTTTGAGTGCCAAGAATGTTCACCGATAGAAACAGCTGAGGGTCTTCGATGCTACGGTCTACATGACTTTCTGCAGCGAAGTTAACCACATAATCAATGTCGTTGTCGGCAAAAAGCCCATTAACCAAGTCTCGATCGCGGATATCTCCACGAACAAATACACAACGTTTGTCGTCGATGTCGTTTTTAATCGTACCCAAATTGCCTGCATAAGTAAGCAAATCAAGCACAATAACCTTAATGTCGTCGTTTTGATACTTCTTTTCTAAGAGGTACTTAATGTAATTGGCGCCTATAAAACCTGCTGCCCCTGTTACGAGATAGGTTTTCATACACAAATATATTTATTACTATTTTATTTTGTCTGTTAATGTAATTACTTCACAATCGGTGTACTTCGCTCCGTCGATAGTAAGCCTCACAAGCGTTCGGTCTTTGTGATAACCAGAGATGCCAGCCGCTCCTGGGTTTATATGAAGCATGTTCAACGTTTTGTCGTACTGTATTTTCAATATATGCGAATGCCCTGCAACAAATAAATTAGGCGGACTGGCATAGAGTGTGCTTTGAATTCGAGGGTCATAATGTCCTGGGTAACCACCTATATGGGTGAGCAAAACATCTACATCTTCGACTTTAAAGCGCAACCGCTCGCGGTAAAGCCGGCGTAGATCGCCTCCATCGATATTGCCATACACAGCCCTTAGTGGCTTAATGGCTGCCAAACGCATAGACACTTCTAACGAACCGATGTCGCCGGCATGCCATATTTCGTCGCATTCTGCGAAATAGGTCTCATACCTATCATCCCAATAGCCATGAGTGTCGCTCAAAATGCCTATTCGCCGCATAACTTAGTATACTTAGCTTGAATGTATTGACCAAGGAAATCGGCTGTCGCAGATATGCCTAAGACAGAGGAGTTAACGCAAAGATGGTACGAAGAGGCGTGTCCCCAAGTCTTTCCCGTATAGAAATCGTAATAAGCAGCTCTACTTTCATCACCTTCGCGCACAATAGAACCTGCTGTTTTCTCATCACATTGGCGACGCTGCATCACACGCTGAATACGATCTTCGATATTTGCTGTAATGAAAAGACTTATAAGCTTAGGAGATTCTCGCAAAATATAGTCGGCACATCTACCAACAAATATACAATTATCTGTTTCGGCAGCTTTAACAATGACTTCACTTTGAAACTTGAACAACTTGTCTTGAGACAGTTCGTTTTGAAACATTTCATTCTCACCGCCAATAAAAGGAAGATGATAGCGAAAAAAACTTTTGCTAAATGCTTTTTGTTCATCGTTACGTTCAAAGAGTCGCTCACACAATCCGCTTTCTTTAGCAGCAAGATTTAGCAACTCTTGGTCGTACATCTTGTAAGCTAAGCGTTGCGCAAGCAAAGCTGCAATTTCCTTACCGCCACTTCCAAGCTGTCTGCCAACTGTTATAATAATATTCGAAGCGTCCATCGCTATATTGTCTTTTGTTTGTTAATCTTACGCATAAACAAGTACATGATAATTGCTGTTACCAGTGCCGAAATAGTATCTGCAACGGGCATAGAATACCATACACCATCAACACCATAAAGCGTAGGCAATACCAATAGCATCGGAATTAAGAAAACCAACTGGCGAGAGAGCGAAAGAAAAACGCTAACCTTAGCTTTTCCTATACTCTGGAAGAAGTTGGCGACAACCATCTGAAACCCAATAATGGGAAAAGAAACTGTTGTTAATCGCATTGCATGCACCGAAAGGGAAATAAGTGTTTCGTCGGATGTAAAGAGTCTAACGCATTGCTCTGGAAAGAACTGTCCGACAATAAAACCTACTGTAGTGACACACGTACCACAAATAACAGCATATTTCAACACACGCATCATGCGGTCGAACTTCATCGCACCATAATTATAACCCGCAATAGGCTGCATACCCTGATTAACGCCTATGGTTATCATCACAAAAATAAAGGCAATTCGGTTGATGATACCATATGCACCAACCGCCATATCGCCTCCATGATCAACCAAGCTGTTGTTAATGATGATTACAACAAAGCAAGCGCACACGTTCATTGAGAAAGGAGACATACCAATACCAATGATATTTTTCACCAGTTGACTCTTCAATCGATATATTCCGCGCTTAAAATGGATAAATTCAGCCTTATTGCTAAACATCACCACCTGCCAAATCAATGCAAATAGTTGCGAAAGAACAGTGGCATAAGCCGCTCCACGAATACCCAAGCCTAATGGCCAAATAAAAATGGGGTCGAGAATGGCATTGAGAACCACCGTAAAGATGGTCATATACATAGACAACTGAGGCTTTCCAGCAGCACGTTGCAAGGCATTAAGTCCAAAATATAAGTGCGTAATAACGTTTCCGCAGAGAATTATCTCCATGTAGTCTTTGGCATAGGGTAACGTTTGAGCACTTGCTCCGAAGAATATCAAGATCGGATCAAGAAACAACAAGGAGATAATTGAGAAGCTAATACCTGTTATGATATTCAACATAACTGTATTACCAAGAATATTTTGGGCTGCTCCGTAATCTTTTTGTCCCAGTTTTACAGAAAGTAAACTCGACGCTCCCACCCCAACTCCTGCACCGAAAGCAGTAGAAAGGTTCATCAAAGGGAATGTAATGGCCAATCCTGAAATGGCCATGGCACCCACGCCCTGCCCAATAAAGATACTATCAACCATGTTGTAGAGCGACGATGCTGTCATAGCGATAATAGCCGGGACGGCATACCGCATCAGCAATTGCCCTACAGGTTTAGTACCTAACTCAAGTGTAGCTTTCTGATTATCCATTGTTTAATTTCTCTTTCACATGCAAAAGTAATAATTATAGCTGGCTTTCCCAAATTACCCGTACATTTAATTCTTACTATTCTTACAACATCACGCATTGCTTATCTGGAAATTGTGCTGCACTTGACAAGTATATTCTGCTTGATACACAAATAAAATATTTGATTGGTTTGGTTAAACAGATTAAACAAAATGTGTGTTGTACAGATATGTAATTTATCATCTCCTCACAAATTTCTCTTTTGAGACATAAGATTATGTAGAAAAGCCCGTTACATATTTAAAATTTATGGATTATGAAAAGCATAACGCAAACGTAATTACATTGGTCTCCATAATTCCTGCTGAGCATAATTCAGTTGTTATGATGCAGACAGCACTTAAGTATTTGCCAATAGTGGTGTGAAACATTGGCCAATTATTTTGTAATTATCGCGATTTGCGTTATCTTTGCACCCATATTTCGAAATAAAAACTTTTATTATACCATTTCATGAAACAGTACAAGTTAGTGAACAACGTGCTTGGGTGGCTTGCTTTTTTTATTGCTGCCTTCGTATATTGTTCAACAATCGAACCCACTGCAAGCTTTTGGGACTGTCCTGAGTTTATCACCACAGGCTATAAGTTAGAAATAGGCCACCCGCCTGGTGCTCCTTTCTTCATGCTTACCGCCAATTTGTTCTCGCAATTTGCTAGCGATGTTACACAAGTGGCTAAGATGGTAAACATTATGAGCGCGCTATTAAGTGCCACAACCATCCTATTCCTCTTTTGGACTATCACACATCTTACGCGAAAACTTATCGTTAAGGATTGGGATAGCATGACTCTAAGCAAACTCATTGCCATTCAAGGCTCGGGATTGGTAGGCGCTTTAATCTACACTTTTAGTGATACATTCTGGTTTAGCGCCGTAGAAGGCGAGGTTTATGCCTACTCATCTGCCTTTACTGCTATTGTATTCTGGCTTATTTTGAAATGGGAAGACCATGCCGACGAGCCACATAGCGACAGATGGCTAGTACTTATCATGTATATGACTGGTCTTAGCATTGGTGTTCACTTGCTCAACTTGCTGTGTATTCCTGCCATTGTCTTGGTGTTTGTATATCGCAAGTTCCCCAACATGGAAGTTAAAGGCTCACTGCTTGCCCTCCTTGTATCGTTTATTGTAGTGGCCGCAGTGCTTTATGGCGTTATTCCTGGTATCATCACCGTTGGTGGATGGTTCGAATTGTTCTTCGTTAACACACTTGGGATGCCTTTCAACACTGGCGAAGTGGTGTATATCATGCTTTTGGTTGGTGCTGTTATTTGGGCTATCTACGAAAGCTACTCGCAGAAAAGCGAGAGAAGAGAAAACATTTCGTTTATCATTGCATTTGGTTTACTAGGTGTTCCGTTCTACGGTTATGGCTGGTCGGCCTTCTTTATCGGCATCATTGTTCTTGGTGTGCTGTATTATGTGCTGAGCTTTAAGCGTAAAAACGAAGCCAAAAAACTGATACCGCTCATCTCTTCAAGAATAAAAAACACGGTTTTGCTTTGTATGTTGATGCTGATGATTGGCTATTCTAGCTATGCGGTTATCGTTATTCGCTCGCTGGCCAATCCTCCAATGGACCAAAACTCGCCTGAAGACATCTTTACTTTGGGCAGCTATCTAAGTCGTGACCAATACGGAGACAGACCTCTGGTTTACGGACAAGCTTTCACTTCTCAAGTGCAGCTCGACCGCGAAGGCGACATGTGCAAACCAAGGACCAACGAAGGCGCACCCATTTATCAGCGCAAAGAAAAAGCTAGCAAAGAAGAAAAAGACTCTTATGTTGTTGTTAGCAGAAAGAATAAGTACGTTTATGCACAGAACATGTTGTTCCCACGAATGTGGAGTCCACTTCATGCGCAATCGTATAACGACTGGTTAGGAGGTATAGATGGCTCAGAAGTGCCTTACGACAGGTGCGGAGAAACATTGATGATAAAGATGCCGAGCCAGATGGACAACATCAGGTTCTTCCTTTCTTATCAATGTAACTTCATGTATTGGCGCTACTTCATGTGGAACTTTGCTGGAAGGCAGAACGATCTACAAGGAAACGGCGAACTGGAACACGGTAACTGGATTTCGGGTATTAGCTTCTTAGACAACGCTCGATTGGGAGATCAAAGTAAGTTGCCCGACGATTTGAAAAACAACAAAGGACACAACGTTTATTATTGCTTGCCTTTGTTGCTTGGTATTATTGGTTTGTTCTGGCAATCGTTTCGCGGACAGCGTGGCATACGACAGTTCTGGGTGGTGTTCTTCCTCTTCTTCATGACAGGATTGGCCATCGTTATCTATCTTAACCAAACGCCATCGCAACCACGCGAACGCGACTATGCCTATGCAGCCTCGTTCTATGCCTTTGCCATTTGGTGCGGTATGGGCGTTGCAGCCATTATCGACTTGCTTAAGAAACGCGTTAAAATAGAAGGCACAATCGTGTCGGCTGTTGTTGCAGCGCTTTGTCTTTTCGTACCCATCCAAATGGCTTCGCAGAACTGGGACGACCACGACCGTAGCCATAGAGACACTTGCCGCGACTTCGGACAAAACTATTTGATGACCCTTCAAGACGAAGGCAATCCCATTATATTCACTAATGGCGACAACGACACGTTCCCCTTGTGGTACAATCAAGAGGTAGAAGGCGTGCGTACAGATGCTCGTGTTTGTAATCTTAGCTACTTGCAAACCGACTGGTACATCGACCAAATGAAGCGTCCTGCATACAATTCGCCTTCTGTTCCCATCTCATGGCCTCGAATTGAGTTCTGCTCGGGAACCAACGAGTATGTTGAGGTGGTTCCGCAAGCCAAAGAACAGCTGATGGAGTTCTACAAAAAATATCCAGATGAAGCCAAAGCCAAATATGGCGACGACCCATTTGAGTTGAAGAATATCCTTAAATACTGGATTCGCTCGAAGGATAAAGATACGCACATCATTCCCTCTGACACCATTTACGTTACTATTGACAAGGAAGCAGTGAAAAAGAGTGGCATGATGATGGCTAACGACAGCATCCCCGACCGAATGGTGATTTCTCTTAAAGGCAAAAGCGCACTATATAAGGGCGATTTGATGATGCTAGAGATGATTGCTCAATGCAACTGGGTACGCCCGATATACGTGGCTTCTACTGTTGGACAGGACAATTACATGAACCTTGGCGACAACTTCGTACAAGAAGGTTTGGCCAATCGTATTACTCCTTTCACCACTAACAAGCCTGGTACAAAGAACTTCGATACACAAAAAACCTATAACAATGTGATGAACCGCTACAAATACGGCGGACTGTCACGTAAGGATATCTATATCGACGAGACCATTATGCGTATGTGCTACACGCATCGCAGAATTATGGCCCAGTTGGCATTGCACCTTATCTCTGAAGGCGACAAACAAAAGGCTAGCAATGTGCTGCAAAAGGCTGAAAAGGAATTACCGCCTTACAATATCCCCTACAACTATATGAACGGAGGATTGGATATTGCACGTGCCTATGCAATGATTGGACAAACGGCCAAAGCTAAAGAAGTGATAAATGCTGTGTGGAGAAATGGCGAACAATATCTTAATTGGTACATGTCGCTCGAAGGCACACGATTTGCCAACTCTATGAACGATTGTATGCTGCAGATGTATATACTGAGGCAAACAGCTGGCATTATGGACCTCGTTGATAAGCAAGAAGCTGCAAAACAAGAGAAAAAACTCAACCTTCTCTTTAAGCATTATCAAGAAAAAGGTGGCACAATGCCCATAGACGACGAACTAGAATAAGAACAATTATAATCCAAGCAGGTACAAGAATAGGCTAAATGGGTGAAACTGGCACTTACCTAATAACACCTAACAACTACTGTGGCGTATGGATAAGAACGACCGTTCCGTTTACCTCACTTTCGACGATGGCCCAATACCCGAATCCACCCCTTTCATTCTCGAAACGCTGGCTAAGTTTGGGGCTCGTGCCACCTTCTTTATGGTTGGCGAGAACGTTGAACGCTATCCCGAACTGTACCAACGCATCGTAGATGCTGGGCATCGGGTGGGAAATCACACCTACAACCACATGGGTGGGGCTAAACACACCGTAAAAACATACACCGAAAATGCCCAGCGGGCCGATGCACTGATTCATTCTAACCTCTTCAGACCGCCACACGGATGGATGCGACTTAGCCAATATGCTTGGCTAAGCAGGCAATATAAGGTGGTGATGTGGGACCTTGTTACACGTGATTATTCAAAGTGGATGACTGCAGAAGATGTTCTGAACAATGTTAAGCGCTATGCGCGCAATGGGTCTATCATCACTTTCCACGATTCTCTCAAAAGTATTGATAAACTACACTTTGCCTTACCTCAGGCATTAGAGTGGTTAAAGAGTCAAGGGTATGAGTTTAAAACTTTCGAATGAAATAAAAGCTGAGGCCAAACGCCTCGGCTTTTTTGCTTGTGGCATAGCAAAAGCTGCACCTGTAGACGCAACAACGGCTACAGAAGTGAAGCGATGGCTCGATAACGGCTGCTTTGGAGATATGGCTTATATGAACAACTATACAGATAAGCGCCTTAATCCCAAACTACTTATGCCCGGTCTGAAGTCGATTGTGTGCGTGGCAATGAGCTATGCACCTGCAAAACGCATACCCGAGGGACAATATCAGCTAGCCAGTTATGCTTACGGGCAAGATTATCACGAAGTGGTGAAAGGCAAGTTGCGCCAATTGGCAACTCATTTTGGCTTCGAACCGCATACCGAAGACACTACCTTGGCATGCTCTTCCTACATCAACGCAATTCCAAAATTTAGGGTATTCTGCGACAGCGCGCCCATTTTAGAACGCTATTGGGCTGTAAAAGCTGGTTTGGGGTGGACAGGCAGAAACCATCAACTTATCATTCCAAAAGCTGGAAGCATGTTTGTTTTGGGCGAACTATTTCTCGACATCGAACTAAATTACGATGAAGAAATGCCCAATCGCTGCGGAGCATGCTACAAATGCATTGACATCTGCCCCACAAAGGCCCTGGGAACACCCGAAGAAACAATGGGCAAACAAACCTTCTTGTTTAATGCTGAACGCTGTTTGTCGTACCAAACCATTGAATACCGCGGAGATTTACATCCCGAAATGGCTAATGCCATGGGCGACACCATTTACGGATGCGACAAATGCCAAACCATTTGTCCGTGGAATGCTCACCCTGTGGCAACAAATATCGAAGAACTATCCCCCAGACCCGAACTCATGAACATGACTCGAGAACAGTGGCACAATCTTACCGAAGACGATTATAAACGACTTTTCAAAGGTAGCGCAGTGAAACGAGCAAAATATTCGGGGCTCATGCGAAATATTAAGGCAGTGGAACAATACCAAAAGCTTCACCGTTTACAAGATAACAAAGGCCAAAATGCCCTAAACAACAATGAGGAGAATAAACAATGAACGATAAACAAGACTTAATTTATACGCAAAAAACGCTTATACACGCATTTTTCGATGGCTTTACCAACGGCATCATCGACGCCAACAAACTAAATCATAACGAACAACAAACACAGATAAAGGCCTTTCTCAATGTTTACGATAAAATTTCGGAGCACTACGCCGTGGTGATGTTGCCCATATTGGGCATTATCCACCACGATAGCCTAGAACAGTTGCAACACCAACTGGATGCTGTAAGCAGACAAGCGGATGCTGACGTCACACATTATTTTAAAGTGGTGTGCGAGAAACAAGGCACTTACGAGGCCATGGTTAACGATTATAAAGCTAATTTTGAGGCCCTATTAAAGGGTACAACATTGTCAACACAACATTGCGTCTTAAGTAATAAGGATAAATCAGCCTTTTACACTATGACCAATGAGGAACAAAACCTTAGGCTTTTGGTGCGAACCGTGCTGCGAGCCTACAACTGTGCACTTCAAACAAAGTCTGCATTACAGCAATTTAACCAAGCCACGATTATCAGAATTGTGCTTGATAATGCTGACCTTATGGTTAACGGCAAACCCACTATTGCGCAATTTGTAGACGAGTGTACCGACATTCACGAATTGTTTATCGCACTACTGCATACCACAGAGCGGTATAATGTGGTACAAGAAGAGCTACAATTAGAAATGGAACGACAGATAACAGGTAGCAACTAACAACCCTTACAGCCACACCTCTGCTCAACAATCACCACAAGCCAGGCATTTACTTGTTCTGGCTTGTTGTTTTTAGTAGCTTATTGTCAATAAAGTCTACCCCTTTTTGTGTACAAAAGCCACAAAGAAACAATACGGCAGTATTGGTAAACAAATGATTAACATCGTATTTTTGAAAAATAGGGTTGCCCAATGTAAGCTTCGACGATAATGCAATGAAATTCAACACAACATTATAGTCAAAAAACGGCACAAAATAACCTTCCTTAATCCCCCTCTGCACAAAGCTGTAAGCCTTTTTATAGTCTTTCTCGCTCTTATTAGTAAGATAATTCATTACGCGAGTGTACTTACTCAATTCGCTAAAAAACAAGGGATTAACACTAGCCATTTCGGCCATATCTCGATTATAGATATAGCAAACAATATCCATCACGTTGTGCGTTTCATCTGCTGCATATCTCTGCGCATCACGTTTTCTTTCCTTATCTTCTCTCATTATGCCATCAAGCAGCAACTCTTCCTTGTTCGAGTAAGTCTCGTATATCGTTCTTTTTGATATAGCAAGCGTTGTTGCGATGTCGTCCATACGTACATTGCGTATGCCATGCTGCTTAAACGCCTGCATGGCAACGGTCAAGATACGCTCTTTTAAGTGCTTACGGTACTCGGTATATAAATCTTGTTGCTCCATAATTGCCTTATATTATAGCACAAAGGTACAAAAAATATGAAAAAGAAATTTTTGTTTTAAGCCTTTTTTACTACCTTTGTGCTGTTTTCAGCGTATAACGTTTAGCAATTAAATACAACGCTCATTTAATCACACATCATGGAATTGACTTGTCTTATCAACTAATTGTATAGCACAATGTCTTTTCCATATTAACTAATCATGCGAAAATGGTGAAAGTAACCAAAGAAGCGGCGTTAAACTACCACCAAAGTGGACGCCCAGGGAAAATTGAAGTTAGACCCACAAAACCATACCACACGCAAACAGACCTTAGCTTGGCTTATTCGCCTGGCGTGGCTTACCCTTGCTTGGAGATACAAAGCAACCCCGACGATGTTTACAAATACACAGACAAAGGCAATCTTGTGGCTGTTATCAGTAACGGCACTGCTGTTCTAGGATTGGGAGACATCGGTGCAATGAGCGGTAAACCAGTAATGGAAGGTAAGGGTTTGCTCTTTAAAATATATGGCGGTATTGATGTTTTTGATATCGAACTGGCCGAAAAAGATCCAGAAAAGTTCTGCGAAACAGTTGAAAGAATAGCCCCCACCTTTGGAGGTATCAACCTAGAAGATATCAAGGCACCCGAATGTTTCTACATCGAAGAACGACTAAAACGCACGCTCGACATCCCCGTGATGCACGACGACCAGCACGGAACGGCCATTATTTCGGCTGCAGGACTGAAAAACGCACTCGAAGTGGCTGGCAAAAACATTAAGGATGTGCGCATTGTGGTTAATGGCGCAGGAGCTGCTGCCATCAGCTGTACCAAACTTTACCTTGCATTGGGAGCAAAACGAGAGAATGTGGTGATGCTAGATTCAAAAGGCGTTATCACCACCGACCGCGAAAATCTTAACGACCAAAAGGCATTTTTCGCAACCACCCGCCGAGATATTCACACACTTGAGGAGGCTATTAAGGGAGCCGACGTGTTTGTTGGCCTTTCTAAGGGAAACATTCTCACCAAAGATATGGTGCGTTCAATGGCCGATAAGCCCATTGTGTTTGCGTTGGCCAACCCCATTCCTGAAATATCCTATGAAGATGCGATGGCATCGCGCCCCGATGTGCTTATCTCTACGGGACGTTCGGACTATCCCAACCAAATTAACAACGTCATCGGATTCCCTTATATCTTCCGTGGCGCATTGGATGTTCATGCCACTGCCATTAACGAAGAGATGAAAATGGCTGCTGTGCATGCTATTGCCGACTTGGCCAAACAGCCTGTGCCCGATGTTGTTAACGACATTTATCGCGTTAACAACCTCACATTTGGTCCGCTTTATTTCATCCCAAAACCTGTTGATCCCCGACTCATTACAGAGGTTTCGGCTGCTGTGGCTAAGGCTGCAATAGAAAGTGGGGTGGCCCGAACGAGCATTACCAATTGGGAAGAATACAAAAACAGCCTGATGCAACTGCTTGGACAAGAAACGGTGTTTACAAGAAAACTACACGACACGGCTCGTCTACAGCCTCAACGCGTGGTTTATGCCGAGGGCGGACACCCTTCTATGATGAAAGCTGCAGTGCAAGCTAAGGCAGAAGGCATATGTTTCCCCATTCTATTGGGAAACCCCGATCGCATTAACCGTCAGGCACAACGATTGAAACTAGACCTCGCTGGAATAGAGATTATTGACATGCGTGCCGATAAAGAGCAAGGTAGACGCGCAACCTACGCTAAACACTTGGCCGAAAAAATGGCGCGCAAGGGATACACTTTCCAAGAGGCTTACGACAAGATGTACGAACGTAACTATTTCGGTATGATGATGGTCGAACGCGGTGATGCTGATGCCTTCATTACTGGCCTTTACACCAAATATTCAAACACCATCAAGGTGGCTACAGAGGTGGTTGGCGTGCGCGAAGGTTACTATACTTTTGGCACAATGCATATCGTTAATTCACAAAAAGGCACGTTCTACATTGCCGACACACTGATAAACCGCCATCCCGATAACAATTACCTCGTAGATATTGCCCGACTGAGCGCCAATACAGTTGAGTTTTTTAATGAGAAACCGGTTATGGCAATGATTAGTTATTCTAACTTTGGTACCGACGAGATAGGCAGTCCGCTTAAAGTTCACGAGGCCGTTGAAGAGCTGCATGCCAATTATCCCAACTTGATTGTTGACGGTGAGATGCAAGTTAACTTTGCCTTAAACAGGGAAATGAGAGACGAAAAATATCCATTCTCTAAGCTTAAAGACAAAGATGTTAACACGCTAGTGTTCCCCAACCTTAGCAGCGCCAACGCAAGCTACAAGTTTTTGCAAGCGCTCGACCCCAAAACAGAGATTGTTGGACCAATACAAATGGGCTTAAACCGCCCCATACACTTTACCGACTTCGAAGCGTCGGTTAGAGATATTGTCAATGTAACGGCCGTGGCTGTGGTTGATGCCTGTGTAGACAAAATGAAAAGGGCGGGCAAAACAAAACGATAAACAACGTTGGGGATGATTTTGCCTAATACAGTTGGCTGTTAACGCCTCTATCACTTAGCATTTAGCTGCTAGTTAGCCGCAGCAGGCTTAATCAACCTTCACACTATCCAAATTAATTCGCGCTATGCCTTTTGCTGTATCAGTAAAGGGCATAGCGCGAATTGTTGTTTATGCTTTGTTTTTGTTCGTTACATTCCCATTGTTCATCAATATCATTCATTGTCTACAAGGCTTGTGTACTTTACTTCTGTCCTACCATTGCTTAGTATATATAAATTAGAAATAACCAAGAAAAAAAGAATGTAAAGTTTTTAGTCAAAATTTTAACACAAAAAGAGCCCTCAAAATCCACCAACCATTTACTCGTACACAAATATTCGATTCTCGCGAAGGTTAAATTTACCTGCAAAGTGAGTTTTCTTGCAAAAGTTAACAAAACGACTTTCAGACAAATTAAACCGCTTTTTATACAACTTTTTGGGCTATTTCATACAAAATACAAAGCTAAATGCACCAAAACGCAACGCTAAATGCACCAAAACGCAACGCTATCTGCACCAAAACGCGAGGCTAAATGCAGCAAAACGCGAGGTTAAATGCACCAAAACGCAAGACTAAATACACCGAACTATGCTCCAAACGTGAGCATAAGAGCGAATAAATGATAAAAAAAGGGCGTGTTTAAAGTGCAAAAAGGTGCTAAAATGATGGTATTTTGCTGCTAAAACCACGTTACCGGGATTGAAAAAGCTGAGAGAATCCAACAAACTAGAAAGGCTAAATGGTGCTTTTTGCAGGTTGAACAGCCCAAAATGGAGAAAATAATAAATTTGAAATCCCCCAAATAGATCCAAAACACATACTTTTGGGCGATATTTTCCGCTAGAATGAGCGAAAAATAACACGCACTTTGTAAAGTTTTCCAAACAGAATTAACATATTAAGAAGTAGAGGCTGTAGAGAATATAAGCAAAAAGTCTTTATGGTTTAAACATGTCGTTAAGGTACATTGCATACCAGTGGTGAATGGTAATCTAGTTGCGCACACATAAATAAGAAGCTAGGGGTTGTCCCTCACTTGGGTTAACAACACATCAGCAATAGTTTTGGGTATTGCAAACGGCAGTTATGCTTAGGCCACACAAATACCAATCGCATTCAAAAGCTTGAAAGACGCCACAGAAAACCATCTGTAGCGCCTTTCGATATGCATTTATTGGCAAAGGATTACAAATCCCATCCCACAGCACTAGCACCAAGCACAGCAGCCGAAGAGCCTTCTAGACCGCTAATGAGGAACTTGGCCTTATCTTTGAAAATCTTCAATACATGTTCATCGTAAGCCTTCTTAAGTGGCTTCATCAACAAATCGCCAGCCTTTGTAAGTCCACCGAAGAAAATAAATGCTTCGGGCGAAGAGAAAGCAGCGAAATCAGCGCATGCCTCACCCAGCATTTTACCAGTAAAGGCGTAAACATCTAGTGCCAATTGGTCTCCCTTTTCGGCAGCTAACGAAACGTCGAGCGATGTAATATTCTCAGGTTTCAAATCGCGAAGCACAGAAGGCGTTGTGGTATTCTCCAAGAATTCTCGTGCCGAACGAGCCACTCCCGTAGCCGAGCAATAGGTTTCCAAACATCCATGACGGCCACAACCGCAGCTACGTCCACCCTCTCTCTTCACGATAACATGACCAAGTTCGCCAGCAAAGCCATCACTTCCATAAATTACTTGTCCGTTAACCACGATACCCGAGCCAACGCCAGTACCCAAAGTAATAACGATAAAATTTTTCAAACCACGTGCCACGCCATAGGTCATCTCACCAATAGCAGCGGCATTAGCGTCGTTGGTAAGCGCAACAGGTATTCCACCCAGCCCTTTAGAGAACATATCAGCCAAAGGCACCACGCCATCGTGTCCCCAAATCAAGTTAGGAGCAAACTCAATCGTACCATTATAGTAGTTGCCGTTAGGTGCACCGATACCCATAGCTTTGATGGTTCCGATACCGCCAACCTGCTCAATAATGATATTCAGAGCCTCAAGCGAAGCGTTAACATAGTCAGCCACATTGGTATAGGCCTGCGTTTTAATGGCAGTTGTAGCCTTAATCTCTCCACGGCTATCAACGATGCCAAATACAGAGTTTGTTCCACCTAGGTCTAAACCAATCACGTACGGTTTCAATTCTTCAAGTACACTCATGTTGTGTTGTATTTTTAGTTTAGTAATAATTGTTCTCTTTTTCAGAGTTTGGCCTCAAAATTTGCTCAAAATAATTGGTATTTTTGCACCACATTTTAGTTTACAAATTCATAATAAGACCTTAATTTAAGCGTTCACAAAGTTATGAAAAATATGGAATAACACAAACTTATAAGTTGAAAATTTGCTCAATCCACATATTTTTTGCAATTTTGCATCCGTTATGCCCTTACCTTTTCATATAGATATTGTAGACATTGTATTCAAGGGAATACTTATTGGTCTTAT
>QWCO01001083.1_pt1 | contig 20501 bp, 18 predicted proteins | sample 1972611 | NCBI WGS metagenome assembly QWCO01 (sample SAMN09866706, study PRJNA288562) | Human oral metagenome isolate term1_saliva, whole genome shotgun sequencing... | reverse complement strand
AAATATATACTTATATAATATATTGGTGATAGAATACAATAGACTTAGCATCTTTTGTATTCATTTATTTTATTGTGTGTATGAAATTGTTCATACACTTTCCCAAAGGAGGGGCTTTATGGAAAAGAATGCTAAATTAATTATCACGTTGCTCTCATTATTTGGAGCAGCCGTTGTTGTTGACGGACTCTCTAGAATCAGGAGAGAGCTCAATTCCGACCTTAGAAAGGAGGATAAGAAATGATGTACCAAAAAAATAATAGCAAGAATCACCTTGCTATTATTTTTTCTAGTACTGATCAAATTTATCCTCATTAATATAAACAACCTTCTTCACATCTCTAAGATTTGTATTCTTTGCAGTTCTTGTTCTAGGATCTATAACATAATCCTCAATAAGAATATCTGCAGATGCTGGCATATTCGGAACCGGCTCATTTGTTCTTGTATTCATCCACTGAAAATACTTCATTCCGGATTCTTGATCATATACAATGACTTCTTCAATATCAGGATTTCCCTCATTTAACATACGATTCTCTTCTGGAGAAATGTTAGTTAAATAATTTGCCAATCCTTTATCTTTTCCTGCAATAGCCATGATAGGGTTAACTGGAGGTTCGCCGTCTGCAGGAACCATAGCAATGGTATCATTAACTGCCATTGTTAACTCTTTTGTTGTAGGCTGAGAATATCCGGATGTACCAAGAGGGGTGTTAATAAATGCACTATATGCATCCATAACAAGCTTATTATCATCGGTATTGAGAATTGCACGATTATCCTTAAACCGTCTATATTCCATCTCGTTAGCTTTCGTAATATTGGAATTTATCTCTTTAATAGCTTGAAGCTTTGTTCCCATAAGAGAAGACATAGATGTCATGATATTCGTCATGTACATATACTTTCCCTTCATACCTCGTGAATTTCTGATAAAATCCAATTCACTCTTAGCATTAGATAGAATTTCGTCTACCTGGGAAATTACACCATATGTCATATGGTTAGTATCTGTATACGAGTCACCATATATTGTATTCTCTACTATATCTTTAGAGTTTACTGTAGATGATTCTTTATTATCTTCACTACTGCTACTAGAACTCTTCCGGCCTCTCTTTTTTACAGTAACCGCGGTATCACCCTTTTCTGTAATAATAGGGAGTCGTGGATCATCTACATAAACGTTTTGTTTACCACCGATAAGATGTCCAAAAGATAACCCACTATTATTAGATTGAACCTGCTGCTGTTGTGGTGGTTGGTACATTTCTACTTGAATAGGATTGTTATTTTGGTCGTATGCAACCTGTTGATTAAATGGCCTCTTATAGTAGTAATTCTCAGAAGAATTACTATTCATGGGAGGATTTGGAAAGTTTATATCCATCATAATTTATATCTCCTTAATATAGTTTTTACATAAATGTCGCATATATTAAGAATGATTTTAACCGAAACTTACTAGTACTTTAATATTATAGGGGGTTTATATATGGGAAAACGTGCATCTTTAGATGATTTAATAGAGCGTGATGTCGAATACGAATTATTAATTCCTGGATATCCTAAAGGTTCAGATATAACACTTTTAAATTGTAACCATATTAGAACATTCGGAAATGATGATGGTGAAGATTCTGAAAATTACATATATATTATTTTTAAAGATAATAAAACCGGTGAAAAGAAATATCATATCGTGAATAATCCAAAATTCACTTTTTATATTATTAATGAAGAAAAAATGGCTGTTCCTGATTACAATTCTTCATTTTTAAGTAGAGAAAATTTGATTCCTATAACATGCCATCATTCGGATTTACTTAGAGTAATAGCAGGATTGACAGGAAATCTTCAATTCTTTTATGATAATATAAGGGCTAAAAATTCTGGAGCAAATAGGGCGTTACATGCAGATCCAAGAATACTTGGTTCGGATGTAAACTTAGAAGATTTTTATAGATATCTATTTGCAAAATCTTATACTAATACGATTTGTGTATTGGATAAAGCGTTCTTGGATATAGAAGTTGACGGTAAATATTCTGCGAAAGATTTTCCTGAGTCCGGTTCGTGTCCAGTAAATGCTATATCATATCTTGATGCAAAATCTTGTACATCATATCAGTTATTATTAAAAGAGCCAAGTAATCCATTAATTGATGAATATATTAAATCTTTTGAGAATGGGAAGGAATACGAAGAAATTAAAAGATTTGTTATAAAATCAATAGGAGAAAAATTAGCAAGAAAATATGGTATAGATAAAATAGAATACAAGGTATTATTTTTTGACAATGAATTGGATTTATTAGAGGCAATATTTGATATTATCAATAATACAAATCCTGATATGTTGATGATATATAATATGGCATTCGACTTGAATTATTTAATAGATAGACTAGTTGAACTCGGAAAGAATCCTGTAGATTTCATGGTTAATAAAAAGATTCCAAAGCATTTTATTAGGTATTTTGTTGACGAAAGAAATGCAAATAACTTTGAAGAACGTGGAGATTTTGTAAAGATTAGTTCATATACAGTATGGATTGATCAAATGATTAACTTTGCATCTATTCGTAAAGGTAAAGCAAAATTTCCTAGCTTCAAATTGGATGATATAGGCTATGCTGTAGCCGGTGTTAAGAAATTGGATTATTCTCATATTACTACAGATATTAAGATGCTTCCATATCTGAATTTTAGAATATTTTCATATTACAATATTATGGATACAATGGTTCAATATTGTATTGAGAGATGTACTCAAGATTGTGAATATATCTTCACAAAAGCATTGGTTAATAATACAAGGTATGAAAAGGCACATAGACAATCTGTATATATTATGAATAGATTTAAATCCGATTATGAAAAAATGGGATTTATTTTAGGTAATAATATAAATAGACTAAAAAGTTCAGATAGTGGGGAACATAAATTTCCTGGAGCAATGGTTGGTAATCCTTTAAATAATGATAAGTCTGTTTATATGAAGATAGACGGTCATCCTACAACTATAGCAAACAATCTTGTTGACTTCGACTATGCTAAATTGTATCCATCTATTATAGAGGAAAATAATATAGCATCGAACACACAAATCGGAAAGATTATTATCGAAAATGATGTAAGTAATCTTGAGCATCACGATATGTATACTTCGCAAGATGAAGAAAACGATATCAGTAGATATAGTAGAGGTGGGGAATTCTTAGAAAACCTTATGACAGGGAACATGATTATGTTCTTTAACAAATGGTTTAAATTGGCAACATTTGTGGAAATGTTGTCAGATATGGAAGAAATTTTACCTCAAAATAAATATATGAAATCGGATGTTAGAAATACCATATTCTTCACAACGATTGGTTATAGGGATGCAATAAAATTTGTTGACAAATGTTATAATCCAAACCGATTCCGCGAAGTTATAAGATTCGTCGATAATTTAAACGATACCGACAGGGAAAAGATAGTATCTAAAATAAAGGAGAATACGTTGATATGAACACATTAGCAGAATTCGTGGAATACATACAGTCTATAGTAAAATCATGTGCAGGATTTATTAGAACTGACGGGAACTTTTTACATGTTCCCGGAAGTATCTTTATGATGAGCGATGATAATACGGTTGTTTCTATGATTAATATCCCGGTTAAAAATGATATAGTGTTTGGTGGAAATATAAATACATTTTTAAAAATAGACGGTATTGAAAGTTTGGATGATTTAAATCGTAAACTGTATTTTATCGGAAGCAATATATTAATGAATAGATTGAGAACTAGCTATAGTTTATATAACCATATATTTAGTAATAAAATTCCGGCAGAAGTGGAAGATGATTGTAATATAATACCGGAGTTTGAGACAGCTTCTCAATCACCAGATATGGTTCCGATAAAATATATAGGTAAAAATGGTAATAGATATATACTATATGTGTCTAAATGGTTATTACCAATGAATAAAGGGGATAGTTGTGGATTGAAGATATATGAAAATTATGAACTTCTTACAGTATGCTATCCAATTCATAAAAAGAAATTAAAATTAGACGTGAATATTATTTACAATACAATCCCCTATGTGAGTTAATCACATAGGGGAATATTTTTGTATTGTTAGTAATCTTCTCCACCACCATTTTCGGTAGATGGTACATTCTTTATACTAAGAGCAATTCTTGCCCTATCTTTAATCTTTACTATCTCATCTTCGGATATGTAACCTGGTATAAGCTTAGAAATAAGAATCTTTTTATACTCAGCTTTAGCCTCATCTGTTTCACCAATCATATCAATCTCAACTCTACTGTCAGCATATTGTACAGCCGTCTGTAATAACTGTTGACCCTGAGTAAGAGATAAATATGCAGGGATTGGTAATCTTAACTCCAACTGTTCATATTCATTAAATTCGAAATAATATAGCTTTGTAACTATATCGTTCATAAATGTTTCAATGATAGCTTGTCTCTTTAATACATTTCTAAGAAGCTTTGCGTTAGTCATTGTATAACGAATAGCAAAATCCATACCTGTAGAAGAGTTAACTATCTCAACCGGAACTCCTGTAGATGATATTGCAGATTCTTCCAAATTCTGCATCATATCTGTAGGAAATTCAAACTGTTGTCCGGGTTGTGTATCGAACGATATTGGAGCTGTTCCTGATGAATCTGTAGGGATTACAAAGTCATTAAAGCGACCCAACATTCCTAACATGTTCGTTACAGACTCCATTTGTCGAACTCCAAAGTTACCTTTCTTTATCTGTGAGATCACATTTAACAATGACTGTGCAACGTTAGTGTCAAGTGATTGTTTTACGTAATAGACACGTCTATCGTATCCCCTAATGGCTTGTCCTAATGTAGTTGTCATATTTAACATGATCCACTGTTTAGCAGCAACCAGAGAATCCCATAAATCGGATATGCCTCTATGTGTATAAGGATCGGTTCTAAATTTTAAATGATGAACATCATCCGCAGGTATAAACGTTACATTCATATCCATAGTGGCTTTGGATATATTATAACGATCATTATACTTTAGCATTAAATATATCTCTTTAGATAAATCCGAATTCGTATTAATAAATGTAGCATTTATAGCATTAGAAATCTTTGACGATACGGTTTGCAATAACCCATCATCGGTATTTGTATCTTCTCTATGTTGTTTAAAAATAGAGTTAACAGAACCACCTGTTGTATTGGTGGCTATATCATTATCCCCAACTTGAATGCTATCCGGATCGATATCAATATAGTATTTTGAATATGTTCATCATAAGTAACACTACCATTATTCTTGGACTCTTGTAAGGATTCGGATAATCCTGATAGTAGGGATTTTGATATAGCGTTTCTTATAATTGTATTATTCTCAATAGCCTCTCGAAATATATTACTCTTGTCAAATGTTACATGTATAACACCATCTTCGGTCTTAATTTTAGCATTACGTGATTTAATTGGCACCATGTCACCATTAGATGTAATCACGGACTCTGATACATTAGCCAATGAATTATTTTTTCTAGTAAGTAACTCTTTAAAAGCTTTATTATATGGCACACAGTAGATAAATACTTCTCCATATTTTGAAACCATATCGTACCAAGTTTCTAATCTTTCTTCAAGATTATACTTTTTGATCATCGATTCAATGTTATTTTCAAGAACAATTTTTCTACTTTGTTGTTGAGTATCGTTTTTTGGATTAATCCTAATAAATTGCTTTGTATAAGAATCTGAACAGAGCACAGCGTCTTTCTTTATATCTAATGCCGTCTGCAATTTTGGCATATATTTACAAATTGTATCAAACTCATTATCGAGTTCTTTAATCCATTTTGTTTTAGAATATGCATCCATTATACCACTCATAACATCGGGCGATTGAAATAATGATGATATATCTTTATCGTTCCCTTTGCCAAGATTAGTAATAATCTGATCGTTCTGAATATTATTCGATAATTTTTGGTATAATTTGCTTATACCGGATAGATTCTTATAATCATCTTCCCCTGTGGCTCTGGCAATAGAATCGTCCAAATCGTCAGTGATTTTATTATATAATAAATCTTGTGCATCGGATGTGCGATATGTTGTAGAATATAATCCAGATATCTGGTTATTTAAAACATCCAATTCCTTAGATAGTTTTCTATTTTTATCAGCCATTTTTCTTATCTCCAAACTCGTTTAATTGATTATATTCATGTTTAAAATATACAAAATAACGTAGTAGGACATTTCTGCCCTACTACATTATCCAAATATCTATATGTGATTACTCTATATCTTGTAAAGATTCTTTATTGCGGAATCAAGAGTCTGATTCGTAACAATATTTGAAACCTTACCATTGTTTTCAACCTTACTGTTGTATACATCGTACTTGTAATCGTTGGAATCGAGAACAAGTCGTCTGTTACTATTGGTTGTAAGATCGTTCTGAAGAAGCATTGCAGCATATCTATTAACCTGGTCACCCATAATCGGGAAACAGTTAAAGTTAATAGAAATCTCCTGGAAATCAATAGAACCCTTTGTGGAGTTGTACATTGTTCCCATCGGAGCAGATGTCGGCTGCGCATTTGCTAACAAGTACGCCTTCTCAATCTTTCTACATGTATTATCTGTTACATAGTATAAGAATGTGAAAGTTTCATAGTCTGCACCCGGATCTGTGATTATACCGTCAGCGATCAATCCATGATACGTCTTTGCTTTCGTATTCGGATCTTTAATACCAGTAAGGTAGAATGATAAGTAGTTGGTTAACAGAGATCCAGATCTCTCATAGAAAGACATATCTACCTGAATGGATGTGTCCATAGTTACGTTGTTGATCAGCTGTAACTCGTTATTTCCGTTACTGATTGTACCAGCGTTAGCACTGATATCCGGAATTCCGGAAAGCCCCTTGAACTCTCCTTCGATGATATGCGTAAAGCCATCCTGAAGGTTCTTTACCTTAGCATCCTGTTGACCAAGAATCTCCATAAATTTGGGAACAGATACGACGGTAATAAATGAATAACCGGATTCGAATAAGTCGAACTGTTTCAAGTTGGAGAAGTCAGTTACACCTTTCATCAGTGTATACTCCGTGACGTTTCTTGGTAATTTAATATAATTTAAACCTGTTGTAGCCATATATATTATTTACCCTCCATTATACATTGATAGTAGTAGTGTTCACATTAGAAGCATTATCAGGAGATCCGTCAATAGCAAATACATCGAAGATTTCACCCTGCGGGAAGTCCTTATAATAGCAATATAAAGAAGCGTTGAAGATCTTATTAGAAATCATCTCGGCATCTCTTGTGTATACCATATCAATAGACTTAAAGTACTTCTTGTACTTTGTAATTACGTTATCAACAATCAACTCTCTATACTTATTGAAGTCTACTACATTAGAATCACCTGCAGCATCCATAAGCATGAATCTGATCTTCGGAGTATATCTTCTAATATCCTTGATACACATCTGAGTTACAACAACGTTAGAAGAATAAGATAACGGTCCGTTATGATCCTGAGAAGTATATGTAGACAATACTGTTAACACACCATCTGAGGAGTAATTTGCATAGTTAAGCTTTAATTCATCCAGAATCTCTTTCTGATTAATCTTCGGAGTAATTCTCGGAGTGAATGTCATTGTTCCTTCAACGGCTTCTGTGATCACAATCTTGTTAAACTCTCCGGCAATAGGAGCAGCAACATTGGTTGTATAGTGGCTAACCAACAACGGAGCTAATCCGTGTAACATTGTAACTCTGATCTGCTTCTTGGAATCTCTATCGATGATATCATAGCATGTAATGTAATCACCAATGAACGGAGACTTAACATAGAACTGCTTCTGAATCTTATCTCTAACATCCTGAAGAGAACGCACATCTGTTCCGAGATCTCTGAAGTAGAAGAAATCTTGACGCCAAATAGCTAATTGGGCAATCTTCTCCTTAACTTCATCAGGATAGTTAGCATCGCAGCAATAATCGATCTTATACTGATCAAGATCCCAAATAGAAGAATCCGTATCACCAGACAAGAACTTGGTAGCTGCATTCTTCCATTCAGTGGAAGCAACTGTTCCTGCAAATGGATGCTCCGGGAAATCTCCATCTGTACCAGACTCTAATGGAATACCATATGTGGAAGATAAGTTTACAGCATCGGTAGATGTCTTATCGATTTCAAAACCTGGAAGGTCTCTTCCTCTTGTAGTCTTTCCGAAAATAAAGTCTGCAGCATATATATCTTCTTTGGAATAACCTGTAATCTCTACAAGCTTAGCAACAAAAGCCTCTAATCCTTCTGCAGAATACTTTGTCTTCAGCTGGTTAGATGTACTCTCTGTAAGAGAAAGGTTTCTTTTAGATCCAGAGTAATTGGATATTCCATCCGGATATGCAGAGAATCTAGCATTTTCAACAATGCTATTATCCTCGATATCTTGTAAAGAATAAAGCATAAATCCTGTATTCTTGGACACATCATAATCCGGAGTAATTCTGAATTTCTTGACAGACTTTCCACGTCCATTATCAGTAATAACGAATAACGGGAACTTGGAATCAGTCTTAGCTTTGTTAGCAGCTTCCATAACAGATTCTAAAGTCTTTACATTCTCGATTGTAGAAATGGTATACTTAATCTTAGCATATGTTACAGTGGCTTTGGTTCCAGTAACCTCTTCGGTTTCTGCACCTTCTGCAGTAAGATACAGCTGCTTTCCATCAGCAGTAGTCTTATCCTTTGTTTCCTGAGTAACATTTGCAAACACTACCGCATTGGCAAGATGTGCATCATCTGCAACAATTCTCTTTGCTAAAATTCTACCACCAGCATTTGCAATAGCATGTGCTTGAATAAGCGGTTGACCATACTTAAAGAAGTCGGCCGTAGATCCATACATGGAAACGAATTCATCTTTTGTAAAATTCGTTATCTCTTCAGTACCCTTATCCGATGAAAATACGCATAAGAATAATGGAATGGATTCATCAGCAATAGTAATCTGTCTCTGTCTTTGCAAAACTTCATGCAAATTTATTTTTGTACCAGCATACATATAACTGTTTATCCTCCTTAGATTTTTTAATAGGACTTATCAAATATTTTAAAATATTTACTAATATCACTATAGATATTTAATGTTATGTTAAAAATGGCTACATGGTCATGATTCTTTCTAGTGGTGATTCTTTATGTTGAGCTTTTCCATTTTTCTCATCATCAGACATCATTACAGCTACCATGATTGATTCATCAATATTTTCGGCTGTCATAGCAACAAATGGTGATATTAATTTAGCAGCTCTTTTGATAGAGATTGGCCTATATCCTTGCATCGATTTATCTATAGCTTTAGATAATCTAAATGGTTTATTAATATCATCCGGATCTCTACATATTTTTGAATACATCAAGCCCATTGCTTGTGAATGTACAGCAAATTTACCACCATTCAATTCCATAGATTCAAACGGAAAAGCATATAAAGTATCATACGGTATACTATTTGGAACATTACCAGTTCTTAAATGAAGTCTAAATAGTTCCGAAACGTTATCAATATACTGCTCAGTATGCAATCTTGATATCAATTGATCTCCGTCAAAAAATCTTAATACCCCATATACAGACTCTTCTAATAATGGATCCAACTGAAGTTTAACGTTTCTTTCCACTTTACCAGGTTTACACATAAGCAATGTTGGATAATTAAACTCTTTTAGTTTACCAGGTTTCCCTTTAGCGTCAAATATCCTATAATTGAATGACCCAAGTATTTTTAAATATGAACCCTCTACTGTGGATGACCTAGATCCGAAATATTCATCGGGTATATAATACTCCAAATATCCGTCTCCTGAGAATAATAAAGAGTCACCTTCTCGTTTTGAAAATGGCGGAATCTCTTTATGTTTAAACTCGATATTCATAGTTACTCCTTTTTTTGTATAATTATTAAGAAGTTTTATCCCTATATCCATAATAGGATATAGGGATAATTTGTTCTATAGTCCAAAATTTCCATTACTATCAAGATAATTTATTGGATAATTTGAATTATAATCTACACGGTTTATAATCTGATTATAGTTGTACTTATTTGTAACACAATTTAAATAGTTTACAAATATCTCTACTCTAGGAAGTATAGAGTAGTACTTATGAACCTCTCCATCTATAACAAACTGATCGTCCAACCATACGTTTGCATTAAACATATCAGAATACTTTTTTCCGATATTATCCCAATCCGGTTTAGCCATATGTCTATGCAAACCTATTTCAGCAAGTATAGTGTCTATCTGGTTAAAATATGATGGAGTTTTAAAATAAGTATCAATTTTCATACAACATGGTGTCTGTATAAACCAATCGAGAGTAGTTAATTCTTCTCCAATAAGTCTATGCATATACCTGTTATCTTCTGCAGCATTCGGGGAATATACATGAATAAAATCTGAAGCGGCTCTCGCCATTGACGATAAATTAGATCTGTTAACCAGTCTGAATCTTGGTCGTTTTGCCCCTTCTGGATCTTCGTACAATACAATTTTAAACGTATAATATTGCATATTAGCTTCCATCATACGCTTCTTTGCAATTATATCATTCATTTTAGATTCAGAGAGATTAAACGAGTTTAGTAAAAACATTAATCTCTCTGAATCATTTTTTGGAATCATCGAATACTTTGACTGATATTCCAAACCTTTTTCTTTTCTACTTTTCATACAATGTTACCATTTATCAAATCTATACGACAGGAACATGAATACCATTTATTTTTATATCTATTGGTATAAGTCTACATTTCGTATATGTATTAAAAAACCCAAGCTGATTCATAACATAATCATCTTTAAATTCTGGATCACGTTCATATGTATATGTATTCTTCTTTTTATTATATACATGAAAAGTTATAGCAAAACTACCACCATATAAACGATTAAAATACGTATCACTGCTCATACTTTTATTATACGGATATGCAAACTTTCTAATCGGTGTACAAACTCCGTATATTTTATAATTCCCGTAGTCATCTGTATTATTGTAATCCATACTATCAAATAGGACCCTAGTGCTATCACAGCATTTTTTAAGATAATCATTAGTAGGATATTCTTCGGGAATATATGGAAAACTTATTCTGAAATTTGGAATATTGATATGAGTTGTATCCATTCCTTTTAATATATTATCATTTACCGTGCCTTGATCAGCATATCGTTGTAGTAATTTAATATTAGATCTATTAAAATCGACCGTTATATCGTCTATGATAACACCATTTCTACGATTATCGAGCAAAAATTTAGCAAACCAATTATTAGCCATCGGATTAGACAGATTAAATGTTTCAGTTCTTTTGTCTTCGGATATAATATCATCTGGCGGTGTTGGTACATCCAACATATTTCCAAAATATTTATCCTTCTTATGCATGATATCCTTAGCTGGTTCTTTCGGTTTCGGAATATTTCGAATATTTTTCCATAAATGTAGCGCTGTAGGTATTGCCAAAACCGTATACCATCCTTCACTATTGTCGATATTATATTGACTAAGAATTCTTTCCGATTCCTCGTCATGTTCTATAATTGATCCTCTAATACGTATAAGATTATTTTTAAAATTAGTATCTTCACGATTAGCAAATGATATTATTCTGTGATTAGTTGGATCATCGGACAAAGTGAAATAATATTCATAACTATATCCCCAATTCCATGTTTTATATGTATATATAGGGTCATATGATGCCAATCTTAATTTTCCCGGTTTAGATTTACCACTATTATCAAAAAATGCAACATCGGCAGGAACATGTTCGGCAGAAATACTCTTATAATTATCAGGATTAGGTAGGTCCTTCTTTAATTCTATTGAGACTTTTCCATTACCATTGTGATATCCTTTAGGAATTGTATATGTTCCCGGAGTTCCGCTTATTGGAGTATTTTTTGCTGTTATAATCGGCATAGTTCCAGTTCTAACAGAAGAATCTCTACCAATATATTTTTCTCCCGACGGAATATACTCATCGGATATATCAGATATCTGATTAATTTGTTCCTGGGCATAATTATGTATTTCTAAATGTCTGAAATATGTGTTATCTGCAGTATATAACGGGTAAGTCATCCATATCTGTTCGGAATCTCTAGCTTGAATCATACCAGTCATAAGTTGTCCATTACTGGACAATGCTGTTTTTCCGTATAATATATCGTCAGATGTTGCGGTTGTTTCTTCCGTTGTCGATGGATTATAAACCACTTTTCCTGTTCCATCATGATATCCTTTAGGAATCGTATAACTTGGATTAGAATCACCAACAACAATATTACTTCTATTTGTAACATCTTGAAGAGTTCCGGATACAAGATTACCATCTTTATCATATCCCTTTTTAGTAGACAACATATCAGCAGCAGTTATAGTTGTACCATCTTTAATTTTTTCTTTAACCTTTTCGTTTATATCCAAAGTACCAGCTGCTTCATAGATCTCATAGACATCTGTTTCATTGGGCACACTTCTTTTCCCAAAAAACAACTTTCCTGTCACAACATCTTCAGGTTTCACTGTCAGATTTCCAAAATCTGGTAAACTTATAATACATCCATCGTAAAACCCATTATGGAGCTCTACACCAGTAGTCCATCCCTTATAAATATATTCCGGTGTATATACAGCAGCACTTCTATCTTTTAAAGGCCCATCATTCACTTTTCCTGGACGTGACGGATATGGTATTATTATCCCATGATGGCTATGGTTACTACGGTCAAATACTCTAACCCCACCATCAATTTGATTTCCGTCAGAATCATATGCCATTTTGCCTTGTTTAATATCTTCCTGTGTTGCAGTACTTTTTTTGAGATTTGATGAAAATCCTGCGGCTGTTCCAACAATTTTCTTTCCGTTAACCCATGCTGTTTTATTTTTAGCGATATCTTCAGCTTTTGCATCGCCAGATGTGGCATTAGCAATAGATTTAACTGTAACAATATTATCATCAGAATAAAATCCTTTTGGTAATTTATATTCCTCTCCAGGATCTAATTCTATTCTGGTTTTATCATATACTGTAGCTGTACCAACAACGATATCATTGGTATCGGCCATCCTATAAGTATTTCCGTTAGCGACATGCTCAGGTAATGCAACATTGTCATCACTAACATGCATATTTAGTTCTTTAGCCATATATAAAAATCCTTTCTGGGTCGTAAATTATTACCATCTTTTTATATGTACTCCTATAAAACTTATATCAAGATACATGTTTGAATTGGAATCCCATAGTTGAGAAAGATATGTATTTGTATTTATTTCTGGGGTTTTTTCATACATATTGTTCCCATTTGCCTGTATATGAAAGGTTATTCCAAAATTTGCTCCCAATAGATAATTTCCTCCCATAGCTACATCCATCGTATGTTTAGATACATTGCTACACATTGCGTATATTTTTATTTTATTTGATAAATATTTTTCATTATTTTCATAATTTATACCATCATAATCAACATGACATAAATTGATACATTTGTTTATATATAAATCGTTTATAGAGTTTTCTTCTACATATGATATATATGGAAACGTTATTTTATATTTAAGAGAGTCTTCTTTTTTACTTATATCATTGTAGAATTTTACAACTATTTGATCTATAATAATATTATTACCTTGAATCCTTAACTGATCAGAAAACCAAGGTTTCTAAAAATAATCATTATCAACGTACTCATATCCATAAAAAATGCCACCACTAGTAGGATATTGTGCAGAATATTGGTCGTCTTTTAATATCAATGCAACCCGATCTTCATAATCTGTACCATAATGATTTACATTTGAAAACATCTTTACCTGTGTTGGGATTGCCAGCACAGTGTTTCCGAATTCGGAATTGGTAATATTATATGCAGAATAATATGGCTGTATAAATTCTTTTGGGTCATTTGTAGGTCTTTCTGTTCTTTTCAAGAATGATATCTTTCTGTTATGTAATGGTATATCACTTAATGTATATGTGAACCTACCTGTATAATGTTCCACATTTCCTTTAATAGTCTTATTCAAAAATACTGGAGACCAATTTGCTAATACCAGCTTTCCGCCTTTACAATCTCCATTATTATCAAAGAAATATGTACCGTTTAATGCGTCATATTCTGTACAAGGATTCACAACCCCAACTCTATCAGAAAATTTATTAACCAATTTCATATTAACTTTACCAGTACCATCATGATATCCCTGTGGAATAGTATAAGATGCATTTGTACTAGATATTTCTACAGGATTTATATTGGTTACGTTTTGCATTAAACCATTTACGATATTACCACGTCTATCGTATGCTCTTTTTGTTGATAAAAAATCTGCACTTGTAAGATTTGTATTTGCCACAATTTTACGAGTAAACTCTACATCCGGATCATATGTTCCTGTAAATAATCTATTCTTTGATACAGCCTTTTTCCCAATAATAATATCTTCGGGTTTAGCCGTTGTGGAAAGCAATAAATCTGGTATACCCAGTTTTATATTTCTATAATAACCCGGCTTTAAATCGTATGATACACTGTTATCACTTTTTACTAGTGGGTTTATATTTGGATCATTGGGACGCTCATAACTATAATCTTCAAATGTAAACTCATACGATCTCATAATATCAATAGTCTCATTATCTCTAACTTCTATTGTGCCGGTTAATATATCTCCGGTAGAGTTATATGCCGTTTTTCCACTGATAATGTCATCAGAAGTAGCTGTCATTATTACATTTTGATCTATATATCCTTCTCCGATAATTTTCTTACCATTTACCCAAGCCGTTCTATTCTTCTTTATATCTGTAGCAGTAGCGGTACCGTATGTATATTCTCCAATACTGGTTGAGTTAATTTCAATACCTTCATAAAATCCTGGCTCCATCTTATATTTTTGTCCGGGCTCCAATTTTATCTTTTTAAAAGGTATAACTTCAACTGTACCAAACATAATTTCTCCACTTAACGGGTTTCTAAATCCGTATCCACTGGAAACATCTTCTCTAGTTGCATATCGTGTATCTATTTTAGTATCCGTAGCACCATTTTCACCGGTTACAGATTCATAATACAAATTATTATCATCTCTAGGCATATAAGCTTCTCCCTTAAATTATATTTTTAATTGTTAGTGAACGTCCTCTTAGAATAAAAATACTTAGATAGCCGATATAGCTATCTAAGTATTGGTTCATTTATCGCTCTATAAAACTAAATTTCTTACCAAATATGATATAATAAGGTCTAGGTCCTTCTGCAAATACATAGTAGTTTATAATATCTGCTAACAATATTGCTACTGCGGACAATAATACCCAAAATATAAAGAACTGTGGACATATAATACCATACAAATTATATTTAAGATTACTATAATCCCACATATGAACATGAAATACAAAGACGCTTATAATACCAACTAAGAACTCTATAAGAGTAACCACCACACCACCGACAATCATCTGATACTGTAATTCAATGTCCCAAGAAACTTTGTTATTGAACATGTCTAGTATCATAAATGCCGCTGCCCCCATCAATCCTGATGCAATATAAGACCATCCTATTTCAAATAATCGTAGCTTAGAATGAAATAATACTTCTATTGTAATATAGGTGGAGAACCCTATATAAAATAAGACTAATTTTCTCAATAGGTTTTTCATTATATTTAGATTCATATTTTCCTGTAAGAGGATCACCATATTTAATAGCTGTAACAAATTCTACATCGCTATCAGTTTTAAACTCATTTGTGATATATTGTTTTAACTGATTAAAATATGTAGTCTGAACAGTTTTATTGGATAAAAGTGTCATGTATATCTTGAAAATCTCTTCTACAGAATACATTCTGCAATCACCACCATCACAATGGTATGGCTGTGGCATTCCGGTGGTTCTTGCAAATACAACCAAATTATCAATATTGGTTTGATCCCCGTTTGCTAATTTGTATGAGAAGTGTTCTGTATCTGTACCAAAAGTTACATCTACACCAGCTTCTATAAGAGCATTACACGTTTCGGATAATTCCGATATTTTTTCAGCTTTTGCTTCTTCTATAGATATAGGGAGATCTTTGCCTGTTAATTCTTTATGTATTCCGTTTTTTTCACCGAATGTAAGGTTATTATATGATCTCAATATTTTTCCTATATCTTTTCCCTCGTTGTACTGATGACTTAAATATCTAGAAATAATATCATGTTCCACTTCACTTATCATTTAACACCTCCGATTATGCTAGAAAGCATTCCTAATAGTCTGGTATTTTCATATTCTAGACGGTCCATTCTTATTAACGGTGGTAACACTATTTCACATTTTATCTCTTCAGTTTTATTCTCTAAAACTTTTCCATCTTTATCATATACCGGAGTTGTTTTAATATTATAAAAATACCCACCTTTATATATTGTAGGAAGCTCTATGTTGAATTGAGAACATTCTACAACATACGCATCTTCATTAAAAGTCCTATGGACAATCATTGTAGCAATTGTAGGATTATCATAATTTTGTACAGCGACAACATTATGAACACCCTTTTCATCAGGTAATATTATAGCGAATTCCTGCTTAGAATACATTTATCATCACCCCTCTCGTTCCATTCTTAATATTTCATCTTTATACGTATCCATAACAACATCTCCCCATGCAAAAAATAAACATCCCATTCCACCCAAAATAGACGGAGCATGAAAATATCTTTCGCCAGATCCACCAGAACCTCCTCCTAAACCTGGAGTTGGAGCAGGCCCGCCATTACCGTGATAATCCCATCCACCTCCTCCACCACCGGCTCCTCCAGCTCCTACACTATAAGAATAACCGGTGCCGCCAGATCCACCGCCGCCACCATATAATACTTTAGTAAGTTTTGACCGTGTTGTGCTATGTTGACCGGTTCCCGGATGTGTGCCTCCACCATTCGATCCGTCAGAACCACCAATACCATTACCTCCACCGCCTCCGGATGATCCATTGCCTCCATACACGCCTTGACCATATGTTCCCCAGCCAGTGCCACCGTTAGCTGCTGTCAGTACAACCCTGTTATTTCCAACTATAATTTTTGTACAATTCTCATCTACATATTTACCGTTATATTTATTGTATGGTAAAGCGCATAATATCTGCTCTCCTGGTGTAACCTTTAATACTCCTTCTGTTATATAACCACCACCACCACCACCAGATGGGGTTATTATTGTTTTAGTTCTGCCGTTACGATCATCATACTCCTCTATATCTGGGCCTAAAGCACTTCCACCATTTCCTACCAAAACGTATCCAATATATTTAACGTTTGCCGGTACTGTAAACATCTGGGCCGGAGTATTAAAATTAATCGTTGATACGGGTAATGCAAAACTCCCATTTAGTTCAGATATTGATATCGATTTGCTAACATTAGCAGTCGACAATGAGTATACTCTTGAGTTGGAATCTGTAAGAGAACCGTAAGAGAATACTTTTATATACCATGTACCAACGTCTAATGTATCACTTGTAAAAGATCCTATTTTTCCCTTATTTATAGCATCTACTACAAATGTACCCTCTCCTGGATTATCTGGTGTTCCAGGTTCTGAATCTTTTTTATACAAAATTCTAACACCTGTACACATTCCTTTGCGCTCAGCAGTTCTATTAAACTCTTTTCCTTGTGCCCATATTTTAGAACTGCTCAGCTCCCAAGACACGGTAAATTTTCTAGAATAGAGCTGAGCAACCTTAAAATTTTCGACAATATTTACTCCAAAATATGTTGTTAATATTTCTGCTAATTTTGCTTTAGGAATTGTCACATATGGATCTTTATTGGATTCTGTATTAAAATACATACCTTGAGGAATTTGTATTTCTATTCCATCTTCAACAGCCCTATACGAATTCAAACTTGTATGATCGCCATTATTTGTACATGTTCCTGATATTTTTACACCACTTTTAGATGTAAACGTTTTTCCTTCCAATACATGACTCTCGTTAGCATCTCCAAGTTTAGAAGATTCTATGGAAAGATATGTTGTATCGGATATATATCCGTTTGATAAATTTGGAGAAAAATAAGTATAAGATTTATCATCGGACATTGCCATAGAGTTAAATATAAGTATACGAGAATTCGTGTTTGAGTTTATAGTAGTTTTTCCACTATTCCCAGTTCCGGCATTCTCCATCTTACCTTCTTTAAGTTCCCCAGTTCTATCTATAAAAAATCTTCCAGCTCTTACATCATATTCATCAACATTGGTAGCATCAAAATCGGACGAAGTTCCACCTGCCCTCATTAGTACTCTTCCCATATTATAATTCCTCCAGTTTATTTAAATTGATCGTACCATTCTTTTTCATGTATTTTATCATAACCGGATAACGATACAATCATTTCATATTCATCTTTACCGATTATTTTTATAGCCCATTCTTCTGGAACATATAATTTTACTCGCTGAGGTTCATTATGTTTAATAAGAACCTTGTTCCAATAATAATTATTGGCCAATGCTTCAGCTGTATGTGTGTCGCATATGGCGGTAACCCTCTTATTAACAGAACCAGTATGTTGATAATTATAAGCGGAACACCAACCACAGCCGGCAGCAATAGGACAATTAAAACATTTATCAGTACTCTGTGATCGTCTTGTTACAGAATGTAGAGAGCAAATATTGCATCTATCTTTATCACAACACCCTATACCCGTATCAACATTTCCTATTCTAAGTGGCTCAACATCATCTCCAACGGAAGATTTCATATATCTTACACAGTTGAATATATCCCCTCTTACATCAACGGAAATCATTTGTCCATTACCACCACACCAGTTATTATTGTCTTCTTTCTCCATAGGATGGTAGCTGATAGGTTCAAATAATCTTATAGAAATTTTATCTTCCAGATCATTTTCAATCATATAATCGGCAAGATCTTTTAATTGATTGTATAATATTTGTGCATCTTCCAATTTCCATACATCTTCATATACACAATTTTCATTAACATTGGTAAAGCCCAGATCTATCATGTTTTTAACAGCATCTGACAAATACATGACATTCTCCGGAGCAATAGTAAGCTTTGTACTACCTGAACCAGTTCTTTTCATCCAATCAACAGCCGCTTTAGCAGCAATATCATAAGATCCTTTTCCATCATGAAAAACTCTACAAGAATCGTGTAAAGTTTTATTTCCATCAACAGTAATAGCCAATGACACACGACCTTCATATTTCTTAAGAAACTTCTGCACTTTATCGGTAAAATACAATGTACCGTTTGTTCCAACAGAAATCATAAAATTATACATCCAAGGATGGTTTAACTCAATACATCTCTTAAAGAAATAATCCAATATCTGATCTATAAGATCAACTTCTAAGAACGGCTCTCCTCCTATGAAATCTATTATGATAGCATTTGTGTTATCTTTATTGAGGTAGTCATTCTTTTTCTTATCATCAATTAATAGAAGATCTATAAATTTTTTAGCATCTTCTATTTTTAACTTCTGAGCACTTTTGCAAATCTGATAACAATATGAACATTTCAGGTTACAAAATTCGGTAACCTGAAATGTAACAGCTTTTGCACCAATAAATTCTTTAGAAATACTATTATCAAATATATAATCAGCCATAGATTCTAAATAATTATTATATTCTTCACCTTGCCTTTGATTATGATATTTCTTAATAATATCCAGTGGTATATAATTACTTACCATTTTTCACCTCTACAAATCCTTCTTCTTGCAACAGTTTACTGTATTCATCATTATCTTCGGTCAAAGTTATATACAGCTTTTCTGTTGTAAATTCTATACTCCAATTAACCTTATCCAATAATTCATATGGAATATATTTTCGAATAGTTTCGGTTTTTAGCATTTCATATATTACCATTTTATCGATGTAGTCTTTTAAAAGATTCTCAAATCTTTCAATAGAAATATCTATATCTTTCTTCTCAATAGTAATATCTACAATCTTTTGAGAAGCGTATACCATATAGTCGGCAGCTTGTAAACGAATATTATCGTCACCAAGTATCTTTCTAAAATATTGTTTCATCTTTTCTCCATTTGTATGCAATTTTTAAATAAACTTAAATACCGTGTGTTTATTAGACGCCCCATTATTTTTCCCAAGAGATACATTCGCTGTAAATAGTGAATGATAGTCTGTATATTCTATCACTAAAACTTCACCTTTATCTTTTGTATCATCATAAACAGAAATTTTCTCAATAGGGAATCCAAATTTTTCCGATATATCTGATAATGTTAATGCAACCCTATCTTGAGAAACCGTTAACACTCGTCTATTTCCAATATCAAATTC
>QWCO01000463.1_pt1 | contig 20593 bp, 11 predicted proteins | sample 1972611 | NCBI WGS metagenome assembly QWCO01 (sample SAMN09866706, study PRJNA288562) | Human oral metagenome isolate term1_saliva, whole genome shotgun sequencing... | reverse complement strand
CTTGTGAATGATGGGGTAGAGGCACATCGAATGACGGTGATAGGTGATGGAGACAGTCTTCCCGACAGTTTGAAATCACGTCTTCATTTCATTCATGTTGCAGAGCAAGATGATAATGATTTGACGAAAGCCACACGTTATTTAATGTCGCTTTCTACGTTCAAAGAGGGTGCAAAGGTAGCTTATTTGGGATGTACAGGCAAGCGAGAAGACCATACGTTGGGCAACATTTCGCTCATGATGCGCTATTATTCATCTTTTCATTTGCAACCCATCATGATTACAGACCATGGGTATTTTATTCCCACTTGTGGTGAAAGTTGTTTCAAAACCTTTGCCCACCAGCAGATAAGTATCTTTAATTTCGGTTGCAAACGACTTGAAAGTGAGGGTCTTTTGTGGCAGTCTTATGCGTATGATGCACTTTGGCAGGGCACATTAAATGAGGCTTCAGGCAACGAAGTCACTTTCCATGCCGATGGCTTTTATATGGTTTATCTTACATTTGAAGGCAAAGCAGCCGAATATCCTCATCAACTTGCTCCTTTATGTGATAGGGAATAATAATATAATTGAATGCAAACGTGCTGCAAATGATTTCAAACTATTTTACTTTTTCTTTCGGCTTATCACATGCTTTGATAGTGATTGATGAAGGAAAGCATAGCCTCTCCTAAGTGATTAAAGTGCAATGCCTTCAGCGTTAAACTTTAATCGTGTTGCAAACTGCGTCATTTCACATAGCGAAATGCGTCATTTCATCGTGTAATTTGCATCATTTCATTGCATAAAATGAGTCTAATTGCAAGAGCGTTTGCATTCGGTAGTGGGGCGACTCGCTACGAGTTGTGCTTTTGAATCATATATCTCATGATATAATTTATTTTATTTCATGATATGATAACCAAAGAAACTCTGGCTAAAGAAGCCAGAGTTTCTTCTGATTTATATAAATAAGACTATTGAAGACAAGGGATTTCAGCATGATGATTCAATGCCTTTCTGTTTTGAAATGCCTGATTTTTACGCCTTAAGTTTAAAAGAAGTCTCGATGGAATTAATCTCTTCTTTGAATGTATTGTCTATTTTCAATCGGTTTTCTACTTGCGTGCAGCTATGAATTACCGTGGAATGATCGCGGTTTCCGACTAATCTTCCGATGCGAGCAGCCGGCATTTTTGTATATTTCTGAGCCAAATACATCGTTACTTGGCGTGCTGTGACAAGGTCACGCTTACGACTTTTGCTATTCACGGCAGTCTGTGTGACGCTGAAATGATTGCAAACCGTGTCGAGAATCTCGTCAACCGTGAGCGGGTTATCATCGATTTTAACAGCCCGTTTGATAACTCTTTCAGCCAAACGCATGTCAATATCGCTATTATATACAACGCTATAAGCCAGCAACGAGTTGATAACGCCTTCAAGATCACGCACACTTCCGTTAGCAGTTGAAGCGATAAACTGAATTACTTCATCGGGAATATGCAGGCCGTCTCGACGTATTTTACTCTTTAAAATGTCTGTACATAGTTCGACATTTGGCTTTTCAAGTTCGGCAATCAAACCGCAAGAGAATCGTGTTAAGAGTCGTTCGTTCATGCCTTTTAAGTCAACAGGCGGTCTGTCGCTGGCCAAAAGCATTCGTTTTCCGTTGCGGAAGAGGTGATTAAAGATGTGAAAGAAGGTGTCTTGTGTTTTCGTTGCATTGACCCATTCCTGTATATCGTCAACAATAAGCATGTCGATTGTTTGGTAGAATCGAATGAAATCGTTGATTGAACCATGGAAGTTGGCGTCGACAAATTGCGTTTGAAAGAGCCTCGCGCTTATGTAAAGTACGCGCTTTTCAGGGTAAAGCTGTTTGCAACGAAGGCCAATGGCATTGATGAGATGCGTTTTTCCACATCCCGATGGGCCATAGATGAACATAGGATTGAACTGCGGTTGTGCCGGATGTTCAGCGATAGAGAGTCCTAAACTGCGTGCAAGTTTGTTGCTGGTTCCCTCAACATAGTTCTTGAAATTAAGGTGAGGGTCGAGTTGAGTGTCTATATCTGCGACCTTAGTATCGTCTTTTGACGACGGCGAAAGCTTTATTTCTTGCTGTTTTTTGCTTGGTTCTGCGTCGTCACCATCGGCTTCTAAGTCCTGAGTTAGTTTGTGTTCTTTATCTGTTACGACACGATACGTGAGCTGAGCTCCCTCGCCAAACGTGCGATAGAGAACCGTTTTGAGTAACGCTAAGAAGTTTTCTTCCAAGTACTCATAAACAAACAAGCTGGGAACTTGAACTAAGATGGTCTTCTTTTCCTTGTCGTAATGTTCAAAAACGATAGGTTTGAACCAGGTTTCAAATTGCTGTTGCGTAACGTTTTGCTTGATGAGCGCAACTGCTTTGCCCCAACTGCTATCAGGACTCACTTTCATTTGTGATTTAGTATATATAATAATGTATGTCTTTCGACCTTTTATTGCGTCGTGACTGCAAAGTTAATAAAAGAATATCAGATAGGCAAATCTATCTCATGAATGTTTTTTGATAAGCTTGGTTAACTCATTCATATATGTGAAGTTATATGTTTCGCGGGATGATTCAATGCTTTTTACGTTTGCAAGATTATAAGATTCTGATTCTAAATGTGTTATATCGCTTTCTAAGTAGATTTATCTTGTGATGTGAAACGTTATTGAAAGCGACAAGATATGGTATAATAAAACGGCTCCTGAGTATTATCAGAAGCCGTGAAACATTTGCGTTTATAATTTAGATGCTTTTTATTTAATCTGCAATCTATTATTTATCTTTCCTTCCAAAGAGTGAGAAGTGAACGTAACGCTTTGGATGTTGACGCACGTTAATCAACAAAGAGTCAGCTGACTGCATGGTTTTGTTGAGGTTGTTATACAAGGTTGCATCGTGCAAAAGCAGTCCCAATGAACCCTCACGACTATTGAGTTGGTTTGTGAATCCTTTGAGATTAGCGATTGTTTGGTCTACTTGTGCGAGTGTATTTGCCACGTCAAGACGAGCTAAATTGGCTGTAAGTCGGTCGGTGTTTGATAGCGTACTATTCGCCTTATGCATCATTTGAGGAACATTTTTGTTAAGACTTGCCATGAGAACATTTAGCTGTTTACTCGATGTATTGAGGTTGTTTGTGATGCCTTCTATATTGTGTAATGAGTTCGCTAAAGCCGGATCGGCGAGTAAAGCATTGAGATTCGTAAGAATACTATCAAGCTTTGGCAGCATCACTTCTACTGAAGGGAGGAGTCCTGCGACTTTACCCATGAGACCATTATTCTTTGCACCAATGATAGTTTCGCCTGGATTTACACGCTCACGAGGGTTATTTGCCAAGAGCAAATTCATCTTAACGTTGCCCATAATGTCGCTTTCTATCTCGGCAGAACTACCTTTTGGTATGCGAAGATCCTTGTTAACATCAATCTGAACGAGTATATCTCCGCCACGATCATAGTCATATTGGATGTGCTTTACAACGCCAACTTTATATCCATCGGCATAGATGGGGTTGGAAGAAGATAGTCCACTGATGTCCTTAAACGACACATAATAAGTATTATCGTTAGAGAATAGCGACATTCCCTTTAGGAACTCGAGTCCAAAAAAGAGCACAAGGATACCTACTATGGCTACCAGTGCAATCTTGATTTCCTTTGTTAGTTTCATATTTTAATCTTAACTTTTTTACTTTATGCGTTGAATAGCGTTATCTTTTCAATTGAGAGATGCTGTTATTTCTACGAAATGCTGTTATCTTCTCTGCTTAAATTCCTTGATAGCTGCGTTGATATCCATTTTGTTTCCATTCTTAAAAGCGACAATAAAGGCATCGGGGAACTTGTCAAGTATTTGTTTTCGTAGTCTGAAAATCTCATTATAATTAGTTGAAGCGCCGTAAGTGTATTTGTAAATACCTTCTTTATACGATTCAATATTCGTCAAACCTTTGAAGTATTTATCGTCATTTTTCAAGATGGTTGGACTGGTAAAGAGTTGTATTTTGAATACAGGCTTATCCTTTTCTTGCTTATTTGGTACAGCGATTGCTGTTTCCTTGCGTGGCTGTTCGACTTTATCAGTGTTGTTGTTTACCTCTTCTGACTTGACTTCTACACGTCGTTGCTTCTTGCGTTTTGCCGGCTTTTCCGTAGTCGAACCTTGGTAGTCTGTAGGTACAATCTGTGGAATGGTAACCTCTTCTTTTACTGGTTTGAACGGAACGCTAAAGTCGTTATCGTAGCGTTGCCTGTATTTCATGAAGGCATTAAATACACCTTTCACATACAAGGCTACTGAAGCATCATTATTTAAGAAATCTTCTTCGTCGGGAGTAGATATGAATCCCAACTCCAAAAGACAGCTTGGCATTGATGTTAAGCGTAGAACGGCGAGATTGTTTTGGTGAGATCCGCCATTAGATCGACCCGTTGAGGCACACACATACTGTTGAAGTAGGCGGGAAAGTTCAACACTTTTCTCTCTGTTTTTATCCGCAATAAACTCATACATGATATCGCTTTCCGCCGAGTTTGTATCAAAACCTTTATAAACGGTTTTGTAATCTTTCTCTAAGTACATTACAGAGTTCTCGCGTTTTGCTACATCAAGGTTGGCTTTTATGCCTCGATCCCCTGAATGTTCTCCACGACCTAATGTCCAACTTTGAAAGCCACGAGCAGCTCGAGAGCCTGTAACGGCATTGATATGGAACGATAAAAAGAGGTCTGCATTGGCTTTATTTGCGATGTCAGCACGGCCAGCTAAGGTCACGAAAACATCGGTTTTGCGTGTATATATCACTCTAACATCGGGACAATTGTCTTCTACATATTTCCCAAAAGCAAGCGCATACTTGAGTGTTAAGTCTTTTTCTTTGGAGTAAGCACCAGGTGCACCGTGGTCAGTTCCACCGTGTCCGGCATCTATTACGAGTGTAAACTTACGGTTTGCCGCCGTGAGTTGTACGGCAAACAATAACATAGTTATCAGGAAGAATACTTTCTTTCTACGCATAAAACCATTATATCGGGTGACAAAGTTAATGAAAAAATGTCATAAAACCTTGAGTTTCATTCAGTTTTTTCGTTTATTATGTGTAGTTCTACGCCTGCACCTGCTGTGTCAGCTCCCATTGGTGGGTTACACTTGGCTACTTTAATGTAGACTTCTTTGATAGTAGGGAAGTGGTCAATGAGGCTTTTTGCAATCCTATAAGCAACGTTTTCAACGAGCTTACTCGGTTTTTCCATCTCCTGTTTTGTTAGTTGATAAATCGTTGCATAGTTCAAAGTGTCTTCTACTTCGTCTGTAACAACAGCATCATCCAACGGGTAGTTAATCTTTAAATCGATTCGATAATCATTCCCAGTTAAACGTTCCTGCGGCATCACACCATGGAAAGCATGAAACCGCAGGCCGTTAAGAAATATATAACTATTTCTGATTTTCATCATGATTCAATTCTCTTTACGCGATGTTAACCGCATCGACTGGCACCACAATTCGTGCAAATGAGACATCCTTCCTGGTAAACGAGTGACTCATGTCCGCATACTGGGCACTTCTGTCCATTCGCTTTGGTTCCATCAACGATGTATTTCTTCAAAGCACGCTCTACTCCATTCTTCCAAGTATTAATGCTTTCATCTTTCAATTGCAAAGAACTTACGAGCTTCATCACGTGATCTATTGGCATGCGATAACGCAAAACGCCCGATATTAACTTAGCATAGTTCCAGTATTCTGGGTTAAACTTTTCGCTCAATCCTTCTACTGTAGTCTTATATCCGCGTTTATTCTCGAACTGAAAATCATAGCGATGCGTGCCATCTTCAAGCGTTGACTTGATGATTTTGCCTTTAGTGATGTTCTTAGGCAATACAATTCCTTCCTCATCGTCCTGCAAACCAGTGAATATTTCATAAGGATAGCCATTGAGCAAGCCTACGAATGCCACCCACTTTTCTTTGTTGTTTTGGAATCGAACGACATCACATTCGAGCTCTTTTGGGCGTACTTCCGTCACTTCGGGTTGCTTACAATCTTTCTCTTTGGGTTCTTCCTCGCGCACTTCTGCACCTTCTGCGTGTGTGCCTTTCTTCTTATCTTTCTTTGAAACGGATATCATTACGCCGGCACGACTACCATCTCGGTAGATGGTACAGCCTTTACAACCACTCTTCCAGGCTTCAACATAGAGACGATTCACAAGAGTTTCGTCCACATCATTAGGCAAATTGACGGTCACTGAAATGCTATGGTCGACCCATTTCTGTATAGCGCCTTGCATTTTAACCTTCATCAACCAGTCAACATCATTGGCTGTAGCTTTATAATAAGGTGACTTTGCAACAAGATTATCTATCTCTTCCTGGCTATAACGCTTCTCTGTGTCATATCCATTGACTTGCATCCACTTCAAAAACTTACGATGATAGACGATATACTCCTCGAAACTGTCACCTACTTCGTCTACAAAGTCAACGTGAACATCGGCATCATTCGGGTTAACTTTACGCCTTCTTTTGTACACTGGCATGAAAACGGGCTCAATACCACTGGTAGTTTGCGTCATCAATGAAGTCGTTCCTGTCGGTGCAATGGTTAAACAAGCGATGTTACGACGCCCATATTGCTGCATATCTGCATAGAGTTCAGGGTCTGCTTCCTTAATTCTTAGCACAAAAGGATTATTGCTTTCGCGCTTCGCATCATAGATTTCAAATGCTCCTCTCTCTTTAGCCATCGTCACAGATGAACGATATGCATTCAAGGCCAGCGTCTTATGAACCAATACAGAGAAGTCGGTTGCCTCCTGAGTACCATAGCGTAACCCCAAAGCGGCAAGCATATCACCTTCTGCAGTGATACCAACGCCTGTACGACGCCCCATTCCGCTCTTACGTTTTATCTTCTCCCAAAGGTGATATTCAGCGTCTTTCACCTCATTGCTTTCAGGGTCTTGTTTGATCTTTTCAATGATAAGGTTGATCTTTTCCATTTCCAAGTCAACAATATCATCCATGATTCGCTGAGCAAACTGAACGTGTTTCTTAAACTTTTCGAAATCAAAGCGCGCCTCTTTTGTAAAGGGTTTCTCCACATAACTATAGAGATTGATACTTAAAAGACGGCAAGAATCATAAGGACATAGTGGGATTTCGCCACATGGATTCGTACTAACGGTGCGGAAACCTAAATCTGCATAGCAGTCAGGAATACTCTCTTTGATGATTGTATCCCAAAATAACACACCAGGTTCTGCGCTTTTCCATGCGTTATGTACTATCTTTTCCCATAGTTTTCGGGCTTCAATCTCTTTCTGAACCTTGGGCTTTTCTGCATCAATTGGCCACTGTTGAACATAAGTTTTGTCGTTGATGGCTGCATTCATAAAGTCATCATCAAGCTTCACCGATACGTTTGCACCTGTTACTTTGCCCTCTTCCATCTTGGCATCAATAAAGGCTTCGCTATCAGGATGCTTGATACTAACTGATAACATCAATGCTCCGCGGCGACCATCTTGGGCAACTTCGCGTGTAGAATTACTGTAACGTTCCATGAAAGGCACTAAACCTGTCGAGGTAAGTGCCGAGTTATTCACCGGACTTCCTTTCGGACGGATGTGACTTAAGTCATGACCCACGCCACCACGACGCTTCATTAACTGAACTTGTTCTTCGTCAATACGCATTATTGCGCCATAGCTGTCGGCCTTACCATCAAGTCCTATGACGAAACAATTACTCAAACTGGCTACTTGTTGGTTATTACCTATGCCCGTCATTGGGCTTCCTGCTGGCACAATATAACGGAAATGATCGAGTAATTCGAATACTTCTTGCTCGCTCATTGGGTTCTTATACTTCGCTTCTACACGTGTAATCTCCTTGGCAATACGCCTATGCATGTCCTCAGGACTACGCTCATAGATGTTCCCATAGCTATCTTTCATAGCGTATTTATTTACCCATACGCGCGCAGCAAGCTCGTCTCCGTCGAAGTATTTCAAAGAAGTTTGGAAGGCTTCTTCAAAAGAATAGGTTTTGTTCGTTTCCATTTTCAAGTGTAACTATAAATTTGTTGTTGCAAAATTAGCCTTTAAATTCGACAAAAGGAAATTCAAATCAACTTATTTTCTCTATAAAATTTCTATTTTGGAAAACTTGTTTATAAAGATAAAATGAAAGGTTTTCAAAATCAATCACTTGCATGTGGATGATTGAAGAGAAAGATTTCACAAATTATTTTTTTTGATATTTCGGGCTGATTTGATGTGATTTAAATGATTAAACCATGAGGCTTTTCTTATGCTATCTATTGCTTTTCATCTGCTTTTGGCGCAATATTGGGTGAAAAGTCCTTGCTATCAAAGGCTTTCCTGTTATAAATCAGCTTTCTAAGTAGGGCGCAATGTGTTATGGATAGCATGGAAAAACCTGTTTTTTGTGTAAGGATTATTATCTATTTTTTAACACTTTGAGGATACATTAATAAGGTTTCGGTTGCCCAAAAAAATCATTTTTGTATATCGTTTCTGCCTAATTGTTTTCTCTTTTTGTTCATTTTGTGATGTGATTTGCGTCATTTTACGTTCCTATTTCATTCATTTTACTCCACGAAATAATGCTGTTTGTTGCATGATATGACTGAGATTGAATAGATTTTTATCATGATTTTAGGGCGTGTTTTGTGCTAAATGTTCTAACGCTTTGACTATAAGCCTATTGCAAAAAGATAAAAAGCGTGCCATAAGAGGGTTGTCTTTAGAAAATGTTTCAAATACTTTCGCGATTTATTCTCTATTGTAAAGTGTTTTGAGAAATATCATTTTTTAGTGCCTTATATGTCATTATTAAGGTGAGTTTCATGCAGTATGTTAATCGCTTACTTGCTGTTCGTTTTCCAATGGTTTATATATTATTGAATGTTGGGGCTGAGTGTTGGATGCTCATCCTTGCGAGTCATCACTTACAATCAGTGTTTCGTGGCATTGTTCTTATTCAAAGGGCGGAACTTTCTATCTGAAAAAGAGGCAGGTTCTGATGGTTCAGACCTGCCTCTTTTTATGTGTTTATACCTTATCTATATGATAGACGAGATATGATTTGCGGTTTGATGTTAACGATTTTGCATGAATTAATACCCGAAAATGTCTTCAGTTGTCAGACGTTTTACAGGGGCTATCTTTTCAAGAACCTTCATATCAAGATTCTTTTCGTTGCCAAGCACGGCATAACGATAAGGCTTGTGCGCAATGTTTTGATTTGCAAAGTTAACGACATCCTGCAATTTCAGCTTGGGCAATGCGGCATATACGTCTTGCATATAGTCGTGATCAAGTCCCATTTGCTTGAGATACAGGTAACGATAGATGATGTTTAACTTCGTTGTTCGACTGCTTTGGATAGACTTAGTGAGGCTTTGTTTAGCCAAATCAAACGCTGCTTCGTTCTGTGGCATGTTATTAACAATCTCGTTAAATACCTTGATGCAGTCGCCCATCTTATCATTTTGTGAGATGATATGTGTGTAAAAGCTCTCTGATTCGTCTTTATACGCAGGACGTTTATACATTGCAATGGCATAATAAGCGAGTGCTCTTGTCTCGCGAAGTTCCTGGAATACCACACTATTCATACTTTCACCGAAGTATTGATTGAATAGCGCTTCAACGGGAGCTTTGGCAGTTGACCACTTCTTTCCTTCGTTGTTGTATTGTCTTAGATAGATATTCTTAGCATCGTATGGTGCAATAATCACTTCGTTTTGTGTCGTTTCTTTAGCTTTATAGGGCTTGTTGACAGGTAAAAGTGCCCATTTTGCTGGCGTAGGATGCTCTTTACTGAGTAATTGGTTGAGTTGATTGAAGTCAGAAGGACCATAATAAAGTACGGTGTGTTGTATCTTTTCAAGTCCTGAAAGCATATCAACAAGCTTCTGAGGGTCCATTGCACGCAAGTCCTTCATAGGTGTTTTGTCGCGTGTTGGGTTATATTCTCCATAGACAGCATAGTCCCAAAGCGCACTGAAATTAGACCTTTGGTTGGTCTTTTCGTCATTACGTGCCTTCTCAAGCATATCACAATAGCGGTTCCATGAAGTCTTGTCAGCCTTTGCATGATGCATAATCTTCTCAAAAAGTCGCAGTGCCTGTGGCATGTTTTCATTCAAACCAGTGAGTGTAATCTGCAAGTTCTTCTCGTCCATAGAGGCATCATATCTGCACGCAAGCTTGTAAAAGGCTTGTTTAATCTGTGAAGCGGTCATGTCGTTAGTGCCGATATAGTCGAGATAATCAAAGGCTATGTCGTATAGTTTGTTTGCCGTGTAACCGAAATCAAAGCGGAAAACGAGGTTGAAAATACCGTCATCAGTATTCTTTTTGTATATCATGGGCAGGCGAGACTTAGTGCTTGTGAACGTAAGTTCTTTCTTAAAGTCTACGAATTGCGGTTGAATGGGCTCAACTTTTGACGTGCGAATCTCTTTCAAGAAGGCACTTTCAAGCTCACGATTTGCAGGGATTGGTGTGATGACAGGCTTCTCAATCTTCTTCAAAGTGGTATCATTTCCCATCTCTTTATAGACACATGCGTAGTTATCTGTACGCAGATTGCGGCGTGCAAAGTCTATAATGTCTTGCTTGGTAAGCTTTTCTTGTCGCGCAATTTGCCCCACAACATCTGCCCATTGCTTGTTGTTGATGAACGCATCTATCATTAAACGGGCGCGGTTATCATTGTTATCAAGTGACTTATAGTATTGAAGTTTCTTGTTAGCAAGCACAGCTGGCAACAAATCGTCACTGAATTCACCGCGTCCAAGCTTTTCAATCTCTGCCAAGATGAGGCTCTTCACGTCGTCAAGCTTTTGATTTTGCAATGGAACTCCCTCGAAAAGAAGTAATGAATAGTCGTTAAGTTCTTCAAGATATGCGCCGGCTTGCATTGCTTTCATGGGCTGAACAATGTTTATATCCATGAGTCCGGCCTTACCGTTTGATAGCATACGTTTTACGATATCAAGCGTATCATTTTGCAATTGGTTAGCCCCTTTGAAGCGCCAACCCATCATAATATTCTCTGCATCAAGTCCAATGACAGTAGTATCTCTTGGAGATGTGATGGGCTTTTGTGCCTCAAACTCAGGTCGTGAGAGTTGTTTGTCGGCCTTCCAACCGCCAAAGTATTTGTCAATGATGGCGATAACAGCGTCTGGATTGAAGTCACCTGCGAGCACAATAGCCACATTATTGGGCACATAATAGCGGTGGAAATAATTCTTTATGTTTACAATTGAGGGATTCTTTAAGTGTTCTTGTTCTCCAATTGTAGTCTGAGTACCGTATGGGTGAGTTGGAGTGATGAGCTTCCAAAGGGCAGCATACTCCTTACTTCCATCGCTTCCCATCGATATATTCTTTTCTTCGTAGACGGCTTCAAGCTCAGTATGGAAGCCGCGTATTATCATATTCTGAAACCGATCGGCTTGAATGCGTGCCCAATTAGCAATTTCATTGGATGGAATATTCTCCACATAACACGTTACATCGTTGCTTGTATAGGCGTTACTCCCTTCAGAACCCAAGCTCGTCATAAGCTTATCATACTCATTGGGGATGTTATATTGTGCAGCAAGTTGGGAGATTGAGTCAATCTCATGATAGGCTTTCTTGCGTGCTTTGGGGTCAGTTAGCGTGCGATAAATTTCATATCGACGCTCAATTTCGTCAAGATAAGGTTTCTCTTTGGCGTAGTTTGTCGTGCCAAATTGCTGTGTTCCTTTGAACATTAGATGCTCTAAATAATGCGCTAAGCCTGTAGTTTCGGCAGGATCATTGCGAGATCCCGTGCGAACTACTATGTCGGCTTGCAGTCTTGGCAGCTCTTTGTTAACGCTCATGTAAACAGTTAAGCCATTGTCTAAAGTGTAAATACGCGTCTTCATCGCGTCACCTTTGACGGTAGTAAAGTGGTAATCTTTAGCCGAAACAGAAGTAGTGACGGCGAGAACCAATGTGAATAAAATCGTTCTTAGTCTCATATTATTTTAATTTTCGAAATCAATTTCGTGGTCAAGATTATGGATGAAGTCGTCAAGTACATGCTTTTCGACGTCTCCCATGGCGTATTCTTTCTCGGCATCTTTACGGATTTCCGCAATCCAAGCACGTCGGGCATGTACATAATCCTTATGAATTCGCTCAACATCTGCATCAGTAATCTCTGTAAGGTGATAGTAGTCGAGAATCAATTGATAAGTCCATGCCCATTGATATTCGCGATAATTGCGATTAATCTCTTTGAAACGGTCTGTTACTTCTTGAATAGTTTCAAGCTCACCTCGCTTGATATCGCTCAGCAAACGCATCTCTTCACTTTCTGGAAGCAGTAATCCGCTGAGGTCATTCCATTTCCCTTGCCCGATGGTTGTTGTTGGAAGATCTACTTTTCCCCATTTCTTTATCACGCGTTTCAATACAGCTCCCATGTAAATTCTTAAGGCAATATCGTAATATTTGATGCCTTTGTTGAGCGAACTTGCATTGATAACATAATTATGATAGGTGTAAGTAGCTACATTTTCGCCACAAGCATCGCGTAGTTTCTCAAGGATTTGCTTTCCTTCTACTATCTCTCCAACTGAGAAAGGGGATAACCAATCGAAGTTAACGATACTCTTTTGGCTGCCCACTGGACGCACATCGCGTTTTGGCCACTTTCTAATGTCGCGGTAAAGTCCTACAGTTGTGATATTCCTTCCAGGCGAAAGATACATCGTATCGCCATAAGCGATGAGGTAAGAGAATGGTAAATAGCGGGTGTCCGGATGATACATTAGCTTGCCAAAGCATACAGAAAACGTCCCAATATGAGCCGGCATAAGTATGTAAGCACCGCTTGCTGTCTTCGTGCCTCGCTCCAAAACACCGTGATGAATGGGTCCCATCTTGTAGGCATGGTTACTGAAATTCGTCGCACTTCCAGCGTTATAGAACGAGAATTGGCCTCCAATTAGTAGACTACTTTTATGGTGACTGGCCGTAAAAGGGCCACAAAACGCGGCGCAAGCTTCCCCATTACTCATGTATGAATTGGCAAAGAACACACTTGAAGATGCCGTAAAACCATTGCTGATTTGACAGGCCTCACCAATAAAACAATCTTGAATCTTAACGCTGTTAATGATACTTGAGCCCTCACTAATTATCGAATTTTCGCATATTACGCCTGTACCGACGTATACATTTGATACCGGTGAGCTTAGAATTGTACAGTCACTGAGTCGTGAAGCACCATTGATTTCGCAATCATCATAAACAATTGTATTTGTAATCTCTTTGGTATTGACTATCTTTACATTGTTTCCGATGTAGGCTTGCTCATGCCTTTTGCGTGCAATCTCTTCGTTGATGAGGCGTCGAATGGCATCTTTCAGTGACTTATCACAAAAGTGTTTTGCCATGAAAGCCGCAAACTGACTGTTCAATTCGCTAAAAAGAATGACGTTACCATCGCCTACTTCGTTGAGCACTGAAATCAAATTACCTTCTCCATAGGTAGCTCCGTCGGTGGTTTCCATTGCATTTACGTTGCTGATATAACAATCGTCACCAATCGTATAATTATTAATGAAGCCGCCAATGTTCTCAATGAGGCAGTTGTCTCCAATCGTTACGTTGCGCAATGTAGCATTGTTGATGCCCGAATGTTTCATGAATCCACGGCTCACTTCAATGTTTTTATCGAAGTCACCAATAGAAACCTCGCCGTAAAGCATGACACGATGCATGTAGTTTGGTTTGAAATCATCAGACACATGCACGTTGGTCCAGTCCTCAGCCCAGCAATTTCGGTCTTCAAGAATCCTTATTTCTTCATCTGAAAGCTGTCGCATGGTGTTTATTTATGATATATAAATCTTCGTTCTTATTTAGGAATGCCGAAGTAAAGAGATTTATTCCACCTCGGGATATAAGAAGTCATTGTAAGGATACTTTTGCACATGAAGCTCTCGAACCTTTGTATATAGCGTGCGACGGAATTCTTCTATGTTGATCTTTGCTTTCGCACTAATAAACAAACAGTTATCATTCAGCCTCGCCATCCACGTTTTTTCCAAGTCCTCTAAGGCGATATTCTCACGCGTTTCGGGCGTAAGGTCGTCCTCATCTTTCTCTATCCAGTGGTAATTATCAATCTTATTGAAGATAATCATCGATGGTTTTTCACTGCAACCCAAGTCAGAGAGCGTCTTCTCTACTACCTGAATCTGCTCTTCAAAGTCAGGATGTGAGATGTCAACCACATGCAACAATAAGTCGGCTTCACGCACTTCGTCGAGTGTACTCTTAAAGGAGTCGACGAGATCTGTAGGGAGTTTGCGAATAAAGCCTACGGTATCAGCCAGCAAGAAAGGCAGATTGTCGATGACAACCTTTCTAACCGTGGTGTCAAGGGTGGCAAATAGTTTGTTCTCGGCAAACACTTCACTCTTTGACAACAGATTCATTATCGTGCTCTTGCCCACATTTGTATAGCCCACAAGCGCCACTCTAATCATCCGACCGCGGTTCTTTCGCTGCGTATTCTTTTGCTTATCAATCTCCTCTAAACGCTGTTTAAGTAACGTTATGCGTTGAAGAATGATACGACGGTCCATTTCCAACTGCGTCTCTCCTGGTCCTCTAAGTCCTACAGAGCCTTTACCTCCACCTGAACCAGAGCCACCTCCCTGCCTCTCTAAGTGTGTCCAAAGACGTTGTAAGCGTGGAAGCATATAACGATGTTGGGCAAGTTCCACCTGCGTTTTAGCGTTGGCAGTCTGTGCTCGCATAGCAAATATGTCAAGAATCAAGGATGTTCGGTCGAGAATCTTTACCTTTAGTTCGTTCTCTATGTTGCGAATCTGCTTGGCAGATAACTCATCATCAAAGATAACCATACCGATTGGGTCCTCATTTTCGGCACACATTTCGATGTATTCTCTGATTTCTTCTAACTTACCTTTACCCACATAAGTCACCGAACTCGGTCCGTTGGCCTTCTGAGTAAAGCGTTTCACCGTCACAGCTCCAGCCGTATCGGCAAGAAATTCAAGTTCATCTAAGTATTCTTTTGTCTTGGCTTCCGACTGCGTATTGGTGATAAGACCCACCAAAATGGCAGTTTCGGCCTTGACTTCAGAGATTACAAATTCTTTCATTAAATGGTTTTATAAATATAGTATGGTGCAAATTTAATAAATAAACGTGATAGTTCATAGGATAAACACAAGAAAATAACAGCCAAAAGTAAGTCTTTTTGTTTTTGAAATAGGCGTATATCAGCCTGTATTCTCTTCTTAAGAATCACTGAAAATGCCTTGTTTCACTTGGTGCTATTGGGCATAATAAATCTCTTGTAGCCTATATTTACACAGCGAATTGGCCTGTTATCCCTTGTAAACGTTTACGTAAGTATTTGCCTTTTTTGCTTGTTTTAATTGCGATTCAATGAAAGTTTTACTTAATTTTGCGCTTAGATGATAATGGATATCACACTGATTTTCAAAAAACAAAAAACTATTTAGAAACAAATCAAACCAACATGTTATGAAGAAACAAACCTCGACGTGTCGTCGGGGCTTTTTCTTTTTTAGCCCATTAAGGTGCATTGGCTGTTAGCAATCAAAGTATTATGTTCTTGGTTCAACCGCTTTGAGAACACGTTTTATATAGGAACGCGAGATGTGTTAAAGGTTTTGATTTATCTTTACAATAGATTTCGTAAAATTAAGGCTGCCTGTTTTGAAGTGTATTTCTGTTGGAAATGATTGCTATTTTATGCGTTTTGCAGTGCAATGATTATCAGATAGTTAGATGAAATGTGTTGAAAGGTATCCTGAAATAACGATAGAAAATGACGCAAAATGTACTAATTTGCCTCTCTGTTTGGTGCATTTTAGCGTGTGATTTGAAGCAAATAGTGATGCTAAGTGGGTCGTTTTAGGATGTAAGGTGATTCAAATCGTCTTGCTTTGTCATTAAAAGGGCGGAGAGATTCCTGTTTTCTTGTAATTCTATCTCTATTTGGTGTCATTGTAAAGTGTTAAAAATGGTAGTTTGTTTTTACACAAATCAGCAATCTTTTTCTGTTATTTCCGCCGACAAAACAATATGTTAGAGGTCTCATTTTGCTTTTTGTCTTCCCGTGAAAGGTTTTTCTTTGCAAACCATTTGCCGTTCTTAAATTTTGTTTTATCTTTGTATTACCGAAACAATTTTATTACTATCACATGAAGAAACTCCTTTTGTCGCTATGGGCTTTGAGCCTCACTACCTTTGTTTTTGCAGCAGAACACATGGCCTTTTCGCCTGATAAACGACTCCATCTCACGGTGAGAGACGATGGTGGACAGCCAACTTATACACTGAACTATGATGGATTGGAGGTGATAAAGCCTTCAAAGTTGGGACTGAAAGCCGATTATGGCGACTTCACACAAGGCATGAAGATTGTTGAAGCCACTGAAAAGGCGGTGCAAACTGTATATGATATGACGCGCACAAAGCGTGCACATGTAGACCAAAAGGCCACAATGTTGACACTGAAATTGGTCAATGATAAAGGTTATCCGTTGCAGATTACATTTTATATTGCTAATAATGATGTGGCTTATCGCTATACTTTGTTGCCTGTAAAGGATGAAAACCCAAGATGTGCAGTTATATATGGCGAGACAAGTAGTTTCAATTTCCCAGACGAAACGCGTACTTTTATGACGCCACAAATACAACCTATGACGGGATGGCAACGCACTAAACCGAGTTATGAGGAGGAGTTTAGCCCCGATGCACGCCTTACTGACAAGTCGAAATATGGCGTAGGATATACTTTTCCCTGTCTGTTTCGGATTCCAAATAAAGGAAACAATACGTGGATTCTTATCTCAGAAACTGGTACTTCAAGTTATCCCGGCTGCCGATTATCCGAATATGAGCCCACGAAAGGATATCATATTGCCTACCCACAAGCAGGAGAAAACAACGGGTTTGGTAGCGAGTTTGCCTCTATTCCCTTACCAAGTAGCACGCCATGGCGCACGATAACAGTTGGTAATTCGCTGCAACCCATCGTGGAAACTACCATTCCTTATGACGTCGTTGAACCTCTTTATACTACACAAAATGACTATAAACCCGGGCGCTATACATGGAGTTGGATCCTTTGGATGGATGAAAGTTGTAACTATGAAGACCAGAAAAAGTTCATTGATGTGGCTGCAACAATGGGCTATGAGTACATACTTGTTGATGCACTTTGGGACAAACAAATTGGTCGAAAGGGTATAGAGGCGTTAGCAAACTATGCAAAGAGCAAAGGAGTTAGTTTGATGTTGTGGTATAACAGCAATGGAACGGAGAACGATGCACCGCAAGGTCCCCGCAACATTATGAGCAATTCGATAGCTCGAAAGCGTGACATGGCGTGGATGACGCAGTTGGGTGTGAAGGCCATTAAAGTCGACTTCTTCGGTGGTGACAAGCAAGAAACCTTGCAACTCTTCCAAGATATCCTCAGCGATGCTAACGAATATGGACTTCAAGTCATCTTTCATGGCTGCACTTTACCAAGGGGTTGGGAGCGAATGTACCCCAATTTTATTGCTAATGAGGCTGCCTTGGCGAGCGAAAATGTGTACTTTACGGAGTACTTTGCACGTCAAGAGGCGTTCCAATTAGCCTTATATCCCTTCACAAGGAATGCCGTTGCAGCCTTTGATTGGGGTGGAATCTTGATGAATCATCACATGAGTAAGGACAACAAAAGCCGTCATCAGAGGTTCACAGGTGACATCTTTGAGATGGCAACGGCGAAAGACCTCCGTTTCCTTGCAGGTTACCCCGGAAAACACTTCGCAGTGGCTCGACAGACAATGGAAGGAAAGTGGTATGCTGCTGCCATTAGTGCCGAAGAACAACCTATTTCCATGACACTTCATCTCCCAATGTTTGCCGGAAAGGAAGTCAAAGTGTATGCAGATGGCCCCAAAAAAGCAGGTTCTTTGTGGCTTACTCCAGGCATGAAGCGTCAGAAAATAGGTAAAAATGGCTTACTGAAAGTAACAGTTCAGCCCCGTGGTGGCGTCATTGTGAACGAGTAAGTGCGTGGAAGCGTTGCGCTTCACGATAGGTTTTGTGACCTGTTTTTTATTTACTTATAGGATAAAAATAATAGGATTTCTACTCAATCTATGCTGGTAGAAATCCTATTTCATTTTATATTGTTTTATGTTCTGATAGTAATGAATAGATTGTTAGCAACATTTTCATGATTTGTTTCATACTTCTATTCACCGATTCTCTCTTTAACCAGCTTCATGAGCCAGTCACTTTGTTCGGCAATGGTCATGTGACTGTTGTCTAATTCGATGGCATCGGGCGCCTTACGCAATGGACTTACCTCGCGATGACTATCGATATAATCGCGTTCTTCGACGTTTTTCAGAATGTCGTTAAAGTCGGCAGGCATGCCCTTTTCTTTGAGTTCATCATATCGGCGCTGTGCTCTTACCTCGGCAGATGCCGTAACAAACACCTTCAACTCTGCCTCAGGGAACACCACAGTGCCTATATCTCGTCCGTCCATCACCACAGCTTTGTCCTTACCTAAACGCTGTTGTTGCGCTACCATGGCTTCTCTCACGAAGGGAATTGCAGCAATCTGGCTCACGTGATTACTCACTTCAAGCGTTCGAATGTTGCTTTCTACGAGCTCATTATTAAGATAAGTGTCTGGTCTTCCCGTGAGTTTGTTGAACTTAAACGTTATGTTTATATGGCTCATTTGTTGCTGAAGGTCCTGTGTTTTGACACTGCCGTCGGCATTGAAGAGCCCATGTTGCATGGCGAATAGCGTCACTGCACGATACATTGCGCCTGTATCTACATAGATATATCCTAACTGTTTAGCCAGATCTTTGGCCATAGTGCTCTTGCCACATGACGAGAAACCATCAATGGCGATAGTGATTTTCTTCATAAAGTATATGCAATATTGATGATGATTGAATTGTTACTAACGTGATATTTGCCATAGGCGAGGTTGAGTTTGAACCGCTCTAAGTTCAAGCCTGCACCCATACTGAAGCCTGCCCCATGGCTTTTTGCCTCACCAGATGTGTCGAAGATGCGCATCTCATGTGCTCTTCGGAAGTTATATCCGAGTCCAATCCAGAAGCTTTCTGATAGATATGCGTCGGCGCCTACTATGAGATGATCGATTAGTTTGTAGTTCCAATGGTTCATATCTACTATCGTTGCAGAAAGTCTTATCGGTGTACTCGTGAGCTGTTTTGAAACTCCTAACTGAACATCTAAAGGCATTTTGTCGTATCGATCAACGTAAGATTTGAGTTGTCCTCCAAGGTTTTTAGCGACTAAAGAGACGCTCCATTCATGGTCACTGTCATAGTAATTAAGTCCTAAATCGACACCCATTGCGATGGAGTTATAGTCTCCAATATAGGATGTTATGACCTTCATTGCGATGCCACCAGCAAGCTTTTCGGCGAGCATATACGAGAAATAACCTGCCAAAGAGATATCTTTTGCGTTGAATTCTCCCGTTTGAACGTTGTCTGCATCGACCTCTTTCATCTTGCCATAATCAAGATATTGTGCCGACAAAGCCCATGAAGCATGCTCTCCAATGTTACGATTGAAGGCCGCACTTGCCATGTTTGCACCACGCATATAGTGCATAAAGTTGAGGTTGATTGACTTATCTGAGACGCTCGAAAGCAACGAAGGATTGTTGAAAATGAGTGCTTCGTCATCCTCAATCATCGTGATATTGTCTCCTCCAATGGCTGCCGCGTGGGCACTAACTGGTAGTCTTAGGAAGTTAAATCCCGTCTGACTATCCTGCGCTTTGGATGGAGTCACGCTTAGAATTAATAGAAGTGCGAATGCAGTTATTTTCATTTAATTTTCCTAATTATTCGACAAAGATACGTTTTTTTTCAAATATAAGCATTAATTTTGCCTTACAATGTGAAGCCCTTTGCAGGTAATGTGAGCACCCTATCAATGGGGATTGCACTTGAACTGCCTTAAAGAGGCTTTTGATTTGCGTCATTTTAGTGGATGAAATGGCCTTAATTACACGATGAAATGAGGCATTTTGTGAGACGAAATGGCGTAGATTGCACGGCTATCTGAAACACCTTGAATAACAATGTGTTAGTGGTGGTGAGTGAATTGGCCATCAGCCGTGGCGAAAGAAAATGGATTTTGGACAGCGTGGAGAAAAAGAAATCATATCAAGCAGACTTGGAACACCAGCGGATAACAAACTTTCTGTTGGGGTTAGTGTTTGTGTTGGCTTTGCTTTATGTGAGTTTTGAGTATACCTCTGCACCCACATCAGACGAGCACAACAATGAAACAACCGATGATATGAGCCAAGATATCGAGCTCATGCCAGCCATGGATACGCGCGATATGATTTCGGTTGCATCGGGTTCTGCCTCACATGCGGTTACCGAAAAACTCAAAGCTGTTGACGGAAACCC
>QWCO01000412.1_pt1 | contig 20634 bp, 19 predicted proteins | sample 1972611 | NCBI WGS metagenome assembly QWCO01 (sample SAMN09866706, study PRJNA288562) | Human oral metagenome isolate term1_saliva, whole genome shotgun sequencing... | reverse complement strand
ATTACCGCCATTGTACGGACGCCACAAGGGGATATTGCATCGGGTCTTGAAATCTTAGCCGAAGAATTAGGTTATGATTGGTCCTATATAGAGCAACATGCAGGGGACGTAAATGACGAGGGGATTCGCTATAGTCACATCATTGATCAAATTTGGAACGAACTGCGTGCGTTTGTAAGGTATGTGGTGAATACACCAGATTATACAGTACCAGAACGGCTAGCGTCTTTGGCCGCAGTCATTGTGCGCGAGTATATACCTAAATTAGGACAAACAAAGAATGAGATTACATCCATTTCGCAGGGCTTGCAGGGAAAATATGTTGAACCCGGCCCTGGAGGTGCTCCATCGAGTGGTCAAGTTGATGTATTGCCTACGGGGCGTAACTTCTATGGCCTCGATGAACGGGCACTACCCACAAAGATTGCTTATCAGCTAGGCATAGACTTGGCAGACCAAGTCATTGCCGATTATATTCTAAACGAGAAACGGTATCCTGAGACGGTGGGCATTATCCTTTGGGCTACGAGCAATTCTAGAAGTCATGGTCAGTGTTTAGGTGAGTTTCTCTACTTGCTAGGGATTCGGCCTAAATGGCAGTCTGGTGGTCGCGTGTCAGGCTTAGAAGTGATTCCGTTAGAGGAATTACAACGCCCGCGTATTGATGTAATGGGACGTATCAGTGGCCTTATTCGAGATATGATGCCTACTGCTATCGCTTGGCTTGACAAAGCAGTTGAAATGGTAGTAGAACTAGATGAGTCATCAGACGATAATTACGTGAAAAAGCATGTTCACGATGATGTGGACTGGCTTGTTGAGCAAGGCGAGGACCCTTTACTGGCTACTAAAAAGGCAAGGCTTCGCATTTTTGGAGATCCACCTCAGGCTTATGGCACAGGTGTGGGGGCCTTAATTGAAGGTAAAAACTGGGAGTCTGTACAAGATATTGCACAAGTGTACAGCAATTGGAGCAGCTTTCACCTACACAAGGATATTCCTCAAGATATGAGGCTGTTTCAGCGTCGATTAACTACGATGGATGTGACTATTAAAAACGAAGATAATCGGGAAACGCACATTATGAGTGCCGATGATTATTATAGCTATCACGGTGGCCTCATTGCAGCGGTACGGACTGCAAAGGGCAGTGCGCCTCGTGCCTATGTGGGGGATAGCACCGACCGTAGCCGAGTTGTGATGCGGTCCTTGTCGGATGAGCTGCGCCGCGTTGTGCAAGGGGAAACACAAAACCCGAAATTCATTCAAGCTATGATGAATCATGGTTACAAAGGTGCATCGGATATGTCCAATGTGGTATCCCATAGCTTTGGCTGGGATGCGACGAGCGATATAGTGCCCGATTGGGTCTATGAAGGGTATGCTAACAAGTATGCCTTAGATACAACGGTGCAAGACTGGATGCGTGATGTAAATCCGTGGGCCTTGCAGCGTATTGCCGAAATTTTGTTAGAGGCCGCTCAACGTGGCTACTGGGATGCATCTCCAACGATGCTAGAGGATTTGCAGTCCTTATATATTTCCATAGAAGGTGTTATAGAAGGTCGTTAATATGAAACAAAGAATATCGATTATATGCGCCATACTGATGATGGTATTGTTTGTGGTCGGTTGTGGTCCTGCACAAACGGGGACTACGGGCGCTACACATCAGGTTACGGATGGTACAGGTACGATTGTTACGGTGCCTAATGAGCCAAAGCGCATCGTTCCTATTGCGGCGAGTACAGAGGATATTGTCTTATCCTTAGTGGATCCAAACAGAGTAGCTGCCGTCGGCACTGTACCTAATAATGTGCCCCACGCGTCGGCCAAGGTAGAAAAACATGTGAAAGCATCTGCTGAGTCCATGCTTTCTGTACAGCCTGATTTAGTATTAGTTCCAAATTGGATGTCTCCCGATGCTATTGGGGAAATGCGCAATATGCAGATTCCAGTGTATGTATATAAGACGCCTACTACAGTAGAAGAAGCAAAGGCTACTATTCATGAGATTGCAGGGCTGCTACATGCCTCTGATGAGTCCATGATTGCCAGTATGGATGCAGATTTGAAAACTGTAGAAGAACTGGCCAATAAGTATAGTGGAGAGCGCCCCTTAGTGGCGTTTTATTCCCAATTTGGTTTAACAGGCGGCAAGGGTTCAACCTTTGATGATATGTGTAAATACTTAAAGGTTAACAATGCGGCCGCTCAAGTAGGTTTAGGCCCTTTTGATAATGGGACGAGAGAGGATTTAATAAAATCCAACCCAGATATCATTTTTATTCCTTCCGTGGCCTATACTTCAGATGGTACTACGCCAGCAACGGTGGAACAGCTTTATTCTGATCCAGCTTTGCAAGGGGTTAAGGCCATCTCCAATCGTCGTGTGTTCTTCGTAGATTCTTCACAGGTTATGAGTTATTCCCAATTTATGACCCGTGCAATGGTATCTATGGCACAAAATATATATAGTATGTAGTTATAAAACGGTATACGATCATTATCCAGTCGATGTCAAAACTCGTGGTATCGGCGATCAAGTAACGTATAAAGCAAAAGACCATACCGTAGTTGGCGGCTTTGATTGGCGCCAAGATAAGGTGGTTAATATGGGCGGTATCAAGCTTACGAACATGTCTTATTTCGTTCAAGATGAGTGGAAGGTGGCTCCAAAATGGACGGTAACACCAGGTGTTCGTCTTGACCATCACTCTTCCTTCGGTACACATACATCGCCATCCATTAGCGTTGGTTACGATGTGAACGCGAAAACTAATGTATATGCAGCGTATAAAGAGTATTTCTTGGCTCCTACACCATACCAACTCTTTGATGGCACAAATGGTAACCGTAATTTGAAACCTGAAACAGGTCGTGAATTTGATCTTGGTGTACATCACAAATTTGGTAAAACTTGGAACAGTAACCTTAGCTTCTTCAGCCGTCATACAAAGGACAGAATCGGTTGGGTTATGACAAATCCTGCTACGTTCGCAGGCCAATATCACAATTTTGATACTGAAAAAGCCTATGGCATCAATGCAGATGTACGCAAACAATTGACGAAACATTTGGCAGCTCGCCTTGGCTATACGTATACACATATCGATGCAACACCAACACGTAAAGCAAATCGTGATGGCTATATTCCTAAACATGCAGTTAATGCAGGTCTCGATTACAACGATGCTAAATGGGATGCTCATTTAGATATTCGCGGTATCATCGACCGTCCAGGCACTGCTGCTAACATCTTCCCTCGTACAACATATTGGATTGCTGATATCAGTGCTAACTATCGCGTACGTGAAAATGTGACTGTATTTGGTCGCGTTAATAACCTATTTGATACATACTACGCAGAACAATCTAGCGTACGTTGGGGCAATGCAGGTGATTGGTGGCCAGGTCAAGGTCGCAACTTCCGCTTCGGTGTAGAGGTTACAATCTAGGAATTACATAAAATATAAGAAAATTGATAAGGCCATTAGTTAATATGATAAAACTATAGATTTTCTCTTGTAAAAGCACTATAATAGAATGTATCTATATATATCAATGTATGCGTATTACAGCCTTATTTTTGTGAAAGGCGTTTATTTAGAGGAGTTGGATTCTGTATGGAACTACCGGTTTTATCCCCGTATATGATGGCTCGCAAGCCATCGGGAATCCGCATGGGGCAAATTAAATTTTTAGAGCGAAAGAACCCACCTGTTTTGGTAAATGGTTCTATTGGTAATGTTATGCGTCCTATGCATCCCGCCATGCAGCGCCGACTATTTACTCTAGGCGGACCAAATAGTCCTTTCAGTACAGGCATCGTACCCTATGTACCAACAACGGGGACCGATGAATGTCGTGAAGCATTCTTGCATATTTTGCGTAGCCAAGGTTTCGATACAACAGGCCTTAATGTACTCGTTACAGATGGTGCGTCCATGGCGATGGAAATCATCATGCTTGGCGTTTGTGGCGGTGCAGGCGAAGAGGAACGTCCTCTATTGATGTTCAATCCGTCCTACACGAACTACGATGCGGTAGGTCATCGCATTGGTCGTAAAACGGTAACCGTAGAACGACGCCTGAACGAGAATGGCGAATTTGAATTGCCATCCATTGAAACCGTGGAAAAACGTATTATAGAAACAAAACCAGGGGCATTGTTGATTATTCCTTACGACAATCCAACTGGTCAGCTATTCAGCAAGGAAACTTTGATTGAATATGCATCTTTGTGCGTAAAATATAATTTATGGATTATTTCCGACGAAGCCTATCGTGAATTGGCCTACGAAAAAGGCAAGGAAACATCTAGTATTTGGACATTGACGAATAAGGATGTACCAGGTATCGAAGGCCGTCGTATCAGTCTTGAAACGGCCTCTAAGGTTTGGAATGCTTGTGGCCTTCGCATTGGCGCCATCATTACAGACAATGCATTGTGCTATGAAAAATCTGTTGCTGAATATACGGCGAACCTCAGTGCCAATACACTTGGCCAATATATTTTTGGTGCCTTGGCTCATGAAAGCCACGCTGAGCTTCATAATTGGTATGAGCAACAACGCGATTACTATCGTGAAATGATTTATGAACTTCACAAGGGATTCAAAGAGGTAGAACCAGATTTCATTATCTCTAATCCAGAAGCGTCCATTTATTTCGTTATCGATGTACGCAATGTAGCAAAACCTGGCTTTGACGGCGTAGAATTTGCTGGTTGGTGTGCTGAACACGGTCGCGTAACCTTGGATGATGGCAATGACTATACATTGCTCATGGCTCCACTTAACGGATTCTACAGTGGTGCCGATAGCGAACATAATCCTGGTAAGACACAACTTCGCGTATCCTTCTGCGAAAACCCAGATCTTTTAAAACTGGCGCCTGTATTGCTATCTAAACTATTTAGAGCATACGAAGCGCAACGATAAATAAAAAGGAGCTATAATGCTAGAGGTTATCCTCAGCATTATAGCTCCTTTTTGATTTCTTATGGTATTAGGTGTTATCGATTTCATGGCTTAGTCCCTTAGTAGCGATGCCGATGGCCTGCTCTTCGTCAAGCATAGAACTATCCTCTATTGATGGATAGGATGTGTCGTCTAAGGCTACTGTTTCCAATAATTTGTCGATATTATCGGCTTGGATGGATACTTCTTTGTTATACCATTCGCCAAACTCGCGGATAACTGTTTCATTGCGCCTATAATAGGTATATTGGTCAATTTTTCGCGATTCCACAAGGCCTGCACGCTCTAACATAGTCATAAATGTAGATACAGACGATTGCGATACACCACAGCGTTTTTGAATACTCTTAACGCTAATGCTGTTTGGAAAATCGATGAGAGTTTTAGAGTGTACTTGAACACCGAATTCTTGCTCTGGGTGCTTTAGCCACAATATAATATCTAACCGATGTGGATTGGATAATGCTTTTAGAATTCTTTGCGGATCCATATGGCCTCCTTGAGGTAAATACCAAAATGTTGAGTGCCTTACTTTGACCGTGGTCTTGCATTATGCGGTCGTATTATATACGCGTCTTGCTCCGTATAGAGGTTATTACTTACTTTTATCATACGCTAATTTTTATGTGAAAGCTAGGAAAATTTATAAATTAATTCTACAGGTCGGTGGAGTGCAGTGATAAAAAGTCTCCACCGGCCTGGTCTGACTTCGCCCTACGGGCTACGCAGGGCCAAAGTCAGCTTTTGGCAGTCCCCATTTCCTCTACAAAAACTTTAGGTGTGAGAGGGGAAAGGCCCCTTTTTATTTTCTTATAAAATTTTCATGTACATGTGCTATGTTAAAAAGGTATTTTCAATCTGTATCGTGAATATATAATATATAGACTTATGTAAGTTAGGCTTTCATAAAAAGGAGCTGAGTATATGGCAATAGATCGAAATGAGAGATTTGACGTTATCGTCGTGGGGGCAGGGCTGGCCGGTGCTGCAGCGGCGTTGCGTTTGTCGGAGCAGCGTGTGAAGGTGTTGGTCATTGAGCGCGGGATGGCGCCAGGTGCTAAGAATATGATGGGCGGTCGTATTTATACGCATTCTTTAGAGAAATTGGTGCCAGATTTTAGGGACCGTGCACCGCTTGAAAGAAAGGTGACGAAGGAACGTATTTCCATCGGTGCTGGCAATGAGATGACGACCATTGAATATAGTTACCAAGATGTGAAAGAAAATGAAGAGTCCTACGTTGTGTTGCGTGCTAAGTTCGATAAATGGCTCGCCGAAGAGGCTGAGAAGAAAGGGGCTTTGCTCGTTTCTAATGTACAGGTAACGGAGCTTATCACCGAAGGGGAAGGCAAAAAACGCCGTGTTGTAGGTGTACGTTGCCACGATGATGAGGTGTATGCCAAGCTCGTTATCATCGCAGAGGGTACCAATACAGTACTCCTAGAGGAAGCAGGTCTTACAGGTCCTACCGATCCTAGTACGATGGCTGTGGGCGTGAAAGAGGTATATAAATTCAAAAAAGAGAACCTCGAAAATCGCCTTATGTTATCTAGTGATGAAGGCATGGCCTGGCTCACCTTGGGCGATATGACAGATGGTCTATTAGGTGGTGGCTTTATTTATACGAATAAGGACAGCCTTTCCGTAGGCATGGTAGTGGGCCTTGAGGACATAGGCTCGGCAGATAAGTCCGTTGACGAAATGTTGGAGGCTTTCACCAGTCATCCTAGAATTGCACCGCTTTTAAAGAACGGCCAATTGAAGGAACACAGCGCCCATCTTGTGCCTGAAGGCGGCTATAAGGCGATGCCAAAATTGGGCGGCAAGGGTTATATCATCGTTGGCGATGCGGCGCGGATGTGTATGAATCTAGGGTACACGATTCGTGGCATGGACCTTGCTATCGAGTCCGGTATGTGCGCGGCTGAGGCGGTCAATGTGGCATTGCGCGATGAAAATATGGACCGCGTTACTAAATTGTACGAAAAACAAATCAAGGCGTCTTGGTTGCGTCGCGATTTGAAATTGTATAAAAATATGCCGAAATTCTTGGCCACTAATCCACGTATTTTTAATGAGTACCCTGCATTTGTAAACAATCTTATGCATGACGTATTCACCGTTAATGGTGACGGTGCGGTGCCGTTGATGAAAAAATTGTTGCGCCGCGTCAAGGATATAGGCCTATTCAGATTGATTCGGGATGCATGGAAAGGGGTGCGTTCCCTATGAAATTAGAAGAGCGTTTGGGCGCGAATAAATATTATGTAGATGAAACGTGTCCTCACATCATTATTGATGGTGAAAGCGTAAGCCGCGAAGAGGCGATGAAGCTCGTAAATGGTTGCCCTGCAGGTTTATACACATTGCAAGAGGACGGTACGCTGGCTTTTGATTTTGCCGGTTGCCTCGAATGTGGCACATGCCGTATATTGTGTGGACATACGATTGTTAAATCTTGGAAATATCCTCGAAACGCCAAGGGCGTAGAGTTTAGACAGGGGTGAGTGCATGGAATTATTAGTCTGTATAAAACAAGTGCCGGATACGTCGGAAATTAAACTAGATCCGGAAACAAATAATCTCATCCGCACAGGCCTGCCTAGCATCGTAAACCCTTACGACATGCACGCGCTTGAGGCGGCTTTGACTGTGAAAGACCAAATTGAGGGCAGTCGCGTTACGGTTGTGACCATGGGTCCTCCACAAGCCGAAGAGGCGTTACGTCAATGCTTGGCATTAGGCGCTGATGATGCGGTGCTCGTAACGGACCGTGCCTTTGGTGGTGCTGATACATTGGCTACAAGCTATACGATTGCATCTGCTATTCGTCATATTCAACGGACCATGAACCGTCAGTTCCAAATTATTTTCTGTGGCAAACAAGCCATCGATGGCGACACAGCGCAAGTGGGTCCTCAAATCGCAGAGGAACTCGGCATGGCACAAGCTACCTATGCTTGTGAATTTTCCGTAGACCAAGCCTCTCAAACGGCAATTGTAAAGCGGGAGCACGAGAATGGTTACGAAGTGATTGAAGCGCCATTGCCATTGCTTGTGACAACAACAGCTGAGCTCAATGAACCTCGTCAACCAGGCCTTTGGAGCTCTATTTACGCGAAACGATATACGATTAATCACATTACCTTGCGGGATATGCCTCATATTGATGAAAGTCGCATTGGCCTTACCGGTTCACCAACACGGGTGCGCAAGGTGTACCAACCACCGCTTCGTGGCAAGGTAGAAATGCTTTCATCCGTCGACGAAGGGGCCAAAAAGGTGCTCGAATTGGCATACCACATTAAGCCTGAAAAGTTCGCCCACCTCTTGGTGCCAAATGATGCACCGGTTGTAGAGGCGCAAGACGATGAGGGAATCGACGTAAACGACCCCGTACAGCGGGCCGCGTCTGTTGAAAGCGTGGTGCCTAGCGAACCTAAGGCGGTAGATCCAAATACATTTGCAGCAGAGGCCGCTAAGGCTGATGCTGTTTCCAAAGGAGGTGACCGATAATGACTAATTTTGATGAATACAGAGACGTTTTCGTCGTAGCTGATACCATCGATGACGTAGTGCATCCAGTTACCTATGAACTTATCGGTCAAGCCCGTTGTATCGCTAAGGAACTGGGGCAGCTCGTGCAAGTGATGCTCCTCGGCGAGAATGTACAAGCTGAGGCTGAGGAACTTGTGGCTCATGGTGCCGATATTGTTCACGTTTTTGAAAGCCCTCTTTTGAAATATTACACGACGGATGGCTATACAAAGGTGCTAACGGACTTCTTTGAAGACCATAAGCCGAATATCCTCTTAATTGGGGCTACTAATAATGGCCGTGACCTAGCACCGCGCATGTCCGGTCGCATGCAAAACGGCGTTGTAGCAGATTGTACTATCCTAACGGTAGATACAGAAGAAGGCCTTGTAGAATGGACCCGTCCTGCATTAGGTGGCAATATCTTGGCGGAAATCATTTCTCCAAACCATCGTCCGCAAATGGGTTCTGTACGTCCTAATGTATTCAAGAAACCAGACCGTATCGCGGATAGCTGGGGCCGTATTCAACTTGAACAATTTGACCTCAAGCCTGAAGACATTCGTACAAAACGATTAGATTTTATTCCGTTTAGCAAATCTGGCTATAACATCCAAGAAGCGGATATCATTGTAGCTGGTGGACGTGGCATGGGTTCAAAGGAAAACTTTGATAAACTCTATGAACTAGCTGATGCCATCGGCGGCGTCGTAGGTGCGACCCGTCCACTCGTGGAAAAAGGATGGATTGAACTGCCATACCAAGTGGGCCAAACCGGTAAAACCGTAAGCCCTAAACTTTACTTGGCATTTGGTATCTCTGGCGCAATCCAACACGTAAGCGGAATCTCTGGTGCCGATACAATCGTGGCCATTAACAACGATCCGAAGGCGGAAATATTCCAACACGCGAACTACGGGATTGTTGGGGATTGTATAGAGGTTCTCAACGATATGTTGGCGCATTTAAAATAGAACATCTAGGTGAAAGAACCGATAGGGACCTGAAAGCCTCCACCGGCCGGGTCTGACTCCGGCCTGCGGCCTCCGCAGGGCCAAAGTCGTTTTCAGAACCCTATCGGTTCTTTGCGTTCTAGATTAGTCTATTTTAGCGCCAACATATTTGTTGGAATAATATAAGTAGAAATATGGTAAAATGGTGTTATAGTAATTATCGACACAAATCTAAAAGAAGGATCCACAAAACATTAAATTATAATTGAGGCCCTGAATTACTACGTTCCCTTTCCCTGTAATGAAAATTTTTGCGGGAAATAGGGATACTGTATTTAAAGCAAGGCCCTGATGGGCTCCCAAAACCGACTTTGGCCTTACCGTAGATAGAACATAATCTGATGGAGGTCCTGAATTACTTCCTTTTTCTTTGTTTAGTAATGAAAATCTTTGTGTTTCATTATGTAATTCAGGACCTATGTATTTAAAGCATGTGATGACAGGGGTGGGAAAAAGACTTCGGGTCCCGCTTGCGCGATAGCGTGTCTTTTCCCGCCCCTGTCATCACTGTTAAATAGAAGGAGGAATACATATGAACCGCAAAATTTTCGTTACAGGTGCTACTTCTGGTATCGGCCTCGAGTGTGCCCGTGCGTTCGCCAAGGATGGCGATAATTTATTACTTGCTGGCCGTCGTGCGGATCGCTTAGCTGCGATTAAGGAAGATTTTGAGCAGCAATATGGTATTCGTGTTGATACGCTTGTTCTCGATGTGAGCAAACGCGAAGATGTAGAGTCCAAGGTTAAACCTGCTATTGAAGCGTTCGGTGGTGTTGATGTGCTTGTAAATAATGCAGGTCTTGCACAAGGGCTTGATCCATTCCAAGATAGCTCCGTTGATGATGCAGTGACAATGATTAATACGAATGTATTAGGCCTTCTTTATGTAACTAAAGTTGTTTTACCATTTATGATAGCGCAAAATAGTGGACATATTGTAAATATGGGCTCTACAGCTGGTATCTATGCATATCCAGGCGGTGCCGTTTACTGTGCAACAAAGGCGGCTGTTAAGACATTAAGTGATGGTATTCGCATGGATACGATTGCTACGGATATTAAGGTGACAACGATTCAACCGGGCATCGTAGAAACGCCATTTAGTGAAGTGCGCTTTCACGGAGATGCTGAAAGAGCCGCATCAGTATATGCTGGCATTGAAGCCGTTCAACCAGAGGATGTGGCGGATGTTGTATTGTATGTAACAAATCAACCTAAGCGCATGCAAATCTCTGATGTAACCATCATGGCAAACCAACAAGCAGCGGGTTTTATGGTGCATAAGAAATAATTGATGTAACTGTGTTTTTACTATTTTTGCATTAAGTGAAAGGAGATTATACTCATGCTTAAAAAATTTGTATTAATGGCTGTGGCTTGTGCGTGTGTAGGTTCTTATGGTATTGCTGGCGCACAAAGTACTCTTGATGTACCACCTGATCCAGCTAAACCTGTAGTTGCAGAACAGGCAGCGCCAATGGTTGGTATGCCAAGTCCTATTCATGAGTTTAGCACTATTGATGAAGCTGCTAAATACATGAATATTACACCTCAATTGCCTAAGGTATTGCCTATAGGCTATAATGTTAAGTCTGTAAGTACTATCAAAAAAGATGTATTACAAGTAGTATATGTATACCAAGCTGGTGAAGATTCTACTCGCAATCAAGCAGCATGCAAACGTATTGTATATCGCGTAGGTACTACAAAAGGTGATATCAGCGGCGATTACAACAATTATAAAGTTACGGCTACTGAAAAAGTAAACGGTACAAAGGTTACTTTCAAAGGCGGTAATTATATGGTATACCTTGCAACATGGGTAAAAGATGGTCAAAACCATTCCTTGTACTTTGAACGTCCTGTCAATCGCGATATGGCGAAGGCAATCATTGCTAACACCGTGGCACCAAAAATGCATATGCAATAATATAACTTAAAATGTATACATATAAACAGCTCCTTTTATGAGGGGCTGTTTTTTCGTTATGTGAAACTTTCATAATGAGAATGGTTGTAATATACCTGTATGGGTATACATGGATGTGCATATTATTGCTACAATAAAAGTGTATAGTTTCCTAGTGATAAAGGAGGTGGGTGATGGATTGTATCGATTACTATTACAACGTTTGGTGAGTATAGTTGGTATTTTATTGGTCGTCACGATTGGTACATTTGTATTGATTAAATTATCGCCTATCGACCCGGTGGCAATGAAATTTAATCTCGTGGGTGCCACGCCTGATCCGGTGTTGGTGGCTCAATTAAGAGAACAATTAGGCCTCAATGATCCGTGGTGGCAACAGTATGTGCGTTGGCTTGGACAAATAGTACGGGGGGATTTTGGGGAATCGATCCTGTATTCAATGCCGGTAATCACATTGTTATCGGGGGCCTTGCCTAATACATTGGGCCTCGTATCACTAGCACTTGTCATGGGAATTGTAGTGACTATTCCACTAGGGATGCTGTCCGCCAAGTATCAGGATTCATGGGTGGATCATGGCGTACGATTATTGACGTTTCTAGCCTTAGCGATTCCTAGCTTCTGGGTAGGCTTATTGTTGCTCTACTTATTTGGTGTTAAATTGCAAATCGTATCCGTAACGAATACAAATGGCTTTTCTGCCTATATATTGCCAGCTGTTACCTTAGCATTGTGGCTTTGTGGTCTATATATCCGTCGCTTGCGTAATGCTATTTTAGAGGTATCCAGGCGTCCCTTCGTACAAGGGGCGCGTGCATTAGGTTTACCAGAGTGGATGGTATTTACTCGATATATATTCCCTCATGTAGCACTGATGTTATTGCCTATGATGGGCGTAACGATGGGCGCTATGCTTGGTGGCTCTGCTGTTATTGAAACAGTATTCGCCATCAAGGGTATTGGGTACATGATGGTACAAGGCATTATGGCGCGAGACTTTGTATTGATGCAGGGCTATATCATTTGGATCACATTGGTGTTCATTATTATCAATATCATCATTGATGCATTGAGTTATTGGCTAAACCCTAAGCGAAGGGCCGCTATACAAGGAGGCTCTTATGAATAGACAAAAGCCGTACACCTTATACATTATGTTAGTCTTAGCAGCTTTATGGATTTTACTATTCCTCTGTGCTCCATACATAGCTCCATTTAATCCAGAGGCTACGAATGTGGCAGACCGGTTGCAAGATATTAGTAGCACGCACTTATTAGGCACTGATCAGCTTGGCCGTGATGTGTGGTCTCGCATCTTATATGGCGGTAAAGTATCATTAGGAATTGCTTTCATCATCATTGGTATTAGCGGTGCCATCGGTATTGTCATCGGTGGCTTGGCAGGATTTTCTACGCCTCGTATTGACCGCTGGCTATCTCGCTTGATTGATTTGGTGTTAGGGTTTCCGAATATGGTGATTGCCATTGCGTTCATCGGTATCATGGGACCTAGCATTCCGAATGTCATTATTTCCTTGTGTATTACAAAATGGGCGGAATATGCGCGCATTACACGTGGTCTTGTACAGATTGAACGCCACGCGGAGTACATTACCTTCGCTCGCATGTCAGGCGCATCAAATCTACGCATCTTGTGGCGCTACATTTTACCGAACGTATTGCCACCTCTATTGATTGTTATTATTCAACATCTGGGAGACGCCATTATCTTGGTGGCAAGTTTCTCGCTCATCGGCATTGGTGTGCAACCGCCGAATCCAGAGTGGGGCACAATCCTATTAAGTTCTCGAGATTTCCTACAAACGGCGCCGTGGCTACTCATGTATCCAGGTCTAGCCATTTTTATTACCGTTGTTTTATTCAACTATATTGGCGATGCGTTGCGAGATGCTCTCGATGTGTCTCGTTAACCGTGCTGTGTATAGATTTCTATGGTGAAAGCCTTAACAGGCGATGTATTTTAAAGGAGAAAGTATGAAACGTTGGTTATTAGTATGTTTAACTATGCTGTCTATGGTGGCCCTCTTGACGGGTTGTGGCAGTGATAAGGCTAAGCAAGGAAAGCACATGAATGTTGGTCTGTATTGGTTTGGTGAAACATTAGATCCAACCCACGAATGGGATGCATGGACATTGACGCGTATTGGTGCTGGTGAAACATTGGCAACTGTAACTCCAGACATGAAATTTGCCCCACAATTAGCAGATTCTTGGGAAAACGTGGACCCTACAACTTGGAAATTCCACATTCGTGAAAATGTAAAATTCCAAAACGGCACACCTATGACGCCACAAAAGGTAAAAGAGTCCATCGAGTACACAATGAAACAAAGTGCTCGTTCTGCAAAAGCTGTTAAGATTGAGTCTATCACTGTAGATAGTCAAAACTTGATTATTAAAACGACAGAACCTAATGGTTCCTTGTTATCTAGCTTAACTGAACCTGCATTTGTCATCATGGACACAGCAGATCTTAAGGACGTGGCTACTAAACCAGTTCTTACAGGCCCTTACAAAATTAAATCTTTTACAAAGGGTGAATCCATTGAACTAGAAGCCTTTGCAGATTACTGGGGCGGCAAACCAGGTCTTGATTCTGTAACAGTCAAAGATATCGAAGACAATAATAAACGCGCGATGGCATTGCAATCTAAAGACGTTGACGTTATCCAAAAAATAGATTCTGCTAACCGTAGCTTGTTTAAAGATGGTTTCAATATCCAAGATATCTCTGGCGTTCGTGTGTTCATGTTAAAAATGAACCAAACTGCAGCATCTCCATTACATGATAAAGATGTACGTAATGCAGTAGCTCATATCATTAACTATGATTCCATGGCGAAAATCATCGGTAATGGTTCCACACCAGGTGCAGCACCATTCCCGCCTTCTGCAAACCTAGGTTACGATACAATTGCTAACAAAGCGACAACTGATGTAGCTAAAGCGGACCAAATCTTAACACAAGCTGGCTATGCTAAAAATGCAAATGGTGTGTATGCTAAAGATGGTAAAGAATTATCTCTAACATTAGCTGTTTGGGGTAAAGACACTAGTATGTACGAAGAAATTCAACAAGAATTGAAACAAGCGGGTATCAATGTAACGCTTAAGAAATTACAAAGCCCTGATGAAGTGGATACACTAGGTACAGATGGTTTTGACTTGGTAGAACGTAATGTTATTACCATGTCTACAAATGATCCTTATTGGTTCCTCAGCTTATTCTACAAAACTGGTGCGAAATCAAACGTTGGTGGCTACTCTAACCCTCAAGTAGATGCGTTAATCGACCAATTGTCCGTAACATTTGATCAAAACGAACGCTCTACTATTGCTAAACAAGCACAACAAATTTTGGTTGATGATGTAGCAGATATTTACTTGTTGTATCCAAGTGCAACAGTTGTATCCACTAATAAGGTTAAAAATGTACCAGCACATCCTATCGATTACTACTTATTAACAAAGGATTCTACTATTGAATAAATCGGATTGCATTGTATTTGATGATGTAACAATTGCATATGGTACGGAAGAGGCGGTGCGTAATGTGTCCTTCTCCGTACCAACTGGTGAGGTTTTTGCTATCGTTGGTGAAAGCGGGTCTGGTAAATCTACGTTGGTTCGTGCCGCTTTTGGCATGTTGAAACAAGCTACTATAGCAGGTCAAATCTTGCTAAATGGCATTGACATTTCTACCTTGAGTGCTGGAGATTGGCGTAAGCTGCGAGGCACTCAGATTTCCATGATCTTTCAAAATCCTAGTGCCTATCTAAATCCGAATCGGACCGTAGCAAACCATTTCAAGGATCTGTTCCGCGCTCATGGTGAAAGCTATGATGCTAGCCGCATTATCGGTATGCTTAACCTCGTTCATCTCGATGGGGGAGACCGTATCTTACAGTCTTATCCGTTCCAGTTGAGCGGTGGTATGCAGCAGCGATTAGCGATAGCATTGAGCCTTATCTTAAAACCAAGCATCGTATTTGCTGATGAACCGACTAGCGCCTTAGATATACTCGTACAAGCTTCTGTGTTAGACCTATTGCGAGAAGTGACACAAGCCCTTGGTGCAACGGTAGTCATCGTAACACATAACATCAAAGCTGCAGCACGCATTGCAAATAGTATTGGCGTCATGAATAAAGGTCAGCTCGTTGAGGTGGGTCCTACCGAAGCGGTTATAAATCATCCAAAGGATGAGTATACGCGTGTATTGTTAGATTCTGTAATGAAAGTGGTGTAGTATGATTCAAGTTGAGCATGTATGTAAACAATATACGAACCACCATCATACGGTCTATGCAGTAAATGACGTATCCTTCTCCGTGGCACCGAATGAACGCGTAGGTATCGCTGGTGGTAGTGGTTCTGGTAAAAGTACACTCCTCAAACTCATTGCGATGCTAGAAAAACCTACCTCTGGTACCCTAAAATTATTTGGAGAGGATGTTACATCCATTCAAAATCATAAGGATATATACCGTTCCATGCAGATGATGTTTCAAAATCCCTTGGCTATCATTCCGCCAAGGATGAACTTAGAAGCCTTTCTCTTAGAGCCATATATTAACTATGGTCTTATGGATATAGCATCTGCAAAAGGCGATATTCGTAAGTGGATTCAACACGTGGATCTACCAGAGTCGATTGTCCAAAAGTATCCTCACGAAGTGAGCGGTGGTCAGCTACAACGTGTTGTACTGGCGCGGATTATGTTGATGCATCCAAAACTAGTACTCTTTGATGAACCTACATCAGCCCTTGATGCGGTGAACCAAAAGCTAGTGCTAGATCTGTTACAAAAACTACATGAGGAACAACCCTTTTGCTACGTATTTGTCAGCCATGACATTGGGCTTTTACAAGCCGTAACAGACCGAATCATGGTGATGAAAGATGGTCACATCGTAGAAACCATTGAATCAAAACGACTTAAAGAAGCGGTACATCCATATACAAAAGCACTTGTAGAAGCAAGTGAGTAAACAAAAAGGCTGTAGCAGAATATAAAAATATATTCTGTTACAGCCTTTTTAGTATTACTTCTTGTTTATTACTTTTATAAATTAATAATGTTAATATATGCAGGGAATCTTGTTTCTTTGTAGAAATATATAAATAAGGTGAAGTATGTATTAATGTATAGGAGGTATTGTTATGGAACTCGAAGGTCTTATTAAATCACATGTACAACGGATTAAAACTTTGAAAAATGATATTTTAACAGAAGAGGCAACAAAGACATCTCTTATTATGCCTTTCTTTAGAATTCTTGGTTATGATGTATTTAATCCAAATGAATTTATGCCTGAATTCGTAGCAGATGTGGGCCTTAAAAAGGGGGAAAAAGTTGATTATGCTATCAAGTTAGATAATGAACCAGTTATCTTAGTAGAGTGTAAATCTATCAATGAAAAGTTAGAAAAGCATGACTCTCAATTATATCGTTATTTTGGTACAACAACAGCTAAGTTTGCAATTCTTACAAATGGTATCGTATATAGATTCTATACAGACATTGATGAAGTAAATAAGATGGATGAAGCTCCATTTTTAGAAATTAACTTATTAGAGTTACGTGATGAGCAAATTGCAAAATTACAGCATTTTACAAAAGAAAAATTTGATAGTGACGCTATTTATGACTCCGCAGAGGGTCTAAAAAATGAGGCACAGATTCGACAAATTATTAAAGATGAAATCGAAAACCCTAGTGATGAATTAGTTAAATTTATATTGGGTAAAGGTGTTTATAATCGAGTAAAAACACAAGCTGTCATTGATAAATATTCTCCTATTGTAAAAAATGCATTTGATTATATTATAAAAGAAATGCTTAGCAAAAAAATTGAAACTGCCTTTGCTAATACTGAAACTACAGAATCAAGTGCTCCTCAATCAGATAATGAAGAAATAAATACTAATGAAGAAGTAGAATGTAAAATTGTAACAACAGAAGAAGAACTTGAATCATATTATATTGTTCGAGCAATTCTTAGTAAGTATATAAACGTAGACCGGATTACCTATAGTGACAAAGAAAGCTACTTCGCTATTATTTTAGATAATCATATTACAAAGTGGTTATGTCGTATCTACATTAAAAAGAATAAGAAATATATTGGCATTGTAGAAAATGGTGAACAAATCAAATATGCAATTGAAAATATTAGCGATATCTATGGCTATACAGACAAACTTGTTCAAAGATTGCAAACATTAGATATAAAATAATTTACTTGAAATTGTTGGAAGTATTGTTTTATAAGTGATGGGAGACATTATGTATATAGCAGTACAAAGAATTATTTCATGTCAGAGAGTATTAGAAAGACATATTGATGAGTTTGAACCCTGTAAAGTAGTGGTTTCTAAAGATTTGCCGATAGAAATAGTATTAGATACAGAAATATATCGTCATAAAATGTATGAATATATTGTGGTCGGAGATAAGAAAAACTTTATACAACGAATTTGCATGAAAAAGTTAAAAGCTTATGTAGAAAATGGAATTTTATATGAAGCACCTGCTTTGTTAATAGAAAAGGAATTAGATAATATTGTTAGAGAATTGCCTTATGAGTATATACGAGACGAAACAAAAGCAATAAATCTAAAACAATGCAATCAAGATAATATGTTTATGATTTTAAACGAGTTAATGGTTAGCTTTAAGAAAACTGAACATATATTAAAAGATATAAGTTTGAATGATTTTGATGATAAACCTAATTGGAGTTCTAATAGTAAATATACTCGTGCCGGATATAGTGTTGAAAGAGGTATATATGCTGCGGAAAGATTAAAGATATTATTTAAAATGAGTGATGAATGTGGAAGAAATCTGAGTAATGACTTTGAAGACTATTGTTGGTTTATAGAAAATAAACGTAGTAATGGTAAAGTATATTACGCAAATAGACGTAGACGACGTGATTTGGCAGCATTGAAGTACTATGAATCTCATAATGGTGAGGAGAAGTTTGTAGAAGATTACGGTAATGATCGTTAAAAAATAAAACCGGCTTCTTAAATAGGAGCCGGTCTTATTTTAAGTTGTTTTATATAATTTCTGTTTTCAAATCAATAATGTTTTTAGCAGCCACGCAACCAGGGCAGTCACAGAATTCTGCACCTTGTGCTTTGATGCCTTTCGCGTGTTGTAATAGGTTAGCGGCACCTTCTGCACCAAGAATTTGTGTGGCGAGCTCAGAGCCAGCAAAGCCAATTGTTTCATCGATAAAAGCAATATTTTGCTCTGCAACGGATACGAGTTGTTTTGTGAGTTCAGCTTGTTTAGGTGTGCCTTCTGCATTGATCCAAGATTGAGCAAATTCTTTTACTGTAGGATTGCTTGTAGGTGCGTCTAATAATGCTTGTACGAGTTGTGTTAATTGTGTATGTGTCATGATAATCTCCTTTATATAACTACTAACGACTTAATATGAAGAATTTTTTATATATAGTATTAAAATTATAAAGACTATTTATGAGTGTATGTTATGATATTGTAAATTATTGATGTTGTGTTGTTTATTTGATAAGCTTTTCTACTCTTTTGGTTTGTTGTATTAGTCTTATAGTAAGAGTAAAGCTTGATTAGGGGTTCGGAGGAGAGTTAAATGAAAAAAGTAATCTGTTCAGCAATGTTAGGTATATTTATTACAGGTGTAATTGTTCCAGTGCAAGTAGAGGCAAGCTGGCTTTCTAAAACATGGAAGAAATTTGAAAATTCTCTTGATACAGAGAGCACGACTGCACCACCATCCGTGAATCGAAAGTTACATGATGTAGGTCATTTAATGGATCCTTCAGAACTTAAAGTTGTAGGTGTACCTATTGGGGCAACATTTGGTGATGTAAAGGCAAGTCTTGGCAATCCGCAGTATAAAACAGCACAATATTTACAATATGGAGGAATAAAATTTTTCCAAGATATGAGATATAATGATGCTCATGTTGCTAGAATTTCTATTTCTAATCGTGATGCCACTACGGCGAGAGGTATTGCTGTTGGTGATACATTAAAGCAGGTAGTTTCTGCATATGGACAACCAGATTTTATTATGGATGACTATTATTTTTATGGTTATCAGAAATCTGGATCAGATTGGATTGAAGGAATATACTTTCGTCATGATGGAAAAAAAGTTAAATTAATTACTGTATTTACTAGCTAATGGTATTAACTATATAGATTCCTTTTAATGATATAATTTACTTAATATATGTAGTTTATTTAAAGAGGAATGTATTATGAAAAAGGTTGTATGTGCACTGGCTGCATTAGCTTTCATAGGTTCTATCAATATCGCATCTGCAGATGATATGGTGCGATTCCGTCTTAATGGTAATTCTATTTATGACCAGCCTTATGGTGACCGAAATGAGTTCCCTTGTTCAGATGGACTTGGCAGTTGTAGTATGACTGATAGTGATTATAGAAGCACTCGTAAGGGGCAAAAGCTTGAGGTATTTGATACTATATATGAGGCTAAGCAACATTTGAACTTTAAGCCTCAGTTGCCGATGGGGGTAGAGGGTCTCCGCCTTGTACATGTATCTATTGTGGATCATAATGTACTACAAGTGGTGTATGCCTATCATGAGCTTTTAAAAGGTAAATATTTTGACCGTGCAGATGATATGCCAAAGCATATTAAGTATCGTGTTTCAAATATATCTGGCAATATCGCAGGCGATTATAAGGACTATTTACCTCAGAAGACGGATGTCGTGAAGGGGATGACGGTGACCTATCGAATGGTAGATAATTCTGTATACTTAGCATCATGGGAACATGAAGGGCAAAACCATGTGTTCTTATTTAATGAGCCAGTTTCTGTTGATAGGGCTAGAGAAATGATTAAGAGTGTAGATACGAATTGAGTTCTTTATTGTACTATCTTTTTAATTATGATTAGCTTATAATATAAATATAAAGAGAGCCCATTAACGTGATTAGGGCGTTAGGCTCATCTAAAACTGAACAAAACTATGATGGCGCCTAACGTATAGAGGACTGCACTCCTCTATACGTTAGGCGTTTATGTACGCCGAATAGGCATGACTAATCCCCCAGTTAAACTGGGGGTCGGCAAAAAAATTCTTAGAGAAAAGGAAAGAACCTCCTAGTGGTAAAATG
>QWCO01000365.1_pt1 | contig 20676 bp, 17 predicted proteins | sample 1972611 | NCBI WGS metagenome assembly QWCO01 (sample SAMN09866706, study PRJNA288562) | Human oral metagenome isolate term1_saliva, whole genome shotgun sequencing... | reverse complement strand
GGCAAAATCACCATGCTGCCCGACGAATGGGTCGCGGTCTTCAGCCTGGACGAAGGCAAAACACAGCCTGCCGTCAGCATCTATTTCGACGTCGATGCCGAGTGGCGCGTGGGCAGGCCCGAATGCAAAATCGAGCGCGTCGCCATTGCCGACAACCTGCGCATCCAAACCATAGAACCGCACTTCAACCGCGAAACCGGCCTGGAAGGCGGCAACGCCTTCCCGCACCACGACGACTTGGCCTGGTTCTACCGCCTGGCCGTCGAATTGCAAAAACAGCGCGGCAAATACGAACCCGACCGGCCGCCGCAATACGACTACGGCATCGAACTGCTTTCAGACGGCCAAGTGCAAATCAGCAGGCGCGAACGCGGATCGCCCATCGACACACTGGTGAGCGAAATGATGATTCTGGCCAACAGCACCTGGGCGGAAATGCTGCACGACAACGGCCTGCCCGGCCTGTTCCGCGTCCAGCCGGCTTTGGGCAAAGTGCGGATGAGCACCAAATCCGAACCGCACATCGGCATGGGCGTGCAGCACTACGGCTGGTTTACCTCGCCCCTGCGCCGCGCCGCCGATTATGTCAATCAAAAACAACTCATCAGCCTGATCGACCCCGCCGCCGAAGCCCGCTTTAAAAACGGCGATCCCGGCCTGTTTGCCGAAGTCGGCAACTTCGAATCCGCCTACACCGCCTATCAGGATTTCCAGCGCGACTTGGAAAGCTATTGGAGCCTCGTCTGGCTGGAGCAGCAAAACGCCGTTGAAACGCAGGCGCAAATCTTGAAAGAAGACCTTGTCCGCATCGACGGCCTGCCGCTGGTCGTCCGCGTGACCGGCATCCCGCCCGAACTGCCGCCGCGCACCACGGTCAAACTCAAAATTGCCGAAATCGACAGCGAAAAACGCTTTATCGCCCTCTCCTACCTGAACGCCGTCGTCTAACGCAAAAAGGCCGTCTGAAAAAGCACCAACGCTTTGCCGGACGGCTTTCATTCGGCAAAAACCTGTTTTCAGACGGCCTGAAAGCCTTATTTTTCCACTGACAAGAAAGGAAGCATCATGACCCTGATTATTGAAGATATTGAAACCGGCAGCGGTAAAACCGCCGAGAAAGGCAAGGAAATCACCGTGCATTACAGCGGCTACCTGACCGACGGCACCAAATTCGATTCCAGCCTCGACCGCCGCCAGCCGCTGACCATCACGCTGGGCGTCGGACAAGTAATACGCGGCTGGGACGAAGGCTTCGGCGGCATGCGCGAAGGCGGCAAACGCAAACTGACCATTCCGCCGGAAATGGGCTACGGCGCACGCGGCGCAGGCGGCGTGATTCCGCCGAACGCCACGCTGGTGTTTGAAGTGGAACTGCTGAAAGTACACGACTGATTGCACTACACCCATAGGCAAGAGGCCGTCTGAAAACAGGGATTTTTCCGACAATCCCTGTTTTCAGACGGCCTTTTTGCCAAACGGGACTTTTACCCCCGAATAAATCGCGAATCGGCTTGAAACCGACGCATCATCCATTCCGCCATGCCGTTTTATTTAGATTTCAACCCACGTCTTCCGTGTATGTAATAAAGTTTAATAAGGCTGCCATATTGGCGGCCGCAATCGGTTTTTAGGTAGTTATTGAGAAATATTATCGTATTTTACTTACAAATGATGCTGGCCGGCGTATAGTAGCGTTGTTTGCTTTCCATATGTTGTCGATTCAGAAAGGAGTGTAGGTTATGAACAAAATCGGTTTCAAACCCATCCCCGCTGCGATTGCGCTGGGCTTAGCATTATTGATTTGGTTCGTCATCCCCGTTCCTGACGGCGTAACGCCGCAGGCTTGGCATTTGTTGGCGATGTTTGTCGGCGTGATTGCGGCGATTATCGGCAAGGCGATGCCGATCGGGGCATTGTCGATTATCGCCGTGATGCTGGTGGCGGTAACACAGGTAACGGTGCCGGAATTGGGCGCGGACGGCAATCCGATTAAAAAACCGGCAGAAATGGCGATTAAGGACGCATTAAGTTCGTTTGCCGACCCGCTGATTTGGCTGATCGGTATTTCGATTATGATTTCGCGCGGGATTTTGAAAACCGGCCTGGGCGCGCGCATCGGCTATTATTTTATTTCGCTGTTCGGCAAGAAAACGCTGGGCATCGGCTACAGTCTGGCCTTGTCGGAGCTGATTCTCGCGCCGGTTACGCCCAGCAACACCGCGCGCGGCGGCGGCATCATCCACCCCGTGATGAAGGCGATTTCGTCCAGCTATGATTCCGACCCCGAAAAAGGAACGCAGGGGCGAATCGGCCGCTATCTGGCTTTGGTGAACTACCACAGCAATCCGATTACTTCGGCGATGTTCATCACCGCCACCGCACCCAATCCGCTGGTGGTCGATTTAATTGCCAAAGCCACCAATAGCGAGATTCATTTGAGCTGGGGCACTTGGGCTTTGGCGATGCTGCTGCCGGGCTTGGTGGCGATGTTCCTGATGCCGCTGGTGCTGTATTTCGTTTATCCGCCCGAAATCAAAGAAACCCCCAACGCGGCGCAGTTTGCCAAAGACCGCCTGAAGGAGCAGGGGCCGATGAACCGCGGCGAGAAAATCATGTTGGCGATTTTTGCCGTGTTACTGGTTTTGTGGGCGGGCATTCCGGCCATGATTTTCGGCAAGGCTTTCGCCGTCAATCCCACCGCCACTGCCTTTATCGGCCTGTCGCTGCTGCTTTTGTCGGGTGTGCTGACTTGGGATGACGTACTGAAGGAAAAAGGCGCGTGGGATACGGTGGTATGGTTCTCCGCGCTGGTGATGATGGCCTCTTTCCACGCCTCTTTTTCAAAGGGAATGATGTCTGCCGTGAAGGCCTCCTTCTGTGTGTAATAGGCCATATCCAGTAAGCCCAGACTCACTTGTCTTAGACATCCCGAAGCCGCCATGTAGTTGCGACTCTTTACAATGCGCGCGATAAGATCGTCGGGGATGGGTTCACCTGTTTTATAATGAATGGCAAATGTGCGTAAAAAATCTTTTTCGATGGCGAAATTCTCCATAAACTGCGATGGCAGTTCCACGAAATCCCACCATACATTGGTGCCGCTTAAGCTGCTAAACCTGCTGTTGGCAAACATGCCATGCAGCGAATGACCAAACTCGTGCAAGAAAGTTTCCACCTCGCCCAGGGTTAGGAGGGCAGGTTTTTCGGCCGTGGGTTTGGTAAAGTTCATTACCACGCTAACGTGTGGCCTAACATTCTCGCCCTTGCGGTCGATCCATTGACCTTGGAATTCGGTCATCCAAGCACCACCTTGTTTGCCCTTGCGTGGGAAGAAATCGGCATAGAACACGGCAAGATAGCTGCCATCGCGGTCGAATACCTCGTAAGCCTTAACGTCGGGATGATAAACTGGGATGTCGTTATTGGGTTTAAAGGATATGCCATAGAGGCGATTGGCCAAACCAAACACGCCGTCTATCACCTTCGACAGTTCGAAATAAGGGCGGAGCATTTCGCTATCGAGGTTGTATTTTTGCATTTGCAGTTTGTGCGAATAGTAAGCCGTGTCCCAGGGTTGCATCTCAAAATCATCGCCTTCCATGTTTTTGGCCATTCGTTCCAGTTCGTGATGTTCGTTGATGGCTGTGGGTTTGTAGGCCTTAATCAAGTCGTTAAGTAGGCGATAAACATTCTCGATGTTGGTGGCCATGCGGTGTTTAAGCACATAGTCGGCGTATGTGTCGTAGCCCAAGAGTTGAGCAAGTTCTCTTCTAAGGTTCACCAGACGCTTGCAAATCTCCAAGTTGTTATTGTCGTTTTGGTGCGTGCATTCGGTGTTTCGCGCCATATACAATTGTTTGCGTAGGTGGCGTTGCGACGAATAGGTCATGAAAGGCGAGTAACTAGGGAAGTCGAGAGTAAACACCCAGCCCTCTTTCTCCTGTTCTTTAGCAGCCATAGCTGCTGCTTCGCGAGCCGTTTCGGGTAGTCCGTCAAGCTCGTTTTCGTTGGTGATGTGCAGCGTAAAAGCCTTATTTTCTTTTAAAAGGTTTTGCGAAAACTGTAGGGACAACACGCCAGCCTCTTCGGTAAGTTTGCGAAGACGCTCTTTACCTTCGTCGTCTAGAAGAGCACCGCTGCGCACAAAACCATCATAACAATTATCTAAGAGCATTTGTTCTTCGGCGTCTAGTTCGCGATGGTTTTCGTAAACATACTTAATGCGGTCGAAAAGCTTTTTGTTCAGGCGCACATCATTGGCATGCTGGGTAAGAATGGGGCTCATTTTCTGTGCCAGTTCATCCAGGTCGTCGTTAGTTTCGGCACTAAGCATGCACGAGAAAACGTTCGACACACGGTTAAGCAGGTCGTAATAATGGTCTCCGTTTTCGTTGTCGGCCCTGATAATGGTGTTTTCGAACGTTGGCGTATCGGGGTCGTTCACAAGTTTTTCAATTTCTTCTTCGTCTCTTCTAATACCTTCAAGGAACGCCTCTTCGTAGTGTTCTGTTTTGATGAGGTGGAAGGGTACGGTCTCGTGTGGTGTTGTATATTCCCCAAAAAAGGGGTTGTTTTGATATTTGCTTTCTTCTTTCAAATTTTCATTCATAACTGTAAATGTCTTCAAGCGTGTTTTTATCGCTGTTTTCGTGAGTTCGAGCGTACTTGTTGATGCTTTCTGCGGGTCTGCATGGAGCACTTGTGCTGTCTCGAAGTGCGTAAATATTGGCCCAAACCTGTAAGGCCTAGTCCCTTGTTGCGATTTTTCAATTACAAAAATAACAAATTTCGGTCAAACGGCTATCTGTTCCTTATCTTTTTAACTTATGTTAGTTTTGCAAGGGTGTTAGCTAGCTTGGCAAAGGTTGTATGATATTGTGTTTTGCGTGTAGAAATCGAGGTTTTGTTGCTCTGGTTTTTTGACTAAATTGTTTTTCAAAATACGTAAATTAAGGTGTAATGTAAAGCGTAGATATTTAACACAAAAAATACATCTGAATAAGGAAAGCAAAGTAATGAACTGTAAACGTTTCTTATTGCACATGCTAACCCAATATGCGCAGAAATGAACGACAAGTAATTTAAAATCTCTTAAAACTTGGATATAAGTATTTCCTTTTTTCCTTTTTATCACTATCTTTGCATTAAACCAATTAAAAAAGACGATAAACCTCAATGTTTGAAAATCTTAGCGACAGACTAGAACGGTCTTTTAAAATAATAAAAGGTGAAGGAAAAATCACCGAAATTAACGTAGCCGAAACCCTCAAAGATGTTCGTCGCGCATTACTTGATGCCGACGTTAACTACAAAGTGGCCAAAACTTTTACAGATACGGTGAAGCAAAAGGCATTGGGTATGAACGTGCTCACGGCTGTTAAGCCTGGTCAATTGATGGTTAAAATTGTGCACGATGAGCTTGCCACACTGATGGGAGGCGAAAGCGTGGGACTGCAACTTACCAATCGCCCCGCCATCATTTTGATGTCGGGATTGCAAGGTTCGGGAAAAACTACATTTAGTGGTAAGCTTGCCAATCTGCTCAAAGGCAAACAACACAAAAATCCATTACTCGTGGCTTGCGACGTGTATCGTCCCGCAGCCATTGAACAGCTAAAAGTGGTGGCTCAACAAGTGGGCGTGCCAGTATATAGCGAACCCGATAACAAAAATGTGGTGGAAATAGCCACAAATGCCATACGCGAAGCCAAGGCAAAAGGCAACGATGTGGTGATTGTGGATACCGCAGGACGCTTGGCGGTTGACGAAGAAATGATGGACGAAATCTATCGTCTGAAGCAGGCTTTGAACCCTGATGAGACCTTGTTTGTTGTGGACTCGATGACTGGTCAAGACGCTGTGAACACCGCTCGCGAGTTTAACGATCGGCTAGATATTGATGGTGTGGTGCTAACAAAGCTCGATGGCGACACTCGTGGTGGAGCAGCGCTCAGCATTCGCACCGTTGTTACCAAACCAATTAAGTTTGTTGGTACAGGCGAAAAGATGGAAGCAGTAGATGTTTTCCATCCCGAGCGTATGGCCGACCGTATTTTGGGTATGGGCGATATCGTGTCGCTGGTTGAAAGAGCGCAAGAACAATTCGACGAAGAAGAGGCAAAGCGCCTGCAAAAGAAAATACAGAAGAATAAGTTTGACTTCAATGATTTCCTTAAACAGATTGAACAAATCAAGAAGATGGGAAACTTGAAAGACTTGGCTTCGATGATTCCCGGCGTTGGAAAGGCTATCAAAGATGTTGATATTGACGATAATGCTTTCAAAGGTATTGAAGCGATTATCAAAAGTATGACGCCAAAGGAAAGAACAAATCCCGAAATCCTTAATAACAGCCGTCGACAGCGTATTGCAAAAGGTAGTGGAACCAACATTCAAGAGGTGAACAAGCTGATTAAACAGTTTGATCAGACTCGAAAAATGATGAAGATGATGACTGGAAGCAATATGGCTAAGATGGCAGGCATGGCGAGCAAGATGAAAGGAATGCCCGGAATGCCGAAACTTTAAAACCTAATTAGAATGATGCAGTTAATCGATGGAAAGGCAACTGCTACCGCTATTAAAGCGGAAATTGCAGAAGAAGTGAGGCAAATTGTTGCTAATGGCGGCAAACAACCACACTTGGCCGCGGTGCTTGTAGGGCACGACGGCGGTTCGGAGACCTATGTGAAGAATAAGGTGATTGCTTGTGAACAATGTGGATTTAAATCTACCCTCATTCGTTTTGAAGACAACGTCACCGAAGCTGAGCTCTTGGCCTGCGTAGACAAATTAAATAAGGACGAAGATGTTGATGGGTTTATTGTGCAACTGCCGTTACCCAAACATATTGACGAACAAAAAATTGTTGAAGCAGTAGACTATCGCAAGGATGTTGACGGCTTCCACCCCATCAATGTGGGGCGCATGGCCATCGGTTTGCCCTGTTTCATCTCGGCCACTCCTCTGGGTATTATTACCCTTTTGCAACGCTATGGCATACCCACTTCGGGAAAGAAGTGCGTGGTGCTAGGACGAAGCAATATCGTGGGTAAGCCAATGGCTCAGTTGATGCTGCAAAAACAATATGGCGACGCCACTGTTACAGTGTGCCACTCACATTCGCCCTCGCTTAAAGATGATTGTCGCGAGGCTGATATCATCATCGCTGCTATCGGAAGGCCTAACTTTGTTACGGCCGACATGGTAAAAGAGGGGGCTGTGGTTATTGATGTTGGCACCACACGCGTAGAAGACCCAACGCATAAAGGTGGTTTCAGGCTCAATGGTGACGTTAAATTCGATGAGGTTGCACCTAAATGTTCGTACATCACACCTGTTCCTGGTGGCGTTGGTCCGATGACCATCTGCTCGTTGATGAAGAACACCCTCTCGGCAGGTAAGAAAGAATTCTATTAATAAAGTAAGGAAGGCGAACGAGGCAATGTACCTCGTTCGCCATTCACCACAATAAGCAATGAACAGCCAAGACTATTACGAACAAGGCAATGCTTACCGCCGGCAAGGAAACTGGCAAAAGGCGTTGGAATGTTATGCGGAGGCCATAGAACTCAACCCCGATAGTCCGGCAGTACATGCAAGGGATATGCTAAACAGCATCCTGGGCTTCTACTCAAAGGATGCCCTCAATCCTTGAAAAACAACTTGCTGCGCCCTGGCGAATGGTTTTCGCTGTCGCTGCAAACAAAATTATTGCCTGGTTGGGCTGCATAATGACTATAAGCCACATGCTAAAGCCTAGCTAAAAAGAAAAAACTGCCCAAAGGCAGCCTATAAGTTAGATATTATGAACAAGATGAAAGGAGCCGTGGTTATCAACACCAACAGGTGCAAAGGTTGCAACCTGTGCGTTGTGGCTTGCCCATATACAGTGTTGGAACTGGCTCGTAAAAAGGTGAATGCTAGCGGATACGCTTATGCGCAAGCCACGAATGCCGAAGCATGCGTGGGATGTGCAGCGTGCGGAACGGTTTGTCCCGATGGCTGCATCACTGTATATAGAATGAAAGTGGAGGAGAAATAGTATGGCAGAACGTGAAGTCAGACTGATGAAAGGTAATGAAGCGATAGCCCATGCGGCTGTTCGCGCTGGCATTGACGGGTATTTCGGCTATCCTATAACCCCTCAAAGCGAAGTGATTGAAACTTTGGCCCAACTGCGCCCCTGGGAAACCACGGGCATGGTGGTGCTACAAGCTGAAAGCGAAGTGGCATCTATCAATATGCTTTACGGTGGCGGTGGTTCGGGTAAACGTGTAATGACTTCTTCATCATCGCCCGGTGTGGCGCTAATGCAAGAGGGAATTTCCTATATGGCCGGTGCAGAGATACCGGGACTCATTGTTAACGTGCAGCGTGGTGGTCCTGGTTTGGGAACCATCCAGCCGTCGCAAGGCGACTATTTTCAAAGTACTCGTGGCGGTGGTAACGGCGATTACAATGTTATTGTGCTAGCCCCAAACTCGGTGCAAGAGATGGCCGACTTCGTTGATTTGGGCATGAACCTCGCCTTTAAATATCGCAATCCGGCTATGATACTAAGCGATGGTGTTATCGGACAAATGATGGAGAAAGTGGTTCTGCCACCAATGAGACCTCGTCGAACCGAAGAAGAGATTATCAAAGAATGCCCCTGGGCTTCTACAGGGCACACCAAAAATCGCGAACCCAACGTTATAACCTCGCTCGAACTGCGCCCCGAGCTGATGGAAATTAAAAATAAAGCTCTGCAAGCTAAGTACGAAGAGATACGCAACAATGAAGTGCGCTTCGAAACCTTGCACACCGACGATGCTGAATACATGTTTGTGGCATTTGGAAGTGCTGCTCGTGTGGCCGAAAAAGCCGTAGAACTAGCTCGCGAAGAGGGCTTGCGTGTGGGACTTTTCCGTCCTATTACACTTTGGCCCTTCCCAGAAAAGCAGCTCGCTAGTCTTGCAAAAGACAAGAAAGGACTGCTGGTTGTAGAGATGAATGCAGGTCAAATGGTTCAAGATGTACGATTGGCCGTGGATGGAAGTCAGCCTGTTGCTCACTTTGGAAGACAAGGTGGCATCGTACCAGAGCCCGAAGAGATAGTAAAAGCGTTAAAGGAGAAGTTGCAATGACCACAGATATAATCAAACCAGAGAACCTCGTTTACGCCAAACCGGCGCTCTTGAACGATACAACCATGCACTATTGTCCCGGCTGTTCGCATGGCGTGGTGCATAAACTCATTGCCGAGGTTATTGCCGATATGGGCATGGAAGAGAAAACAGTGGGTGTTAGTCCTGTGGGATGTGCCGTTTTTGCTTACCGTTATATTGATATCGACTGGCAGGAAGCACCTCACGGACGTGCTCCGGCATTGGCAGTGGGAATAAAAAGACTATGGCCCAACCGCCTAGTATTTACTTATCAAGGTGATGGCGACCTCGCTTGCATCGGCACTGCAGAAACATTGCACGCACTAAATCGTGGTGATAACATCACCATCATCTATGTTAATAATGCTATTTATGGCATGACGGGTGGACAAATGTCGGCCACAACGCTGCTAGAGCAGCCCACAGCTACTTGTCCTACAGGCAGAACGCCCGAACTTCACGGCTATCCCATCGATATAACAAACCTTGCTGTGCAGCTTGAAGGTACTTGTTTTGTAAGCAGACAAAGCGTAGAAACCGTGGCAGCCATTAATAAAGCCAAGCGAGCCATTCGTAAAGCATTCGAAGCTTCGATGGAGGGTAAAGGCTCATCGCTCGTAGAAATCGTGTCAACTTGCAGCAGCGGATGGAAAATGTCGCCCGTAGCCGCCAATAAATGGATGCAAGAAAACATGTTCGACCATTATAAAAAAGGCGACTTAAAAGACAGAACGAAAGAATGAAACACGAGATAATCATCGCCGGCTTCGGTGGGCAAGGGGTGCTTTCAATGGGAAAGATACTGGCCTACTCGGGCTTGATGGAAGATAAAGAGGTGACGTGGATGCCGGCATATGGACCAGAACAACGCGGAGGAACTGCAAACGTAACGGTTATTGTGAGTGATAGTCGTATATCTTCGCCTGTTCTTAGTAAGTATGATGTGGCTATTGTGCTTAACCAACCATCGCTCGATAAGTTTCAACCAAGAGTAAAACCTGGTGGTATTCTTATTTACGATGGTAACGGAATAGCCTCGCCACCTACGCGAACCGACATAAAGGTGTATCGAATGGATGCCATGGACAAGGCGGCTGAGATGCGCAATGCCAAGGTTTTCAATATGATTGTTCTTGGCGGACTGCTTAAGGTTTGTCCGGTTGTTAGCACTGAGGGCTTGAACATGGCTTTGTTTAAAACCCTTCCCGAACGCTATCACAACCTCATTCCGCTGAATATGGAAGCTGTAGAACAAGGCAAGCAAATCATTGTGGAGCAATAAGCAATACAAATGTGGCTGCCCTGAAGGCTAACGAAATACAATTGACCAAAAAAGAATTGCTGAAAAGCAGATAAACAACTTGATTTTTTTATAACTCTCTAATTTTTTGGGGGCCGGCTGCAGTGATGCACCCGGTCTTTTTTGTATTAGATACAAAGCTATTGCGCGCCATTAGCCTCATCTTTTTCTTTCCTTTTGATGGAAAACGATGTGCAATGCCATCGAAAACACCAAACAAAATCTGCATTCTTATGGCTTTTTATGAGTGACGAACTATCCAGCATGTAAGAATTTACAGCACTCATGATTTTACAGCATGCCTTAACATTTCTTCTTCTACCTTTTCTTCTTTCTCGTTTGCCCGAAAACGCAAAAAGTTGTACCTTTGTGCAGAAATGGAGCGTTCAGGATTATATAAATATCAACCCCTTCAATTATTGCGTAATGCGTTAAATACCTTGCCCTTGTGGTGCATGGTTGCCTTTTTGGCTGCATGTAGTGCATCGAAGTTTGTGCCCGACGAGAGTTGTTTGCTTGAAAAAGTGGAACTGAAAAGCGACACCAAGAAGTTTAATGTGGCCTCACTCGAACCCTATATCCGCCAAAAAGCCAACTCAAAGTGGTTCTCGGTATTCAAAATTCCTCTCGGCATTTATGCCCTTTCTGGGCGTGATTCTACGCGTTGGGTTAACCGCACGCTGCGCAAAATTGGCGAAGAGCCTGTGGTGTACGACACCTTACAGGCAAAACTTTCGTGCAACGACCTTAAACTGGCTTTGCAAAACATGGGATATATGAACGGAGAGGTCGACCTTACCACCCGAGCTAAAGGCAAACACCTTACCGCTGTTTACACGTTGCATCCTGGAACGCCCTTTTATATCAATTCGGTGCGCTATGATATTCAGGATTCGATTATTGCAAAAATGCTCGATTTGGATAATCCCAACCGACAAGAACTAAAGTCTGGCGACCCCTTCACCGTTACTCGACTTGAAGATGAACGCAAACGCATCACCCGTGTACTCATGGATAGTGGCTATTATCGGTTTCATAAAGATTTTATTCAATATGGTGCCGACTCAACAAAAGGCAGCAACCAAGTGAATTTAATGCTTCACCTGCTGCGCTATCGACCCAATAGTAGCGTTCCCGAAACGCTACACCCTCGCTATACCATACGAAGTGTGGCATTTTCTAGCAACGATAGCACCAAAATTCACCTTCGTCAACGTGTGTTGCGACGTAGTACACTCATCAGACCAGGCGATCTTTTTAGTGCAAGTCTGCTGCAACGCACATACGCCAACTTTGCTCGTATGCAAGCTGTGCGCTATACGAACATTAGATTTCTCGAAGTTCCCGACACCACCTTGCTTGATTGCGACATCAATATCAGCACCAACAAACCTTCCTCCATCTCGTTCCAACCCGAAGGAACAAATACGGCAGGCGACCTTGGTGCGGCTGCTTCGGTTACCTACGAGAATAGAAACTTATTTAGGGGTAGCGAATTGTTGAGCATTCAGCTTCGTGCTGCTTACGAAGCTATTACCCGATTAGAGGGTTATCAAAACAAAGATTATCAGGAATATGGTGTAGAAACAAAACTTACTTTTCCTCGATTTGTAGCTCCATTATTGTCTAAAACGTTTCGCAGACGAAGTTTGGCCACCAGCGAATTGTCTCTTAACTGGAACCTTCAAAACCGTCCAGAGTTTCATCGACGCGTGTTTGCCATGGCATGGCGCTACCATTGGAACGAACCTCGCCATCACATTACCTACCGTTACGACTTCTTCGATATCAATTATGTCAATATGCCCTGGATTAGTTCGCGCTTTAAGGCCGATTATTTGGACAACGCCACCAGCCGCAATGCCATTCTAAGGTATAACTACGAAGACATTTTTATTCTTAAAATGGGTTTCGGTATGTCTTTTAATAATGGTGTAAACGCCGTGAAGCTTAATGTTGAATCGGCTGGAAACATCCTGCAGGCTGTGTCGAAGACTTTCCGTATGCAACAAAATGCTGATGGAAAATACACCTTGGTAAATATTGCTTATGCGCAATATGTGAAGTTCGATGTGGATTATACCCGTTTGTTTAAGTTTGATGAACGCAACTCTTTGGCCTTCCATGTGGGACTTGGCGTGGCCTATCCTTACGGCAACAGTACTATTTTGCCTTTCGAAAAACGCTATTTCTCGGGTGGTGCTAACTCGGTTAGGGGTTGGCGAGTACGCGAATTAGGACCGGGTTCGTTTAAAGGTACTGATGGACGCATCGATTTTATTAACCAAACTGGTGATATGAAGCTCGACCTCAATCTCGAATATCGCACTTTCTTGGGTTGGAAACTCCATGGAGCGGTGTTTGTGGATGCTGGCAACATCTGGACTTTACGCAATTATGCCGACCAACCTGGTGGACAATTCCGCTTCAACACCTTCTATCAGCAGATTGCAATGGCCTACGGCTTAGGCTTAAGGCTGAATTTTGACTACTTTGTTCTGCGTTTCGACCTCGGAATGAAAGCTGTTAACCCTGCTTACAGTTCCACACGCGAACATTATCCGCTGTTTTATCCCAACTTCAAACGCGACTACGCTTTCCATTTTGCAGTGGGCTTCCCCTTCTAATGGGCTGGTTTTGGCTTCTTTGCACAATAAATGTAGGCGCAATACTTTTACCACCAGTGCCAGTGTGCACTTTTTTAGCGATGACAAGAAACGAACGATATACTTACATACTAGATTATTTCCGTGCGCAATCCCCAGTCGTAACCACAGAACTGGAGTTTGGATCGGCTTTTCAATTGCTTGTGGCTACATTGCTTAGTGCCCAATGCACCGACAAACGCATCAATCAGGTAACACCAGCTTTGTTTAAACGTTTTCCAACAGCCGAAGCCATGGCGAAAGCCGATGTTGATGAGGTGTACGAATTGGTTAAATCGGTGAGCTATCCCAATGCTAAGGCTAACCATTTGGTGGCTATGTCGCGCAAGTTAGTTGATGATTTCAAGGGCGAAATGCCTAGTACCACGGCCGAACTTACCACTTTACCTGGCGTTGGACGCAAAACTGCTAATGTGTTGCAAGCTGTTTGGTTCGATAAACCCAACATGGCGGTTGATACGCACGTGTATCGTGTGAGCCATCGCATGGGCTTAGTGAGCAAAAAGGCTAACACGCCTTTGAAGGTTGAACAGGAATTGCTGCGCCATATTCCCACAGCTGATGTAAATAAGGCACACCATTGGTTGCTTTTGCATGGACGATATGTTTGCACTAGCCGAAAAGCAAAATGCGAAGAGTGTGTTTTTAATGATATTTGCCCTAAGCTTTTGGAGGGTTCTAAACTCGAATAACGATGAAAGGACTTTAAAGGTGAAAAGGTGAAAAGGTGGTTTGGTACTGTTTTGTTTGCGGTGTATTTCCTGTAAATAGTGAATGTTGTGCCAATAGAGTATGATTCTAGAATTAGGTTTTGTACGAAACTGCTGATGTAAACAACTATAATGAGGGCTATGCGATTAACGTTTATAGCTTGATAAGTAATAAATATAAGTGAAGATGGACGTAAAGCGTATCTTAAACTATCTTGCCGACCTATCGGCTAACAACAATCGCGACTGGTATCAGGCGCATAAGGATGAATATTTATTTTGCCGTGCCGATTTTGAAGAGGGGGTTAGGCAAGCTTTGGCCGCCATTTCGGTGTTTGATAACGAGATGAGCCATTTACAAGTAAAAGATTGCGTTTATCGGTTTAATCGTGATACTCGCTTTTCGGCCGACAAGTCGCCATATAAGAACCACTTTGGCGCATACATGTGTGCCAAGGGTAAGAAGGCGTTACGTGGTGGATATTACCTGCATGTGGAACAAGGACATTGTCTTTTGGCTGTGGGTGGCTACTGGTTGCCCACGAATATTCTTACTTCGTGCCGCAACGAGATTATGGGCAATATCGATACTTGGCGTGGCATTGTGGAAAACAAAGACTTTGTTGAACTCTTTGGTTTGCCCAATGCTAGTAAATGGGGTGAAGGGTCGCGCGGATTCGGTCTCGAAGCACTTAAAAGTGCACCCAGTGGATTTCCTCGCGACTATGAGTTTATACAGTATCTGCGCATGAAAGATTATTGTGCTTGGGTGAAAGTGCCCGATAATTTCTTTGAAGGTGATGGCTGGATTGACAAGATGGCACGTATATTTAAGGTGGGTAAACCCATGATGGACTTCATGAATAATGTGATTGACGATTATGAGTAAGTGAAGAAAACTCCATAACAAGGCTCACACCACCCTACAAGAAGTCTCATCCCCTAACCCCTCTCCAAGGGGAGAGGGGAGTGATATGCTTTGTTTATAACGTTTAAAAGAGCGGTTAAGGAGAGTACAAAGCAGCTTGTACTTACGCTACAAGGTGCTTGTACTGTCGCTACAAGGTATCTTGTACCGACTGTTTTGATTCAGAAGAGGTGTTGTTTACCAGGGTTTGTGTTTTAACAAGCGAACTTAACAATCCCTCATAGCCATAACATAATGAGCGAAAAATGAAATGCCTACGGCTTCTAACAACAAGAAGACGTAGGCATTTGTACGTTAAACCACAATGGTAAGCAATTGTATTGTTTGGATATCTGATGGCATTGGAGGCATAAGTTTTTTATTTCCTTTGTTCACTACTATTATTAATGTGTAGCTTTCCACCAGCCAGTTGCCTTTTTAGTGGTTGAAGCGTTCTCGAAAGCCGACACGGTGGGGTCGCTAATGGTAATTCCACTATAATTGTTAACTTGAATGGTGTTGTTGGAAATTTGTCCAAGAGCAGTGTATATAAAAGGAGTGTGCGATTTATATGGCACCAAGCGGTTGAGGGCCGTTTGCATATCAAGGGCCAAATGTTGGGTGCTAGGCGTGTTGCAAAGCTTATTTACGTAGTCGCCCATATCAAAGAAAATGGTATGTTGATAGCCATCCAGTCGCTGAATGTCCACCCAATTGGGTGCAGCGTGTGCTCCTGAGGTGGCAGCATTGATGGTTCTCATCAGTCCAATTACCTCGTCTACTTTGCTACAATCGGTAATTCCGATGTTACCATAAGGATAAGTGTAGTTAGAATAGAAGCGATGAAATTCGTTAACCACCTCTTGATAGTTGGGTTTAGCCTGCGCTAGGTGTTTCCAAATAAGCTTATAGGGCATGCCATAGGCCATAATCTCGCTGCAGCAACCAATGAGATAGTCGGTAGCCTGGCGCATTTCGTAGGCCACTTCGATGTTAGACATATAACAATCGTCGAACATCACAAACTGCATGTGCATTTTTGATTGACTTATGGCAGCAGCCAAGGTGCTAATATTGGTTTGGTAAAAGTGCTCTGTACCGCCAAAATAGCGTGTTTGTGCCCTGCTCACGCCCTCTTTATACAGCCATCCCGTGCCATGGCAGCCCACAATGAGGGCATAGCTTTCTGCTGGAGCTTTGGTTTTGACAGTGGATAACAGGCTTGAAAGACCATTAACGGTGGTGTAGGCAGGCATATTTGAAGAGTTGAATTTTTGCAAGGTGTCTTGCTTACACTCACCTTTATCCGTATATTTCACCTCCATCAGCAATGCAGTGTTAGCAGATGTGGCAATAAACACCAGCAGTTTGTTTCGCCCCAGTCCCTTTCCGGTAGTGATGGCATCCTTAATATCGTTGATGTTTTGTAAGAAATTGGAATACAAGCTATTGTCTTCGCTTGTTCTCGAAGCGCTCCACGGCATGTAAACAAAGATTGTTTTAGCGTTTATTGGTTCAGGAACGGGGTAGGGTTCTGGCACATCTTTGTGACAACCTGCAATGAAGAGCGTTGCCAAGAGTATGAGTAGCACGTTGATTTTATTTTTCATGAAGGTGGTGTTAGGTGTTGAAATGAGAAGAAGTTCCTGCACCATTTGTTGCCATTAAGCCTCAATATAGCAGTAAGGTGTGAGTAAGGTTACTCACGATGGTACCAAGTGGTACAGGAACTTCGATTAAAACTCTCTAAAGGGGATGGCCTAAGATTGCCATCCGTATTTATTTTTTCTTTAATTCTTCGATAGACGCTTTCAGCGCAGCAATCTTTTCTTCCGAGTCGCTTTGCTTTTTGCGTTCCAAAGCCACAACGGCTTCGGGTGCGTTAGCCACAAATCGTTCGTTAGACAGCTTTTTCTTGATGCCCGCCAGAAAGCCTTCGAGGTGAGCCAATTGTGCCTCTTGCTTCTTAATTTCGGCCTCAACGTCAACCAAATTGCCAATGGGCACAGCGTATTCGTCTGTTCCAACCATGAATTGAGCCGTATCAGCAGCTTTCTCTGTTACCACTTCCACCTGGTCAAGGTTGGCCATTTTGGTTACCACATCATTGTATTGTGCATAGCGGTTTTGGCCAATGGCATGCAGAGATAGTTGTTCTTTGGGTGCGATGTTCTTTTGGTTGCGCACCATTCGCACGCCACTCACAATCTGTTTCACCATTTCGATGTCGGCGTTCAGTTTGTTGTCGGCCTCTGTTGGGGCGTCAATCTTTAGGCATTGGCACATAATAGATTCGCCCTCTTTGCGTTCGGCGATGTGCTGCCACAGCTCTTCGGTGATGAAAGGCATAAAGGGATGCAGCATGTTGAGCAGCGTTTCGAAGTAGCGCAGCGTAGCTTTATAAGTCTCGTTGTCGATGGGTTGGCCGTAAGCAGGCTTCACCATTTCGAGGTACCAACTAGAAAATTCGTCCCAGAAGAGGCGATAAACGGCCATAAGGGCTTCCGAAATGCGATATTTAGAGAACAAGTCGTTTAGTTCTTCGTTGGTTTGGCGTAGCTTGGCTTCGAACCATTGACAAGCAATTCGGCTTGCTTCGGGTTGTGCTTGGTTGCTAACCTCCCAGCCTTTAACCAATCTAAACGCATTCCAAATTTTATTATTGAAGTTGCGGCCTTGTTCGCACAGTGTCTCATCAAACAGAATGTCGTTGCCTGCAGGTGCCGAAAGCATCATGCCCATTCGCACACCGTCGGCGCCATATTGTTCAATCAGTTCGATGGGGTCGGGCGAATTTCCTAATGATTTTGACATCTTACGGCCTAATTTATCGCGCACGATACCCGTGAAATACACATTCTTGAAAGGCATTTTACCACGATATTCGTAGCCAGCCATAATCATACGGGCCACCCAGAAGAAGATAATATCAGGACCAGTAACGAGGTCGCTTGTGGGATAATAATAGTTTATCTCCTCGTTGTTAGGTTGGTTGATTCCGTTAAACACAGAGATGGGCCATAACCACGATGAGAACCAGGTGTCAAGGCAGTCTTCATCCTGCTCTAAGTCGGTTGTAGTTATGGTGTTGCATATAGCTTTAGCCTTGGTCAGGGCCTCTTCTTCGTTCAATGCCACCACGCATTCGCGTTTTCCATTGGCTGTGAAGTAATAGGCAGGTATGCGGTGTCCCCACCACAGTTGTCGGCTGATACACCAGTCTTTGATGTTTTCCAGCCAGTGGCGGTAAGTGTTTTTGTATTTCTGCGGATAGAAAGCAATGTCGTCGTCCATAACAGGTTGCAGAGCCAAATCGGCGAAATGCTGCATCTTAAGGAACCATTGGGTAGACAATTTGGGTTCGATGGGCACGTGTGTACGTTCAGAATAGCCCACCTTATTATCGTAATCCTCCATTTTCTCCATCAAACCAGCCGCTTCTAGGTCGCTGGCGATTTTCTTTCGCACGTCCATGCGGTCCATACCCACGTACAAGCCAGCAGCTTCAGACAAAGTACCGTTGTCGTTAAAGATGTCGATAGAGTCCAGTCCGTGTTTCAATCCCAAGTTATGGTCGTTGATATCGTGTGCAGGCGTAACCTTTAGGCAACCCGTACCAAATTCGATATCTACATAATCGTCTTCGATAACGGGAATTTCGCGGCCCACCAGTGGCACGATAACGTGTTTACCCTTAAGCCAAGTGTTCTTCGGGTCGTTGGGGTTGATACACATGGCGGTGTCGCCCATGATGGTTTCTGGGCGAGTGGTGGCTACTACGGCATACTTACCAGGTTCTTCAACCACCATATATTTAAGATAGTAAAGCTTAGAGTGCTCTTCTTTGTACACCACTTCCTCGTCAGAGAGAGCCGTTTGTGCTTGAGGGTCCCAGTTAACCATGCGCACCCCGCGGTAAATCAGCCCCTTTTCGTAGAGGTCGCAGAACACTTTAAGCACACTTTCCGAGCGTTCGTCGTCCATTGTGAAAGCCGTTCGGTCCCAATCGCACGAAGCGCCCAACCGTCTAAGCTGTTTAAGGATGATGCCACCGTGTTCGTGTGTCCAGTCCCACGCGTGTTTTAAGAACTCATCTCGGCTCAAGTCGGTTTTCTTCACGCCCTTTTCGGCCAATTTAGCCACTACTTTAGCCTCGGTGGCAATAGAAGCGTGGTCGGTTCCAGGCACCCAACAAGCGTTCTTACCCTCCATTCGTGCACGGCGAACGAGGATGTCTTGTATTGTATTGTTAAGCATGTGGCCCATGTGAAGTACACCCGTAACATTGGGTGGAGGGATAACCACGGTGTAAGGTGCCCTTCCGTCGGGCTTGCTAGCAAAGAGTTTATTGTCTAGCCAATATTGATACCATTTGGTTTCCACTTCTCTGGGGTCATACTTACTTGCTATTTCCATATCCTGTGTTGTTATTATAATTCAACCTTTATTGTGTACAGACTGCAAATTTACTAAAAAACATTGGATTAACGCCACTAACTACAGTGCTAATACGCATAAAATTAGCTACTTGTTTGTCACAGGTGTGTTGGGTTGGTGTTTCAAAGGTTGGGTTGGTGTGGGTTGTGTAGGTGTATTTCTCGTTTGTTTTGTATGGTTTTGGCTCTTTTCGTAAAGATTTTTGTACAAAAAATGCACTGTAAGCTGATAGAAAGTGGAGTAAAATGCTTACAAATGTTTCTCTAATAACGCTGCCATATAGACGCAATTGTGTAAAAACTTTAGTCGAAATGTTTATAAGAAGGTTATGGCTTGTTGTGTAGTCTTCATCCTTATTAGTGCATTGTACAAGCCTTGGTGATTGTTTTGTTGCACTAAAAGCTTGAGATATTGGCGATGGGTAACTCCAATTCGTGCGCATCAATCATGGCATTGAAGAGCATGATGCGTTGAAACGAGGAGATGGAGGCAGGCGAGATGTGCGCTTCTTTTATTTTGTTGTGTTGCAAAAGCCATTGGCGCATCGTGCCATTAAGTAGCGGTTGGGTAGGTGTGAGCCATTGTTGACCATCGTAAAAAGCCACGTTGGTGAACGATGTGTCGGTAATCAGTCCGCCTTTAACGATGAGCACCTCGTCACAATCCTTACGAAGTGTCAGCAGGTGGTTAAGTTGTTGGCGGTTGGTGCTTTTAAAATGGTAGTCGATGTGGTTGTCTTCCACCAGTTGCAGGCTTTGGATATCGCGTTTTCGGTAAGGTTCGAACGAAGTCTCTCTAACCCCGTTAACATCATAAACCACCCTGGCCTTGATTCGTTCGTTGCTTAAGGGAGAAGCTTCGAGCCATTTTTGCAAGTCAAGGGGTGCCACGAGTGGTGCGAAATGAGCACGCGTGGCATCCATACGAGCTTGGTGTAGCGGTAGGTTAATGGGTTTGCCGCCTTCAATCCTTATTGTTTCTACAAACTGGTGCATACACTTTTTCAATCACTTCGTGGTATTCGTCTTTCCAATTACTTTTGGCGGTGATGCCACCTCCAGCTTTAAAATAGAGATTTCCTTGCTGTAGGTCTACAAATCTAATCATTACAGCACTATCCAATTCGCCGTTATCCCATCGTCCCATCACGCCCGTATAGAAGTCGCGATGATAGTTTTCAGCCATGGCGATAATCTCCACCGTCTTCTTTTTGGGTGCGCCAGTTATCGAACCAGCAGGCAATTGCGAGAAAATAACATCGCCAGGACGATGCATTAAGTGAGGCAAAAGTTGTCCCTTTATTTCAGAACTGGTTTGCAAAAGCGGTCCGCGGTGAGTGTTTAATCGTTCAATATATCGGTATCGCTCCACATGCACGTTATTGGCCACCATGCTTAGGTCGTTTCTTATGAGGTCGACGATGGTGGCATGTTCGGCAGCTTCCTTCTCATTGTTCATCAAAAATTGCGCCGACGAAGGCGAAACATCTTCGGCAGTGCCCTTCATG
>QWCO01000364.1_pt1 | contig 20729 bp, 22 predicted proteins | sample 1972611 | NCBI WGS metagenome assembly QWCO01 (sample SAMN09866706, study PRJNA288562) | Human oral metagenome isolate term1_saliva, whole genome shotgun sequencing... | reverse complement strand
CAAGCTCCTGCTGATGCTGGTGATGTTGAGCAAAATGCACGCACAATTAAGAATACTTTGAGTGAATTTAATATTGAAGTTGAAATGGAAGCCGCAAATATTGGCCCAAGAGTAACTCAATATACTTTAGTTCCGCAAAGTGGCGTTAAATTAAGCAGAATTGAAAATCTTAGTGATAACATCGCTCTAAATTTGGCGGCTGAAGCGATTCGCGTTGAAGCTCCAATTCCAGGAAAACGTGCAGTTGGTATTGAAATTCCAAATCTGAAGTCGGCCGATGTGCGGCTTTATGGTGTTTTAGATTCGAAGGAGTGGAAAAACTCACACGACCCGCTAACTTTTGCAATAGGTAAAGATATTTCTGGTCATCCAGTTGTTGGAAATTTGGCAAAAATGCCACATCTTTTGATTGCTGGTCAAACTGGTTCAGGAAAATCCGTAATGATGAACGCACTTTTAACGAGTTTACTTTATCGCCATTCACCAAGCGAATTGAAGTTAATTATGGTTGATCCAAAAGTTGTAGAAATGACCGCTTATGAAGATATTCCACACCTTTTAACGCCAATTATTAATGATTCTGAAAAAGCACTCTCAGCTCTTCGCTGGGCAGTGAACGAAATGGAGCGGCGCTATCGTGTTTTAGCTGATGAAAAAATTAAAGAAATCAAGAGCTATAATAAGCATGTAATTTCGAAAAACGAAAAAATTAAGAAGAACACATCAGAAGGGGAAGAGCCAAAACTTCTTGAGCCTTTGCCATATATCGTAATTGTGGTTGATGAGCTTGCTGACTTGATGATGGCAGCATCAAAAGATGTTGAAGCTATGATTGTGCGAATTGCCCAAAAAGCACGCGCAGTTGGAATTCATCTTGTTCTTGCAACTCAAAAACCAGTTGTTAGCGTTGTTACAGGATTAATTAAAGGTAATGTACCAAGCCGTATTGCGTTTAAGGTTGCTGCAAATGGCGATTCTCGAACGATTCTTGACCGTGGTGGCGCTGAAAAACTTCTTGGTTATGGTGATATGCTTTTCTATATGAATGGAGCTTCTAATTTGAAGCGTGTTCAGGGTGCTTGGGTAACTGATGAGGAGGTATTACGAGTGACTAATTTTATTCGTTCTCAAGGACCTCCACAATATAATGATGAAGTTATTTCTCAACCAGTTCAAATGTCGAGCTCGATGGGGGGAGTTGTAATGAATGGCGGAAGTTCTTCAGCTGACGAAACCTTCGAAACGGCTGCAAGAATCGTTATTGAAGCTCGAAAAGCCTCAACCAGCTACTTGCAGCGCAGGCTCGGGATTGGCTACAGTCGTGCTGCAAAATTAATTGATGATATGGAAGAAAAAGGAATCGTTGGCCCGCCAAATGGTTCAAAGCCACGCCAAGTGCTTGTTTCTAGCTATGAAGAAATCGGTGAATAATTCGCCGATTTTTTTGTTTTCGAAAATCTCAATATCTATTATTTTACTTTAAAATATGATAAAATGGGTTAAATATATTAACGGAGGTTTTATTTTTTAATTTATGGTAAAAAAAGAAGCAAACACTGATTTGTGGGTTTACGATTTATTGAAGGAAGCTAAAATTAGTGAAAATTTTACTGCGCAAGGAAGTGATATTAAAGAAATTAACGAAGCTTTACAAACGGCTTCGAAACGTGGAACTGGAAAGGTTGGCTTTCCTGAATATGTTGGCGTAGTTAAAAATTTTTTGGTTGTGATTGAAGATAAAGCTAATACTTATAAGCACGCAAATTTTAATGAAAATGAAATTATTAGTGAAGATGTTGCTAGTATATGTGATTATGCAGTGAATGGTGCTTTGTTTTATGGAAAACATTTGGCTAAAAATACAAGCTATTCTGAAGTTATTGCGCTTGGAATTAGCGGGAATGATAAAATCCATAAAATTACACCAGTCTATATTAATGACCGTGGAGATTATAAAATTCTTGATGAAGTTGAAACGCTAATCTCGTTTAGTGAAACAAATATTAATGAATATTATACAAAAGAAATTCTCAAAGAAAACACCGACAAAGAAAAAGAGACTGCCGAAATTTTAAAAGATGCAAGTATTCTGCATGAAGACCTTCGAAATTACGGAAACTTAGAAGAGAAGAATAAGCCTTTGGTAGTTTCGGGGATTTTGCTAGCACTTCGAGAAATTGAACATAGGAATTTTAGTATTGAAAATCTCAACGGCGACCAACAAAAAACCGATGGGCAAAAAATATATGATGCGATTGAGGCCAATCTTGGGCGTGCTAATGTTTCACCACAAGTTAAAAAGAATAAGCTTCTAAGCCAGTTTTCAATAATTAAAGATAATGTAAAAATTAATGAAATCAACCCAATGCTCGGTAAAACTCCACTAAAGCATTTCACTGAGTTTTTATATAATAGCATTTATCATAGTTTACTTTATAATAACTCGGCAGAAGATTATTTGGGGCGTTTTTACGGTGAATTTATGTCTTATAGCGGTGGTGATGGACAAAACCTAGGAATAGTTTTAACACCAAAACATATCACTGAACTTTTTTGCGATTTACTCGAGCTAAAACCAAGTGATAAAATTCTTGACCCTTGTTGTGGAACAGCAGGATTTTTAATCGCGGCAATGCACGATATGGTAAATCAAACTAAAGATGAAGCCGAAATTAAACATATTAAAAAACATCAACTTTTTGGAATTGAAGAACAATCTTATATGTTCACTATCGCAACTACAAATATGATTTTGCGTGGTGATGGTAAGAGTAATTTAGAGAATGAAGATTTCTTGCTTCAAAATCCGGCACAGTTACAGCTAAAAAGCTGCAATGTTGGAATGATGAATCCACCATATTCAATGGGCTCAAAACAAAACTCAAATCTTTATGAAATTAACTTCACTAAGCACTTGCTTGACTCTTTGGTTGAAGATGGGCGCGCCGCGGTTATTGTGCCTCAAAGCACCTTTACTGGTAAAACTAAGGATGAACAAAAAATCAAAGAAGAAATTTTTAAAAAACACACTCTTGAAGGTGTAATAACTTTAAATAAAAATACTTTTTATGGTGTTGGTACTAATCCTTGTATTGCGATTTTTACGGCGCACAATAAACACCCTAAAAACAAAGTTTGCAAATTTATTAATTTTGAAAACGATGGTTATATCGTAAGCAAACACATTGGTCTTATTGATGATGGCTCGCATAAAGATAAAAAACAGCATTTGCTTGATGTTTGGTCTGGTAAGAACCAAGCACCAACCAAGTTTTGCGTTGAAACAACTGTTGAGCCAGCCGATGAATGGTTGCACTCGTTCTATTATTTTAACGATGAAATTCCAAGCGAAGAGGATTTTCGAAAAACTATTGCCGATTATTTAACATTCGAAGTGAATATGATAACGCATGGGCGCGGATATTTATTTGTGGTTGAAAGCGAGAAGGAAGATGAGTAGGTTGAGTTTGGATAATGTGGGGTGGGGTGAGTTTTATCTATCTGATATATTTGATTTTATTGAAAGAGGTAGACGTCTCAAGATTTCTGATAGAGAGGAAGGTTTAGTTCCTTTTGTCACAGCTGGTGAAAGCTTGAATGGGGTTAGTTCGTTTGTGAATAATGAAAAACACAAAATCTATGAAAACGGTATAACTATAGACATGTTTGGAAATGCCTTTTTTCAAAAAGGAATTTTTAAATGTGATGACAATATAACTGTTCTGAAAAACCAGAAATTTAATGATGAAATTTATCTATTCTTAACTTCGAGATTGAATATTTTAAAACAGAAATACTCATATGGAAAACAGCTCAGGCCTAATAGATTATGTAGAGATAAATTGGTTCTTCCTATTGACTCAAACGGTAACCCTAACTGGCAATTTATGGAAGACTATGTCAAACAAGAAATGCAAGCACAAAGCCAGTGCGTGGTTTCGTATTATGAAAACAAGCTCCTCAAGTTAGGGGGGGGGGTACTAGATTTAGAGGTTGAATGGAAAGAATTTAAGGTTAAAGATTTATTTAAAGTTAAACCTGTAAAAGGCAAGTCGATAACACACTATAAAGAAGGAGAAATCCCCTACATAACTACTTCTTCAGTAGATAACGGTTTAAATAATTTTATTGATACAGAAGATAATATAAGTTTGAAGAAATGTATTTCTATAGACCCGATTGGAGGGAAATCATTTTTTCACGAGTATGATTTTGTGGGACGCGGAGGAGCAGGCTCAGCGATAAACTTACTGTACAACAACGCCTTAGATGAATATTCAGGATTATTTATTTGTAAAATGTTGGAAAGTAGTTCATTTTCTAAAGCCTCGTATGGAGTTCAGTTGAATGGCGATAGGTTAAAAAATTTAAAACTACTCCTTCCAACCGACAAAAACGGCAATCCAAACTGGCAATATATGAGCAACTTTATTAAAAAACTAGAAAAAGAGAACATAGAAAAAACACTTGAGCATATATATATATATATATGATAGCAAAGAAGCTTAAAAAGCAATATTCTTTCGAAAATGTTGTTTGGAAGGAGTATTTTATTGAGGATATCTGTGATATTAAGTCCGGTGTTCGTTTAGCAAAAGCTGAACAGAAAAAGGGTAAAATTCCATTTGTTGGCGCTGTTGATAATAATAACGGCGTAACTGAATTTATTGAAAATATTAACAATAGTTTTGATAAAAATATCCTTAGTGTAAATTATAATGGTAGCGTTGTGGAAACTTTTTATCATCCATATGAAAGCATTTTTTCAGATGACGTGAAAAGAGTTTCTTTTACCGATAAAAGCCAAAATAATGAATATGCATTACTTTTTCTTAAACAGATGATAATTCAGCAAAAATCTAAATATCAGTATGGATATAAATTTAATGGCAAAAGAATGGCGCGACAAAAAATAATTCTCCCTTCAAAAAATAATAGCACTCCAGATTATGATTTCATGAAAAAGTACATGATGATTCAGGAAATTCTTAAAATTAAGGAAATATTGGAGTTTTATTGATTTTTTCCCCTAAAAATGATATAATTTAAAGGAATATTAGCTCAGCTTATTTGAAAGAATAGGCTTTAACCAAAGGAGTAAAAATGAAGGATTACGAACTTACAGTTCTTATTCATCCAGATTTCGAAAACGATCTTGACAAAGTTCTAGATAAAATTCGAGGTTTGGTTGCTGCTAATGGCGGTGAAATTGCAAAAGAAGACAGCTGGGGTAAGAAAAAACTTGCTTACACAATTAAAGGTCAAGATTTTGCAACTTATGTTGCTATGGATCTAAAACTTCCAGCAACTGCACCACTAAAAATTAGTAACACTTTGAATATTACTGACGAAGTTTTGCGATATTTGCTTGTTAAAGCAGAAGAGCGACCAGTTGTAGAATCAGAAGAAAAATAATTTTTTAAGAATAGGATAGAATTATGGCTTTTAATAAAGTAATACTAATGGGAAATCTAACTGCAGACCCAGAACTTCGAACAACTCCAAGTGGTCAAAATCTAGCAAGTTTCACTCTTGCAATCAACCGAACTTGGAATAACGCCAATGGTGAGCGCCAAGAAGAAACAAGTTTTATTAACTGTACTGCTTGGGGAAAAACTGGTGAAACAATTTCGAAATATGTTTCGAAAGGTCGCCAATTGCTAGTGAGTGGTCGTTTGCAACAACGAACTTGGCAAGATAAAGATACTGGAAAGAATCGAAGCGCAATTGATGTTGTAGTTGAAGAATTTAGTTTTGTTAGTGATGGTAGTCGTGGTGGAAATTCTGCTCCTACTGCTAAAGCTGAAGAACCAACTGTTAGCGACGACTTTTCAGATGAGCCAATTGATCTATCTGATATCCCATTCTAAATTTAAAAAGGAGTTAAAATGGCTAAACGATTTAAACGAGAAATCCCAGCGTATTTTGATTACCGAGATGTTAAAACTTTGCAAAAATTTGTAAACATCTATGGTCAAATTGAGCCAGCTACAAAAACTGGTTTGAGCGCTAAACAACAACGACAATTGACAGTTGCTATCAAACGTGCACGTCACTTGGCATTGTTGGCATTCGTAACAAATGCTTAATTAAATTTTCGAATCTTCCTCGCTCAAAACTGGGTGGGGAAGATTTATTTTAAAAATATTTTAAGGAGGAAAATGTATCAACCAACTGATTTGAAAAAAGGTGTAGTTTTTCAGCTTGATGGTCAACCATATCGCGTAGTTGAATATAACCAAAAAGTTGTAGGTCGTGGTGGAAGTATCGTAAGCTTAAAAATTAAAAACCTTATCACAGGTGCTTTGTTACCTAAAACTTTTAAAGGTCAAGATAAAGTTGAGCCTGCAGAAGTTACGAACAAGAAAGTTCAATATCTTTATAATGATGGCGAAGATTTTCATTTTATGGATCCGGAAACATTTGAACAATTTCAACTTTCGAAAGATATTATTGACGATGCTGCAGGTTATCTAAAAGAGGCAGAAGAACTAAATCTTCAATTCTTTGATGGAAAAGTTATTAATGTTGAATTACCTAAAAATGTTTGGCTTAAAGTTGTTTATACTGAGAATGTGGTGAAGGGTGATACAACTTCAAGCGTTCTAAAAGATGCTGAACTCGAGACTGGTATAACGGTTAAAGTTCCTGCATTTATTAAAGAAAATGATGTTATTTCAGTTGACACTTCGACTGGTGAATATCGAGAACGACAAAAATAATTAGGTTAATATAAAATAGGCTCAAATTTTAGCCTATTTTATATTGTATAAAAATATTGGACAGCATATGATTGCTGGAAATTATATTAGAAATATAGTATAATATAAGATATGAAAATTAGATTAGACAATCTACTAGTAGACAGAAAAATGGTTGAAAGTCGCTCCCAGGCTGAAAGCTATATAAAGCTTGGTAAGATTACAGTTGATGGTGTTAAGAGAACTAAACCAGGTTTTTTTGTTGATGTCGATTCTGAATTAAAAATCCTTCAGCGAGTTCAATATGTATCGCGGGCAGGATTGAAACTAGAAAGTGTAGCTAAAAAAATGCGAATTGATTTTCGTAATAAAACGGTTCTAGATGTTGGCTCGAGTACGGGAGGGTTTACGGATTATTCTTTGAAGAATGGTGCTAACAAAGTCATTGCTGTTGACGTTGGTACAGATCAGTTGCATCCAAAATTAAGGTTGAACAAAAAAGTTGAACTACATGAGAAAACCGATATTCGAAACTTTAAAACAGATCAGAAAGTCGACGTAGTGGTTATTGATGTTAGTTTTATATCTATAAAGGAAATTCTTCCAAGTGTCGTAAACCTTTCTAATAAGAACACAAAAATAGCGGCAATGGTCAAACCGCAGTTTGAAGCGGGAAGAAATGGAACTGCTAACGGCGTTGTAAAAAATAACTCTTATCGTAGGAAAATTCTTCAAGATTTTGAAAATTGGTGCCGTTCAAATAATTTATACATAGAGAATAAAAGAGATAGTGAAGTTAAAGGAACGAAAGGTAATCAAGAAAGATTTTATATTTTAAGGAAGACGAGTAAATAAAAAGACCGAATTCATCGGTCTTTAGTTTTTTATACATTAAATCTAAACTCAACAACATCATTTGGGGACATTACGTAATCCTTGCCTTCGGTTCGGATTTTACCGTGGTTTTTAGCTTCTAGTTCACTACCGCATTCCACTAAATCGTTGTAGTTTATAACTTGTGCAGCGATAAACCCTCTTTCGAAATCTGTGTGGATAACGCCAGCTGCCTGTGGTGCAGTCCAGCCTTTTTTGATTGTCCAGGCGTGCACTTCTTTTGGTCCAGCAGTCATGTAGCTTTGTAATCCTAAGGTGTCGTAAGCTGCGTGGATCATTTGGTTGAGCCCAGTTTCTTTTACTCCATAGCTTTCGAGTAAATCTTTTGCATCATTTTCGTCTAATCCCTTCAATTCTTCTTCAAGTTTTGCGCAGACAAAGATAGATTTTGCGGGTAGAACCATTTCTGCAAGTTCACTTTTTTTCGCGTCATCGACTAATGTATTTTCGTCAACGTTAAAGGCGTAAATTACAGGCTTAGCTGTTAACAAGTGTAAATCAGCAATAGCTTCTAAGTCTAAATCTTTTATACTTGATAATACATTTCCAGATTGAAGTTGTTCAAGTAATTTGTTCAAGTAGTCGGCTTGTTTTCTGAGGGCTGGCTTAGCTTTTGCTTCTTTTTGAAGCTTTGGTAGCCGGTTTTCAATAGTCTGAATGTCTGCTAGGATTAGCTCAGTATTAATAACTTCAATGTCATTTTTTGGATTAACTTCATTTGATACGTGGACAATATCGTTATTTACGAAAGCTCGGACGATATGGACTATCGCGTCGCATTGGCGAATATTTGCGAGAAATTTATTTCCTAATCCTTCACCTTTCGAAGCACCAGCAACAAGCCCAGCAATATCAACAAAAGTCACAGTGGCTGGAATAATTTTTTGCGAACCATAAATTTCCGCTAATTTATTTAATCTTGGATCTGGCACTGGCACAATTCCAGTATTTGGCTCAATTGTTGCAAAAGGGTAATTTGCTGCTAAAATATCATTATTAGTTAGTGCGTTAAATAGTGTTGATTTGCCAACATTTGGTAGTCCAACAATTCCAATTGATAAACTCATAAAATCTCCTTTTAATGTCTTTTTATTTTAACATAAAAGTTTGTAAAATAAAAATAAAAAAGCTTGATTTTTTAATTACGTTTATGTTAAAATATAGGCATGATTAATATTAAAGGTGTGGGCGATTTCTTCTCGTTAGATATTGGAACAAATGCGATTCGTGCTGTCCAACTTTCGAAAGCTGGAGAGAATTCTTGGAATTTGGTTGGCCTCGGTTATACACCAGTCGACCCTCAATTGGTTTTGAGTAATTCCGATGAAAGCCGTCGTCGTTTGGGAGAAATTATCTCAACGATGATCGGGCAGAGTGATATTAAAACAAAAAATGTAGCGATTAGTCTTGCGTCCCAGAAGACATTTACAACAATTTTTGAAGTACCAAAGCAGGACATGCGAGAATTGCAAAAAAATATTAAATATCAAGTTGACCAATATATTCCAATGGCGGTTGATGATGCTCAAGTTGATTGGGCTCTTCTTGGTGAATCGCTTTCGAATCCTGATTCGTTAGAGATTTTACTTGCGAGCACAGCTAAAGCTTATAGTGAAGAGAAGATGGAATTTATTGAAGGTTTAGGTTTTAATGTTGTTGCGAGTGAGCCTGATTCTTTAGCGATGACTCGTGCCCTAATCATGACTAATCAATCTGGTCAAGCTCAATTGATTATTGATATGGGTGAACTTTCTACGGATTTATCCATCGTATATCAAGGCGCACCAAGACTTGTTCGAACGATTCCTATTGGAATATCGAGTTTAGTAAAATCTGCAACTCAAAATTTGAACATTAAAGAAGATCAAGCTCGCCAATTTATTATGAAATTTGGTTTAGCCCAAGATAAACTTGAAGGCCAGGTTTTTCGTGCTATTGAAATTATACTTGAGAACTTTGTTCAGGAAATTACTAAATCAATAAAATTTTTAGGAACAAAATATCAAAATGTTCAAGTTGGAGTAATTTCGCTATCAGGATTTTCTGGGGTTATTCCTCAAATGCCAGAATATGTTTCTTCGAAAACTGGAATTCAATCGTATTCTGCAAACCCTTTCCAGAATGTTAATGTTCCAGCAAAATATCAGCAACAGGTTTCAGCTATCGGTAATGAATTTGCGGTCGCTGTTGGTTTAGCTGAAAGGAGTAATAAATAATGGTTGAAATTAACCTTTTACCAGATGTTAAAAGAGATCTTCTTAAAGCTCAACAGCTCCGAAATATCGTTACTTTTGTGTCTATAGTTATTGGTGGCGCGATGCTTGCTGGGGTAGTTTTATTATTCCTAACGACTAAAGGTCAAGAATTACTTATGAGCTTAAAAACTAGTGAGATTTCGAATAAATTTTCTGATATGCAGAAAATTCAAGATGGTGAAACAGCAGCTACTCTCCGAAATCAGTTGAATGCTATTCAGAAAATTCGAAATGCTTCGCCAGATACCTCACGACTAATTGGAACAATTTTGCCAGCAATCCAAACCACTGGTGAAAACGCCGTTCAGTTTTCCGCGTTAAATTATGACCCTGAAACTCGAATTGTTTCAATTGAAGGTCAGACAAACAATGGCTTTCCAGCTCTTGAAGCTTTCATTAAGACAATTAAATATTCACAAATTATTTACGACGGTAAAGATTCTCAATGTAAGGCTAGCGAAGTCGAAAAAGATGCCAATATTTGCATGATTGCCGAAGAAGGATCGGTTGCGCGAACTGAAAGTTCACTTGGAACTAATGATCAAGGTCAAAGTGTTTTGCGTTTTGCTATCAATTTTAAATTGAACGAAGCAGCTTTAAAATTCTCTTCAAAGAATTTTGCAGTTAAAACTCTTGGCCGAAAGAATGTGACAGACTCAACTGTTCAGGTTCCTGCTGGAATCTTCACTCAAAATTCGAAAAAAGATTCTGAAAAGGAGAATAAGTAATGGGCGAGAATAAAGAAGTAGCTTTCTTGAAGAGAAATGCTATCAATAAAGCCAACCAAATGATGTTTTTAGCGGTAGCTGGTGCTGCTTTAATTGCCGGTGCTTCTATTGTTGGGATGATTTATCTTTTTAGGATGTTTACATTCAATGCTAAGGTTCTTGGCGAACAAGATAAAAGTATTTCAACTATTCAAAAGAATATTCAGAATATTGAAGATCTTAAGAGCAAGTTGAGTTCGTTAGAAACCGACTCAAACCTTAACGAGCGAAATCTAAAATCTAATGCTGAAGATGGCGGACTTCGTGTTATTGCTGATGCTTTACCGGATAGTGAAAATGCTGCAGCTCTCGCTGCTAGCCTTGAGAAAAAGATTTTTTCTGAAGGTGTAACTTTAGATTCATTTAGTATTGACTCTGCTGATTCTGCGGGTGTGAGCGCTTCAAGCTCTGGAGGCTCATCTTCCTCCTCTTCATCTAATTCAACCTCTGCTATTGAGGATCCGAACAAAATTCCAAATGGTGTGAAAGATATTCAATTTTCAGCAACAATATCTGCTGGATTTCAAGCTGAAGGTGCAAATTCTGCACAAGCTGCTAAGTCTCAGGATGAAGCTCTTAATAATTTAATTAATACTGTTCGAAAAATGGAAAGATCTATTCGGGCAATCAATATTACGAGCTTTAAGTTTGAGCGTTCAACCAACCGATTCAGCCTTAATTTTTCAGCTAAATCCTACTACTATCCTAAATATGTAATGAAGCTCGAAAGTAAGAGTGTTAAGGCTGACGAAACTGCAAAGCCTACAAATTCAGCAGCTGGAAATAACGCAACTAAAAGCACTGGCGCTTCAGGAGGTTCGAAATAATGAAAAAAACTGATATTGCGATGATTGTTTTGATTGCGGGTTTTAGTGTTTTGGTTTCATACTTGGTTATTAATTCTTTGGCGCAGGGTGGATTCTCCGAACAAACTTATGAGGTTAAAGAAACTAGTCCCATTTCGAACGAATATGTGAAGCCAAGTAGTGATATTTTTAATTCAGAAGCTATTAACCCAACGGTTCAAATTAATATTGGACAATAAGATACCAAATAAATTTTAAAAAGGAATATAATGACATTACTAACCAATGATATTCAGGATAGGCTTGCAAGACTCCTTGTTGAAGAGGGGCTTGTTCAGGAATCTAAAATTGAGTTGGCTATCAAAGAGGCTGGTTTAAACAATCAGTCTTTAATGTCGTATATGATTGAACACAAGCTTCTAGATAATGAGATTCTTGTTCATGCAACTTCTCATGTATCGGGAATTCCATATGTTAATCTTGAAAATACGACCATTCCACAAGAAACGCTCGATTTGATTAGTGTTGATATTGCAGAAAGAAATATGGCCGTGCCGATCGCGGAAGTACAGGGAAGAATCGCTGTGGCGATGCTTGATGCAACAAATATTCAGGCTGTCGATTATCTTTCGAGTTTAATTCAGCGCCCTCTAAAAGTATTTATGGCTAGCCAAAACTCCATTAAACATGTTTTGGATCAATATAAAACAGACCTTTCGGGTGTTGACGCTTTAGCTGAAAATGTTGACGCGCAAACTCAAGCTGATGCAGAATCAAAACGGCAAGTTCAAACAATTGTTCAAGATTCACCAATTTCAAAAGCTTTAAATACTATTTTGGAATATGCCGTTCGTGCAAAGGCATCAGACATCCATATTGAGCCACTTGAAAAATCACTAAAAATTCGCTGCCGAATCGACGGTGTTCTTCGTGAAATTATGAATTTACCAAAAAGTATTGAACCGGCTTTGATTTCACGTATCAAGATTCTTTCAAGCTTAAAAATTGATGAGCACCGCGTACCGCAAGATGGTCAGTTTGCCGTAGCGGTGAGCGGTAAAGAAGTCGACCTTCGTATTGCGATTTCGCCAGTAGTTTGGGGTGAACAGGTGGTGATTCGTCTTCTTGATAAAACGGGAAACTCTTTCAATCTTGAAGAAATGGGTTATGCTGGGCGTGCGCTTCGAACAATTCGAAAGGGGATTGCAGCACCAAATGGAATGGTTTTGACTTCTGGTCCAACTGGCTCCGGTAAGTCGACATCGCTCTACGCCTTAATCAAAGAAATTAAAGACGATTCGGTCAATATCATTACACTTGAAGACCCTGTTGAATATAAAATGGACGGAGTGAACCAAATTCAAGTTAATGCTGAAGTTGGATTAACTTTTTCTGCCGGATTACGTTCGATTTTGCGTCTTGACCCCGATATTGTGATGGTTGGAGAGATCCGCGACGGTGAAACTGCGAACCTGGCGGTTCAAGCTGCTCTAACTGGACACTTGGTGTTTTCGACACTTCACACCAACTCTGCTGCCGGAATTTTACCACGTTTGATTGATATGAGGATTGAGCCTTTTTTGATTGCTTCGACCGTGAATACAATCATTGGACAGCGACTTGTCCGAAGAGTGGCGGCTAAGCGAAATACCTATCAATCTTCACCACTCCAAACACAAAGTATTATTGAAACTGTTGGTCATTTATTACCAAAAACCCCAGAAGAAGTTGAGAAAGTTTCAGCTGACTTAGGGTATAAAAATCTACCGCTCGCAAATCAAAAATCTTATACTCTTGTGAAAGGTCGCGATACGCCACAAACACCAGGTGGATATCAAGGTCGTGCAGGTTTGTACGAGGTTATGGAGGTAACAGAAGAGATTCAGCAGTTGATCATTAAGCATGCAACTTCACATGAGGTTCAAAAAGTTGCGATGCAGCAGGGAATGATTACGATGCGCCAAGACGGTTATCTTAAAGCATTAACAGGAATCACTACAATAGAAGAAGTAAACAGGGTTGCGTCTGATAGCGCATAAAAAAGGGGAGAGATATGAATCAAAATCTAAGAATTGAAATTTTACTTGAAGAAATCGTTCGAAAAAATGCAAGCGATCTTCACTTACAAGTTGGCTTACCGCCAATGATGAGGCTTGATGGTGTCTTGGCGCCATTTCCAGGCTATAACCCTCTAAACTCCGAAGAAGTTGAACGGTTGGTTTTTGCTATCCTTGACGATGATCAGCAGAAAATCTTGGTCAAGGATAAAGAATTTGACTTTTCTTTCGCCTTTGGTGATCTTGGTCGTTTTCGAGTTAATGCTTTTCATGAGCGCGGAAATTTAGCAGCTTCATTACGTTTGATTCCGAATCAAATTAAAACAATTGCTGAATTAGGTATGCCGCCAGTTATTCAATCTTTCGCTGATTTTCCGCGTGGTTTAGTTTTGGTTACTGGTCCAACTGGTTCGGGAAAATCCACAACTCTTGCTGCCTTGATTGATAAAATTAACAGCGAAAAAGCACAACATATCATTACTATTGAGGATCCAATTGAGTTTACTCATAAGTCAAAGCGCTCGGCGATAGTTCAGCGAGAGGTTCATTATGATACCTACTCATTTTCTGCAGCTCTTCGAAGCTCGCTTCGTCAAGACCCAGATGTCGTTTTGATCGGTGAGATGCGTGATCTCGAAACTATTTCTGCAGCGATTACAATTGCTGAAACTGGACACTTGGTGTTTGCGACACTTCACACCAACTCCGCTTCACAATCTATCGATCGCATGATTGACGTTTTTCCGCCACATCAACAACCTCAAGTTCGTTCACAGCTTGCAAATATTATTCAAGGAATTTGTGCTCAACGGCTTGTGCCTGCGATCGGTGGTGGTCGAGTTGTTGCGGCTGAAGTTATGGTTGCAAATCCTGCAATTCGAAATATTATTCGTGAAGGTAAATCTCACCAACTTGATACAATAATCCAAACTGGTGGAGATCAGGGTATGCAAACTATGGATCGTACGCTTGTTAAGCTTGTGCAATCTGGCGTGGTAACTTATGATAACGCGCGTGAGTTCGCAGTTGATTTGGTTGAATTTGAAAGATTAATGAGAGGCTAAAATGAAAAAATTTTCTTACAAAGTAAAAGATAAGGTTACTGGAAAGATTGTTAAGGGCGAAATTTCGGCAGATAGCAAACGCGCTGCCGGAAAAGCTTTGATCGATCAAGGGTATATTCTTCAAGATGATATCCATGAAGTGGGTCAAGAAAATGCTTTAATGAGTTTCTTGAATCGAATTACGACCAAGGACAAAATTGTTTTCACGCGTCAGTTTGCTACTTTGATTGGTGCTGGTTTACCGCTTGCGCAAGCTCTTCGAACAGTATCTGAACAGACCGAAAATAAACGAATGCGAGCTGTTGTTGACGATATTTTGGCTTCAGTTGAGAGTGGTTCGAGTTTAAAGGATGCTTTTTCGAAATTTCCAGATGTTTTCGATAAAGTTTATCTGGCCTTAATTGCTGCCGGTGAAATGTCTGGAACTCTTGATGAATCTCTTCGTCGTATTGCAACTCAACAAGAAAAAGATGCAGCAATGATGAGTAAGATCCGCGGAGCTTTAACTTATCCGGCAATCGTCCTTGTAGTTATTGGTCTTGTGATGGCATTTATGATGGTGCAAGTCGTTCCTCAAGTTAAGCAGCTCTATAAAGATATGCACCAAGCATTACCATTTGCAACAGAAGTTCTTATTGCGATTTCAGACTTTATGATTAGCTTTTGGTGGCTTGTCTTGATTGGGCTAGGTGTTGGTGGATATTTTTTCCGTCAATATCTCAAGACTGAACCAGGAATTAAATTTGCGGCAAATTTCAAGCTAAATGTACCATTATTTAGCCCACTTTTTCGAAAGCTTTATATGGCGCGATTTGCGCGAACTGGTCAGCTTTTACTTTCAACTGGTGTAGCGCTGCTTGATATGCTTAATATTTGCGGTGACGCAATGAATAATGTTATTGTAAAAAAGAGTATTGATGAAGCTGGAAAACTTGTTCAAGGCGGTAAGAATCTTTCAGAGTCTTTAAAAGGCAAAGATTATATTTTAGATATGGTGCCTCAAATGATAAATATTGGTGAACAATCTGGTAAAATTGATGAAATGCTTGGTAAAACTGCACAAGTCTATGAAGATGAGCTTGATGAGCAAATTAAAGCTATTTCAACCTTGATTGAACCAATCTTGATGGTTGTGATGGCGTTAATGGCCGGCGGTTTGATTGGCGCAATCTTGTTCCCAATCTACTCATTGGTTACAAAAGTTTAATTTTCGAAAGGAAGAGAGTGGAGAATTTTCTATTAAGTTTAGTTTTTGGAGTGATTGGTGCTGTTTTTGGCAGTTTTTCGGTGGCTCAAGTTTGGCGATTGCGCGCCAAACAACTTCAAGATGAAAAAGCTTCTGGCGAAAAAATCGACGCCGCCGAATGGAAAAAACTCCGCTCACTCGTTTCGGTTAACCTAAAAAATGATCGTTCACATTGTTTAAATTGTGGCTATCAACTAAAATGGTACGATTTAATTCCGATTATTTCTTGGCTTTCACTTGGTGGAAAATGTCGAAAATGCCGCTCAAAAATTGGTGTAACTGAATTTTTAACTGAAGTTTTAATGTTTATACTTTTTGCGATTATTTTCTTGATTTTTAACCCAATTTCGAATGGTGCAATTTTAGTTTTGCCAGCAATTAGACTCTTCATTTTGCTAACTTCTCTTATCCCACTTACGATCATGTTTATTTATGATTCTAAATGGTCGCTTTTGCCAACCAAGCTTCTTTACGTCTTCAATATTTTAGCGTTTATTTATTGGGTGACTGGATTTTTATCAGTTTTTGGTGGGTTTAAATTAATTTCTGCTTTAAATATAATAATATCGATGGCTCTTTTTCCGTTAATTTATTTTGTACTTGCAAAAGTTTCGAAAGAACAGTGGGTTGGTGGCGGTGATTGGATTTTGGCGGTTGGTTTGATTTTTCTTTTACCAAATCATCCAGTTTTCGCAATTTTTCTACTCTTTCTTTCTAACGTTGTGGGATTATTTTTTGCAGTTTTTCAGTCGATTCTATATTTTCGAAAAGTTAAGCATGGTACACAAATACCATTCGGTCCAGCAATGATCTTGGCGGCTTTAGTTTTGGTTGTTTTTCAGCAAGAAATTTTACTAAATTTTGTGAATTTAATGGTGTAAAAATAAAGAGCTTATGCTATAATAGGAATGAATATGAAAAACTTTAGAACGAAAAAAGCTTTTACAATTGTCGAGACACTGCTTGTTTTGAGTATCTCTGGATTGATGTTGATAACCATGCTCGTTGGCTGGAACATAAATATTGAAAAGCAACGCTACAACGACTCAGTAAATACTTTTAAATCTGATATTCAGAGTGTTTTCAGCGATGTAGAAAATCAGACTAACGAAAAGGGTGAATCTAAGGTTAAATGCGATACTAGCGGAAGAAATATTTCAATATCGAAAGATAGTAACGGAAAACCAACTGGCTCTTCCAATTGTGTTATTTTGGGCAAGTTTATATATTTTTATAATGGTAAAGTTATTCCTGGTAATGAAAATGCATTGCTCGGGTTAGATTCTTTTAGAATTTATGATGTTATTGGTAAAGATATTGATATAACCAAAGATTGCCATCAAGAAGATGATAAAGGTAATAAGACTGGTGCATTGGGGCCATGTGTTAATAGCATTCAAGCATTAAGGGATACTAATTTTGTTCTAGATACTGGCAAAAATAAAATAAATGGCCCAAAAACTATTGAGCTTCAATGGAGGGGTAGATATAAAAATGTTACTGATAATAGAGAAAAAGATAATGGTAGGCGTAAATTCGGTAATGGTATGAACTTAAGATCTGATAGTGGTGCTAATTTCATTCTTAATACTGTAACTGGTGTATTTATTTTAAGGTCCCCATTAGATAACTCAATAGTTACTCTTGCCGCCTCCGCTATGATAGATCATGGGGCAGATAGTAATGATGGGAATATTGCTGAATTTAGGGAAATGAATATCAGCAACGATAAGGTTATTACCAATAAAAAGACTGTAGACATTTGTATTCGTCCTTCAGGCGATGGTGTGCAATGGTACGCAAGTAGCTTTAACTTCTTTGGTGATAGAAATAAGGTTGTAAAAATTGGTCCTTCTTCCGCTGCTGTAGAAATCGCTCCGCTTGATGGCCCTAACGGCTCTTCTTGCGGTGGCGACAGAGAAGGTGATGCAAGGTTTGGCGATGCAATAATTGATGGAAAGAATTTGTAATGAAATTTCGAAAAGGTGATACACTAATTGAGGTACTTCTTGCTATTGCTGTTTTTGCAACTGTTATGTTGATTGGTCTTTCGACTATGAATAATGGAATGTCGCGTGCTCTGGCGAGCCTACAGCTCACGATGGCGAGAAATGCAATGGATACACAGGCTGAGGCTTTGCGTTTCGCAAATGGGGCGTTTCTGTCTGAATATAAGTCTGACGATGCTGGATCGTTAAGTTCTCCTGCAATACTTTGGCGAGATAATCTAACGCAAGACGCGCAAGGTTCGGCAACACCTCTCGAATCTTGCACACGAGGCTCAAGTGCTTTTGTTATTGCGACAAGAGATATGGGCAATAATCGTGGCTATCGTACTAATAATATTAGTAGCGCAATAACTTACCCACGAATCTCTTACGGCGATGATGCGGACACAAATGCGAATTGGTTGCGCGATGGCCTTGCCTATAAAGGCGCGGAGGGCATTTGGGTTGAAAAGGTTCATGTGCCAAATACGAGATATTACGATTTTCATATTCGTGCATGCTGGTCTGCTCCAGGCAGTAATGTAAATACAACACTTGGAACGATTGTGAGGTTATATGACCCAAGGGACTAAAAAAGGTTTTACAATTATGGAATTAATGCTTGCGATGGGTGTGATTGCGTTTCTATTAATTTCAGTTGCCGGTTTGATTATACAAATGACTAATACTATTACTCGTGGTATAACTTATAAAGATTTAAATACCGCCGCCCGGACAATTAATACCGATTTTACAAAAACTTTTAATTCGTCATCAATTCTTGATGGTTGGAACGGCGAGCTGAATGAAACAGATTTCTATCGAACTAATACATCTGGTCAGTCTGGTGCGTTTTGTACGGGCACGGTGAGTTATTTATGGAATACTAACCTGAAAGATGAAAAAGGAGCGGAAGCTGGTCAAAGAATTACTTACGTTGATGGATCTCTTGTCCGTCTAACTAAAGTTCGCGACCATGCAAAGTCTTATTGCTCAAAAGATGCACAAAGCACTGGTGGATTATGGGGACGTGTTCCTAGAGATAATACAGTTACCGACGTTCTGACGGCTGGTGAAATTAATCTCCAACTTCACAAAATTAGCTTCACGACCTCACCTAACTTAAAAAGTACATCTTCGAATCAAATGATAATAAACATTTCCTATATTTTGGGGACCCCAGATAATAACGATATAAATGTAAGTACTTACAATTGTGAAGGTAATGTTAAAAGTAACTATTGCGCAGTAAATAGATTCGATTTAACTGTTCGAACTCTTGGTAGATAGAAAAAAGTGGCTTTCAAAAGGCCACTTTTATTCTGTTTCGCTATGGAATCGCTCGTGGATTTCTTTCAAATGTTGATCGGTAATGTGTGTATAAATTTGTGTGGTTGCGATACTTGCGTGTCCAAGCATGCCTTGAACTGAGCGTAAATCGGCACCATTTACGAGTAAATCTGTTGCAAAAGAGTGGCGCATTGTGTGCGGCGAAACGTGCTTTGTGATTCCTGCTAGGCGCGCGTATTTTTCAACCATTCGCTGGACTGAGCGGGCAGTAATTCGGCGGTAATTTCCATCTGTTGATGGTTTTTTATAACGTTTTGAATAATTCAAAAACAATGGCTGTAGGTTGTCTTCTCGTGCTTGCAAGTAATTTTCAATATGCTCGGCAGCCTTTTTCGAAATAAAAATTGGGCGATCTTTGTTTCCTTTTCCGCGAACCGTAAACTCACGCCGTTTTGTGTTGATGCTCCCACGATTTAAACTTACAAGCTCTGAAACACGGAGCCCACTAGAAAAAAGTAGCTCAATAATTGCACGATCACGCAAGTCGCTTTCAGTTTCATTCGGAATTGCTGAAATTAAACGTTCAATTTCTTCGTAGTGCAAAAAATTTACCTGTGGTTTAACAATTTTTGGTAGTTCAATTTTTGAGGGTTCCAAACTTTTAATATCGCGCCGAGCAAGATAAGTTAAAAATCTTCGAAGCGCGATGAGATGATACGCTTGGGTGGTTCTACTTAAACTTTTGCCAGAATCATTTTCGTAACGGTTAAGCCACAGGCGATATTTTCGAACAAGTTCAGAAGTGATTTCTTTAACAGGAATATCTCCCGAAAATTCCACAAGGCGCTCTAAATATAGCTGGTAATTCTCGGCAGTTTTTTTCGAACGGCCACCTTCAACTTCGAGCGATTCAATAAAATCTTCAATTCCTTCAGAAATATACATAATCTTATTATAGCATTTTTTTCGAAAAAAGAGTATAATTTTAAGTATAAGCTTTAAGGAGGATTTTTTATGTCGAAAGAGTTGATTCAGCGAACACTAATTTTGTTCAAGCCCGATGCAGTTCAGCGTGGAATTGTGGGCGAAATTTTAACACGTTTCGAAAGAGTTGGCTTAAAAATTATCGGCACAAAAATGATCTTCCCAAATAAAGAGCATTATCATAAACATTATGAAGGAATTGGTAAAATGGTGACGCGCCGTGGCGAAAAAGCTTTTGATATGGCGTTGGAATTTATGACACAAGGACCTGTGATCGCGATGGTTCTCGAAGGTGTTGAATCGGTTGAATTGGTGCGAAAACTTGTTGGCGGAACCGAACCAAAAACTGCGCTTCCAGGAACAATTCGAGGAGATTATTCGCACATGAGTTTTGGTTATGCGGATGAACACAATGTTGGAATTCCAAACCTAATTCATGCATCGGGAAGTGTTGAAGAAGCGAAACAAGAAATTGAACATTGGTTCGCTGATCATGAAATTTACGACTATCATTCACCTCGAGAAAAATTTACGCGTTAAAATCTCGCTATTTTTGTAAAAATCTGTTAAAATAGAGTAGTGAGCCTCGGTAGCTCAATTGGATAGAGCAGTTCCGTCCTAAGGAAAAGGTTATAGGTTCGATTCCTATCCGGGGTACCACTGATTTTATTTATGAA
>QWCO01002027.1_pt1 | contig 21020 bp, 22 predicted proteins | sample 1972611 | NCBI WGS metagenome assembly QWCO01 (sample SAMN09866706, study PRJNA288562) | Human oral metagenome isolate term1_saliva, whole genome shotgun sequencing... | reverse complement strand
ACATCAATAATTCGTTGATTAGAAGAGCCTCTAAATCGTAAGGATGGATCTTTTAACCCATCTACAAATCGACCATCCACGAGGATATCGATTTGTTCCACTAAGCTACGGCGCGATGGATCAGATATAATATCATCCCAAACATAGCCAGAGTAAGCCCAGATAGGTTTCTCTGGTGCTGCCTCACGCACAGCTTTCACTATGGCTAACATACCATCAATATTTTGAAATGGTTCACCGCCTAACAAAGTAAGGCCTGCACAATTAGGATTTTTCACATAGGATACTACCAATTCTGTTTCTTTATCAGTCCACTCTTGACCAGCATTAAAATCCTGATATTCTTCATTAAAACAATTATAACAGCAATGGGTACAGCCCGTTACAAATATAGATGTACGTATACCTTCCCCATTGGCGATATCATATTGTCGAATCTGTCCATATCTCATAATAACCCCCATATTATTTGCCTGTGATCAACTTTGATCGGATTAAACATATAGATATATTTCAATTTATTATGTATATAGTAAAAGCTGTGCCTATGGCACAGCTTTTAACATGTTTACGATTAATAACATTAAATATGCATTACCCGATCTTTAATTTCTTTTGTGCGACCTTCGTTCCAGAAGTTTTCACCAAGGTATCCACACGTACGGCGAATAACCGTTAATTTATCGCGGTTTGTATTATGACAACGAGGGCATTCCCATTGATTGTCATCATTAACCTTGATTTCACCATCAAATCCACATTCATGACAATAGTCAGATTTTGTATTGAACTCTGCATAAGAAATATTGTCATAAATATATCTAATCATAGTTAAAACAGCAGGAATATTATTGGTCATATTCGGAATTTCCGCATAGGAAATGCAACCGCCAGTCGATTTCTTTTGGAATTCAGATTCAAAGGCAAATTTATCAAATACGTTAATTTCTTCACGAACGCTCACATGATAGCTATTCGTATAGTAACCTTTATCCGTTACATCTTCTATGATGCCAAAGCGTGCTCGGTCCAAAGAAGAGAAGCGATTTGTTAAGCTTTCAGCAGGCGTACCATAAAGACCAAAGCCTAGATTATGTTTTTCACGCCATTCATTGATAGCTTGATTCAAACGATCCATAATTTTCATAGCAAAGACACGACCATGCTCGCCAGTATTAGATTCACCGGTAATCAATCGGCATGCTTCGTAAATGCCGATATAACCAAGGGAAATCGTAGCATATCCACCAGTCAAGAACGGAGCGATTTTTTCACCTTTTTTAAGGCGCGCAATAGCACCATGTTGCCAATGAATTGGAGATACATCACTTACTACATCTTTTAATAGATTATAACGTAACATCAATGCCTTTTCAGCCAATTCTAGACGTTTATCTAAGATTTCAAAATACTTTTCTTCACTACCGCGTGCTAAAATACCAATTTGTGGCAAATTCAAACTTACTACGCCCATGTTGAAACGGCCATCAAATTTATAATTACCTTGTGCATCCTTCCAAGGAGATAAGAAGGAACGACATCCCATAGGACTAAATACATTACCTTCATAGTTTTCCTTCATTTTCTTCGCAGAAATATAATCTGGATACATACGTTTAGCCGTGCATTGAGCTGCTAACTCAGTTAGATAGTAATATGGACTATCAGGTGTTACATTATGTTCATCAAGTACATAAATCAATTTTGGAAATGCTGGTGTAATATATACATCGGCTTCATTTTTAACGCCTTTGATACGTTGACGCAAAATTTCCTCCGTAATAAGAGCTGCTTCTTTAGCATACTCATAATCAGGTTGGAAATACATGAACAATGTAACAAATGGGGATTGACCATTTGTAGTCATCAATGTATTGATTTGGTATTGAATGGTTTGAATGCCGTCCTTTACCTCTTTACGCGTACGTTTCCATGCGATTTCACGAGCTTTCTCCATATTTGGTTCCATGCCGTAAATCTCAACTTGTTCTTCAATTACATTGTTGAGAATCTTTTCGTATGATTTACGCACGAACGGTGCCAAAATACGATCGATACCATTAATACTTTGACCACCATATTGACCAGATGCAACTTGTGCAATAATTTGAGTAGTTACTGTACATGCTACTTGGAAAGATTTTGGTGTATCGATACGCTTACCATTAATAACTGTACCATTTGTCAACATATCTTCTAAGTTAATCAAACAGCAGTTAAACATCGGTTGGATGATATAGTCCATATCATGAAAATGAATAGCACCACTATCATGGGCCTCAAGGATATCCGTAGGAATCAATTTACGACGCGCAATATCCTTAGATACTTCACCAGCAATCAAATCACGTTGTGTAGATACGATGGCAGCATCCTTATTGGAGTTTTCATCGAGTACACTTACATTACTACGATCCAACAAACCGATTACATCTTCGTCAGTCGTATTTTGACGACGTTTGAAAGCTTGTACCGCTTTATAACCTTCGTATGCACGAGCTGTTGCAGGATTATGATACTCAATTAACTTATAATATACTTGATCTTCAATCGCATAGATTGTCATATCCTTTTGGAGTTTAATAGCATATGCTTCGATTTCATCCGCAATACGCTCAGCTAAGCCAGATTCATATAACCCCGTACTACTATGTTCTGCCTTCTCAATAGCTACTGCGATTTTATGTTTATCGAAAGGTACCTTTGTACCATCCCGTTTAATGACCTGCAACATCTCGGAACCTCCCCGTTACTACACTCCGAATTAATTAATGTTATTACATATAAAAAAGTATGGAAAAACCATACTTAATCTATATTATTTACTACGGAAAAAACAAAATTTACATGTAATTTTATTTTTCTAACTGCTTTCATAGTATACTATATATAGTGTTTTATTGCAATAAAAAATACAATATCATGTAAAAAAGAGTTTTTTTGCTATACTTAAACGGCATAGCAAAAAAACTCTTTTTTTATAAAACAATTGAAAGAATACGAGTCCAAAAATTAGGTCTCTTTCCAGACCAATGATCAGGTACCGTAGGATAAAATACTCTATCCGCTAACAAATCACATTCATTTAATCGGACATCACTAAGTAAATCTTTCTTGTATTCTACATCTAGTTTAGAAATCACATCTATATAGCTATCATATTGATTTTTCATCACATCATAACCAATACCAAAGAAATGGATCAAACCATAAGTATATAATTCAATAGCTCTCGCATAATGCTCAGAATGATGTGTAAAAGACATAATATTACATTCAAACAAAATGCCCTTATCAACCCATTCCAATCGATGTAATCATGGCCTTCACATTACTATCATTCACCTTAGGTGTACCAAAAATATCTGTAATACCCGATGTTGCTTCGTATCTTCCCACTGTATCCACATAATATCCTCTACACCAGAAATGTCTATTTCCATACTTATATTTTAAATTTGCGTGTTTATCGAATATCATGAGACTACTTTTGCTTTTTAAATATCCCATAAAACTTGATACGCTTAAATGTGGTGGAATCGTTACTAGCATATGAATATGATCTGGACAGCATTCTGCCTCTATAATCTCTACATTTTTTCTATTACATAAATCTCTTAATATTTTACCTACATCAGCTTTTATCCGACCATAAATTATTTGTCTTCTATACTTTGGTGCAAAAACAATATGATATTTACATCTTCATTTACTATGTAATAAGCTTTTTACGTCATTCATTGACATTGAACCTCCTATGTTGAAATGTTGTGGTTGCCAAACCAACTTCATTTTATAACTAGGAGGTTCTTTGCTTTTCTCTAAGAAATTTTACTGCCCCCCCAGTTTAACTGAGGGTTTAGTCATACCTATTCGGCGTACAAAAAATGGATGTACATATCCAATTAATAATAGATATATACATCCAAATAAATTATATTTAATTTTATTCGACACGACCGCCCAAATAAGCTTCCATGACACGAGGGTCATGTCGTACTTCATCAGCAGGACCAGACAATACCATTTTACCTGTTTCCAATACATACGCATAATCAGCAATTTTCAATGCTTGACGGACGTTTTGTTCTACCAAAAGAACAGTAGTACCTTCTGCACTAATTTCTTTAATAGTTTCAAAAATTTCATTAACTACCAAAGGTGCAAGGCCCATAGATGGCTCGTCTAGTAACAATAACTTAGGACGTGCCATAAGAGCACGACCGATGGCAAGCATTTGCTGTTGGCCCCCAGATAATGTACCACCTAATTGGTAACTACGTTCATCAAGAATTGGGAAACGCTTAAATACCTTTTTAATATCCGCTTCGATTTCGTTATCATTACGAATATACGCACCCATTTCAAGATTCTCATAAACGCTCATATCTTGAAGGATTTGACGCCCTTCTGGTACTAAAGAAATGCCATTATGTACAATTTGATGAGTTTTATGACCAGTTATATCTTGACCTTCAAAGAGCACTTTACCAGATGTTGGTTTTACAAGCCCCATGATGGTTTTCATAGTTGTAGATTTACCAGCACCATTGGCGCCAATCAAGGATACGATGGACCCTTGTGGTACTTCTAAACTAATATCTTTTAAGGCTGTAATATGTCCATAACCAGCCACAATGTTTTCTAGCTTTAACATATTACGCCTCCTCTTTACCTAAGTATGCTTCGATAACAGCCTCATTATTTTGAATTTCTTGAGGTGTACCTTCAGCAATCTTTTTACCAAAGTTGAACACTACCAAACGGTCACAGATGTTCATCATCAATTCCATGGCATGTTCAATTACTATAACAGTAATGCCTAAGTCGCGAATTTTACCAATCAATTGGCGTAACGCTTCTGTTTCACTGTCATTCATCCCCGCTGCTGGTTCATCAAGTAAGATCAATTGAGGATGTGTAGCTAAAGCCCGAGCAATTTCAAGACGACGTTGCTTACCATATGGCAATGATGTAGCAACTTCTTCTGCATCCTCTTCTAGGCCTACAAGTTTTAAAAACTCATAAGCAATACCACGACAACGTTCTTCTTCAATGCGTTGTCGTTTTGTTCTTAAGAAGCTCGCAATAAAACCAGCGCCTGTTCGACAATGCATACCTGTTAATACAGTTTCAAGAGCCGTCATATTACCAAAAAGTCGAATATTTTGGAATGTACGAGCGATTCCCATTTCTACCGTTCTATGCGGTTTAATACCTACAACAGACATACCATCAAATACAATTTCGCCAGAACTTACAGGGAATACACCTGTAATCAAGTTAAAGAGTGTAGTCTTACCAGCACCATTTGGTCCGATAACACCAAAAACTTCACCTTGCTTAACACCAAAGGATATGCCTGTGAGAGCTGCAACGCCACCAAAGCTTTTACTTACGTCATTTAATTCTAATAGCATTCAGTTCCCTCCTATCCTTGTTTTTCTTCTTGTTTACGCTTATACGCTTCAAAACGTTCTGTTAATACTTGTGTTTCAGGAATGTATGGAGCTTTTTTTAAGCCTAATTTACGACTAATTTTATCTACCATAGATTCTGTTAAAATACCATCTGGACGAACAGCCATCAAGATAACTAACAATGCACCATAAATGATATCGCGATAGTCGGATAAGAAACGCAATACTTCTGGCAACAATGTAAGAATGAAGGAACCGAGTACGGAACCCCATACTACATTAGAACCACCAAATACAGGGAACAATAAGATTTGTACTACTTTATGATAACTGAAATCTGTAGGGTTGATAAAGTTTGTAATATGAGCATACAAACCACCCCCGATACCGGCGATAAATGCACCGATGATGAAAGCCATCATTTTATAGTACACTACATTAATCCCCATCAACTCAGCAGCGTGATCATCTGCCTTAATAGCGGCAAAAGCACGACCGACACGGCTATTGTTGATACGTACACAGAAAGCAATAATAAAAATCAAAATGATTAGTAAAATAATGATAGCCATAATGTTGCCCCATGCAACGGCATCAATTCCCATAAGGCCATCAATATCGATTTCATAAGCAAAATTTGTCAATTCTTGAGGAATAGATGGAATGCCAGATAGACCAAGAGCACCATTTGTCACATCTAAGTTCAAGAAGATAACACGCACTACTTCACCAAAACCAAGTGTGGCGATGGCAAGATATAGACCTTTCAATCGAGTTGTTGGCAAACCGATGATAACGGCAACCAAAGCGGCTACAAAGCCACCTACTAAAATACCAACTACGATAGGTAAATCAGCTTTCAAAGAAAGCAATGCACCAACATAGGCACCAACACTCATGAAACCAGCTGCTCCAAGGGATAACTGTCCACTAGCAAGGGTGAAATAAATGGAGATACCTAGGATGGCGTTGATGATGAAAAACATCACAATTTGTAGATAATAAGGGTTAAAAATATCCATTATGGTCTGCCCCCCTTATCTTTAGAACCGAATAAACCTTGTGGTCTCCAGAATAATAAGACAATGATTAAACCGAAGGCTACTGCATCACGGAATGTAGATGCACCATAAGCGACGGAGAAGATTTCCGCAATACCTAAGATAAAGCCACCTACCATGGCACCGGTAATATTGCCAAGACCACCTAGGATAAGTACAGCCAAGCCTTTAAAGCCTATAATAACACCCATAGTAGGTTCAATAGCATTGAAGGATAGGCCAACAAGTACACCGGCAGCGGCACCTAAAGCAGAAGCAATCATGACGGTAACAGAAATAATCATCGTTGGGTTGATGCCTAAAAGCGCTGCTGTTTCAGTACTCATGGATACGGCACGAATAGCTTTACCAATCTTAGTCTTTTTAATAACCACGTTTAAAATGATCATTAAGAGAACAGAAACACCTAAACCGATAATTTGCACCATGGAGATTTTAAATACCCCAAAGTCGATAAGACCACCAATATAATCTGGTGGGAATGATCTCGTTTGAGGGCCCCATAATAATAATGCCAAACTTTCAAGAAAGATGGAAACACCAATGGTGCTGATAAGTGGTGCTAAGTGAGACACCTTTTTCTTACGTAGTGGGCGTAACATATTTAAAACGCCAAACACAAGTGTTAAGCCAATAGCGAGTACAGCATATAAGCTACCGAGGGTTAACCCGTTAACTAATTGTTGTAAAAACACTATACTACCTCAACTTTTATTTTTTTAATGCGTCAAATTGACCGTTTCTAATTTGCAATACTTGAACTTCCATGGAAGGGTCGCGGTGGTCATTGAATTTGAATTGACCTGTTACACCAACGAAGTCGGCAATATTTCTCAATGCTTCGCGGAATTTTTCGCGATCTGTAGTGGAGCCAGATTTTTTCAATGCTGCTTCATACAAGTAAACTGCATCGTAAGCTTGCGCTGCAAATTGGTCTGGTTCTTTACCGTATTTATCTTTATAAGCTTTACGGAAGTCTTTTACCTTTTGGTCATCTTTGTTAGGGAACCAAGGTGTACCTACGATAACGCCATCAGCTGCAGCACCTGCAATTTTGATGAATTCAGGGCTGTTGAAGCCATTGGAACCAACTACTGGTTGTTTCATACCCATTTCACGCATTTTTTTCATAATCAAAGCGCCTTCTTGGTATAGAGAAGCCACAACGATTACATCAGGGTTAGCTTGTTGAATCTTAGTTAATTGTGCAGAGAAATCGGTATCTTTATCTGCAAATGTTTCAGTATCAACGATTTGTACACCTTCAGCTTCCAATGCTTTACGAGCTGTATTATTTACAGATACCATTTGGTCATTGTTATTGGAGTACATAATAGCTGCAGTTTTGAAGTTTAATGTTTTATGTGCTTCTTTAATTGCAGTATCTACCGCCAAGGATTCTGGTACGGCATTACGGAAAATATAATCGCCGATATCTGTAATACCTTCAGCAGTTGTAGATGTGCCAAGAGCTACGACTTTACTTTTATTTGCTACAGGGCCAGCAGCCATCATTTCACCAGATAACATAGGACCAATTACGCCTACTACTTTATCCTTAGAAATAACTTTGTTCATAGCATTAATCGCTTCGTTTTTATCACCTTTAGTGTCTTCAACGAGCAAATTAATTTTTACATTGTTAGCGTCTGCATTGATTTCGCTAACAGCCAATTCTGCACCAGCTTTGATGGACTCACCATACGCAGCAGCACCGCCTGTAGTTGTTGTTAACAATGCGATTTTCGCTTCATTATTATTTGCATTACCTGCATCTTTATTGCTACCACAACCAGCAGCAACCGCCATTACACCAGCAAGGCCGAATATGGCTGCTTTCTTTAACATGGATTTATTCATGTTACACCCTTCCTTTAATCACAATAACAGCAAATATAATAGTATAAATTACATATATACTTCTATATTATGAAATAATTTTTATGTTTGTCAATCAAATCATGTATATCTTCTATAGAATTCAGATATACACCTTATAAGTTTTATTTATTCTACTAACAATTCTGAAAAATGTTCCCACTTCTCATACAGTGTTTGTAGAGAACTTTCTGTGTCTGAAAGCTGTTTTGATATGTTTGCCATCTCCTCTAAATCCTGTTGTACTACAGGATTAGCTAATTGCACTTCATACATTTTCATAGTAGCTTCTAACCGAGCAATTTCTTCTTCCACCTCAGCTAGTTGTTTTTCCACCATGTAAGTATTCGGTTTTGGCTTTGATTCATCATTTAAAGGAACTACTTTGGTCTCAGTTTTAGCCTTGTCTTTAAGGACTTCTTCTACATGCTCAGTGAGGGTAGCAATATCATTTTGCTCCTTCAGTTTTTCCTTATAATAAGAATAATTACCTAAATACTCGGTAATCCCTTTATTCTCTAATACTAACGTTCTCGTAGACACTTGGTCTAAGAAATACCGGTCATGAGAAATAATAAAACACGTACCACCAAATTGCTGCAACGCACGTTCGACTATTTCACGGGTAGGTACATCTAAATGGTTAGTAGGTTCATCAAGAATGAGGAAATTATCACCTTGTAAAAATAATTTTAACAGAGCTAAACGCGCTCGTTCACCACCGGATAAATCACCTACTAGTTTAAATACATCATCCCCTTTAAATAGGAATGATCCTAACACATTACGAGCTTTTTCTTCGGTGAAATTATAATTATTGATAATCTCATCCACTACTTGCCACCGATCGTGTAATTCTTCATGTTCTTGGGAAAAATAGCCCACTTGTACACGGTTGCCAATATCGATATGACCTTCCGTAGGAAATAATTCCCCTACAATAGCTTTTACCATAGTAGATTTACCAGCCCCATTAGGACCTATTAAGGCAACAGATTCGCCGCGTCGAACAACCATAGATACATCATCAATGATTGGACCATCTGTTTTGTAGCCAATAGACACATGATCGAGTACAAGTACCTTATCAGCGCTCATTGCTGCCGGTGGGAATTTAAAGTCTAATGAATGTGAAGTTTCAGGAGCCTCTAATCGTTCCAACCGATTTAATTGAGATTGACGTCCCCTCGCCATCTTAGACTTAATACCAGCGCGATACTTATCAATATATTCTTCCGTTTTCTTAATATATTCTTGCTGTTTTTCATAAGCAATCGTATCAGCCTTTAATCGTTCTTCCCGTTGTGCTACATATCGGCTATAGTTACCACGATAGGTGGTGGCCTTGTGATGATCTAATTCTACTACACCTGTAACGATGCGGTCCATGAAATACCGGTCATGGCTGACGATGAGGATACCACCTCGGTACGATGATAGATAACCTTCTAACCACTCTAGCATTTCCATATCCAAATGGTTTGTTGGTTCATCGAGGAATAAAAAATCAGGGCTTCGTACTAAGGCCTTTGCCAAATTAATGCGCGTTTTTTGTCCCCCTGAAAATGCATTAGCCGGTTTATACAGATCTTCATCTGTAAAGCCTAGACCATAGACTATGCGTTTTGTTTTTTGTTCATAGTCGTAGCCACCTAGCCATTCCAAACGATTTTGCAGATAATCTAATCGTTGTAGGTCACTTTCACTGGCTTCATGAGTTTCTAGATATGCCGTTAACTCTTGCAATTTATTTTCTAATGCATGAACATCTTCCCATGCGGTTTCTATTTCTTCCGCCAAGCTGGCATCGCCTAAGTTAACATCTTGTTGCAAATAGCCAATACTCGCAACGGGAGACATAACCACTTGACCTTCATCTAATTCCTCAATACCGAGAATACATTTCAACAATGTTGATTTACCTGCCCCATTAGGGCCAACCAAGGCAATTCTATCGCCTTCTTTTATTTCAAAGGACACATTGGAAAACACTTGGCGCACCCCAAATGATTTTCCTAGGCCGATCATTCGAATGCGTTCCATTCAATACCTCCTTTATCATTCCGTACCTATTATTATACCACAGTCGCTTTCACAAAAATGACCATTTCCACGCTATCCTTTGTTTTCCGGCTATGCCTAAATAATTTACCTAATAAAGGGATATCACCGAGTACGGGGATTTTCTCAATCTGTTTTTGATCGCGATTATCCATTAAGCCACCGATAACCAATACTTCCCCCGGTTGTAATCTCACTCTCGTCTGTGCTTGTCGAGTAGTTATTTTATAGGATTTTAATTCAGATACCATAATGGGTGAACTCACCTCGGCCCGTATAGACGTATCAATGGCACCATTTTTTGTAACAATAGGTGTATAATCAAGTTTTATCCCCACCTCTTCATAGTGAATCGATCTTTTTCTTTCACCGTTAGAAATCGACTCTTCTATAACGGGAATTCGTTCACCTATTAAAATATGTGCAGCTTCACCATTCAAGGCCATGATAGAAGGAGTGGCAATAACAACAGCCTTTCCCGATGTCTCTAAGAGACTGAGTTCAGGTTTTACAAAAAATTTATATGCTTCACCATCTGGAGCCTTGCCAAATGTAATGGCTCCATAAGAATTTGTCTTGTCATTACCATGGCCGGTTAAACTCAACCAAGACCATCGAAATCCAGTTTCCTTCGTATAGGAATGCTCCATAGCCATAATCGTAGCTTCCAATCGCACCTGTTTCATGTCTCTATCAACAGATTGAATGATTGAGTTTACCCCTTTTTCCTCGTCTCCCGTAACATTTAATACAATCTGATTTGTTTCCTTATGCACTGCGAACTTTCCATTAGGTACTACTGTTTTTATGACAGATTCTAGCGATGTCGATGATGCTACCTTTGGTTCTACTACCACTACATGACGACGTTCCTTAGCACCAGAATGCCCTGTAACGGTTACCACGCCCTGATTATCCTGTATATCAAAATTATACATGTCCCCTAAATGATGTAGCATTTCTAATGGCGACTTACCATGTATCGTTCCTGTCACCGTTCCGTTTAATGTATTAATGCCTAGTATATCAATCTTATAACTACGACTGATGGCCTCTACCACATCAGCTAAAGGGGCTTTGCTAACCGTCATACTATATGTATTTTGACCAGATTCAGATTGTTGTACCTGTATTGATTCTTTCGCCCATACATAAGGATTTTCTATTACACCTAAGATTAAAACTATTATCATGATTCTCCTATAGATACACATCGTACATTGCCTCCTTCATCAAGTGTTACACTATTTTCATCTACAGTAATTACCTTTACACCATGCCAGGAATCCCCCTCCATAACGACACTAGACTCTGTGCCACTACTTAAAATCACAGCCCATTGAGGGCCATGTATAACACCATTAACATGAATTGTTTTCTGCTTATTATGTTTTGTTGCAACTATTTCTGTACTAGAGCTGCTATCTTGATCAACTTTCCTCTTACTATGTCTCCCTATACCGAATTTTAACTTTGATGAATCACCTTTATTATCTAGGCTCTCTTGACCTTCACCTGTATGTTCTTCATCCATCATATGTATTGGAGATGCATTGCTTTTTTCTAATGATTCGCCTAGTACTTCACGCCAAGGAAGCGCCCTTAAGTTATTTCCCGTGCCGTATAACAATGTTGTTTCATGAGCTTTTTCTTCTGATTTCGACATGACAGTTGAATCAGGCTCCATCTGGACATGTTCATCATCGGATGTATAAAAGATACCCCACCCCATCGCTATTCCGCCTAATAGAAACAATATACCTATACTCTTCTTATATCGTTTACATTGAGTTATATAGGGATACAATGTTTCTCGTAACCGTTCCTGTATGTTCATTCATTAGGACTCCTTTCACATAGTTGAGTTAAAATGTCTATCTAGTATCAGTATGCAACACAAATCTACATAAAAATAGGACACTAATAGTCACCCCCGTGACTATTAGTGTCCTTTACAAATCATATAATTTATGATAGCACTTATTGTTTTTTCATAGCTTGAAGTTTTGGCCCAATCAAGCGTTTATAAACTTCAACACCAGGTTGATCAAAGGCATCAACACCGGCTAAAATCGATTCAAAATACACAGCCCAGCAATGCATGAACATGATTTCCCCTAAATGGAATGCATTTAATGTTGGTACGGATATGGTCATATTAAAACGATTATCTATCGATAGTGCCTCACGATTCGCATCGAGTGCGCTATTCAAAATATCGCTAATAGGGATATCCCCTATGGCATCCAATTTATCATATTCACTATATAAGTTAGGAACAACTAGTGATGTGTTCCAGTCTCGTACCTTAATAAATTGAACCACCTTATTGAGGCGTCCTTCTTGATGCTCTTGCACTTGTGCATGCATATCCATCGTGCCTACAGCAGGAACAGGTGTACGACCATAAGGGAGACAAGTATTACTCATTTTCCCCAATGATTCGGATAAGAGTTGTACATACCAATCAGATAGTGAATGTAGAGACTCACCATAAGGCATGAATACCTCTATAATACGTCCATATCGCTCAGACGCAATATATTTTAATAATGCACTAAATAATGCAGGATTTTTATAAACATCCTCTTCTTGGCAAGCCATATCCATCGATGCAGCACCGGCTAAGAATCCTTCGATATCAAATCCCACAAGAGCAGCTGTAACAAATCCGACCTCAGTAAAAACGGAGAAGCGGCCTCCTACTCCATAGGGAACGGAGAATGTTCTCCATTGATGCTTGATAGCCATATCATGAAGAATGGTAGGATGTGCCTCATCATTTGTTTCTGTAACAACAGTAACTTCATAATTAATATGGTTGTCTTCAAGCGCTTTTTGAAGAATCATAAAATTAGCCATCGATTCAATGGTAGAGCCAGATTTTGAGGTAACTACAAGCATGACCTTATAGTCACCGTTTTTTTCATCGGCCTGGGATACTAAGGTTTTAATAAGCCCTTCTAAGTAAGGTCCATCCACATTAAAACCGGCAAAGTAAAATCTTGGATAGCCGCCTCGTTCTTCATCAGTATAGTTATTCCAGAATGAACCGCATTGCACATCAAATAATACCTTACTACCTAAGTAGGATCCACCAATGCCAATGGATACAACTGTATCAATATATTGACAAGCATGCTCACCTAAATCATGTAAACGGTCCATCATATCCGGTGTATTGATACCGTTTTCCGATATATATGGCAACTGATAAAACAAGATTGGTTCTGGTTGTGGCCTTCTTCATAACCTGTGGATCGCAAAATATTGGTATGACGCCATACATTTTGAATGGCCCGTTCAAAATTTTGTATGTCCCTTGCCTGTATGCAGCTTTCATTATAGATATTGTTATAATCTAGCTCAAATCCAGAATCTAACTGTAACATCAAGTATCTCCTTTATGCACCAATCCAACCATAGCCATAACCGATACCAAATACGGACCAAAGAATAGCGATGGGAATCAATAACTTAAATTTCAATTTTGCTGTTTTATGATGACATAGTACCATGCCTAATAATGCACCTAGACCCGCAAAGGCAAATGCTAAAAATAGCAATGTAAATTCAGAAATCCGCTCATACCCTTTTATAGCGGAAAACTTATCATATCCATATATACAAAAGACAATAAAATTCCATATGGCCATGGTAATCAGAAAATACGTTTCACTCATAATCCTATTTTTATTTCCCCTTAAAATATGAGAGGGTACCACCCAATCCACGTTCCAAGCCAATAGTGGCTTCAAAGCCAAAATCCTTTTTAGCTTTTTCATTACATAAACGAGAATGGCGAATATCGCCAACTCGTTCTACTTCATAATTAGTTACAATTTGTTTGCCACTGATAGATGTAAAATAAGCTACCAGTTCATTTACAGATGTACTCGTATTAGTAGAAATATTATAAACGCCTGTTAAATCAGGATGATTCATGGCTTTAATATTAGCTTCAACAACATCGGCCACATATACAAAGTCACGTGTTTGCTCACCATCCCCAAATATGGTAAGCGGTTTATCTTCATTAACGAGACGGTTAAAAATACTAATTACACCGCCTTCGCCACCATCACCTTGACGTGGCCCATATACATTGGCATATCTAAAGCACACTGTTTTTAATCCAAAAGCTTGTTCATAAATACGTAAATACCCTTCAGCTGTCAATTTAGTAAGGCCATAAAATGATGTTGGTTTACCAGACATCTCTTCTGTTAAAGGTAATGTATCGAGATCACCATACACTGCAGCAGAGGACGGCATTAGAAAATGTTCTACCTTATGCTTTCTAGCTGCTTCGAGCATATTGATTAATCCTATTAGATTCACATCACAATCCATCTTAGGATTTTCCATAGATGCTGGTACCATCGTTTGTGCCGCTTCATGAAATACTACCTGAGGTTTAAAATCTGCAAAAATAGAGTCTATGTTAGAATCTCTTACATCTACCTCAGCGAATGTAGCCTCTGGATTGACAAACTCCCGTACCCCTGTGGAAAGATTATCTATTACTAATACTGTATGACCTAATGCTATGAGTCGATCTACTAAATGGGACCCTATAAATCCGGCGCCCCCCGTTACACAAACACGCATTGTTTTCCCCTTTTATATTATTTACCTTTAGCTGCCCCTGCCTTGGCGAGTTGGTCAGCCATTTCATTATATGTATCACCTGTATGAGCATGTACCTTGTGAAAGCATACTTTCACATGTGGAAATATACCTTCACAAAATGTTGCATATTCGTTGGTTAATACATTATTTCGTTTCCACTTCTTCGCGGCCCACATTTCAATCCCCATATAATCATAATATAAGGAACACTTTGGAATTCCATGAGTCAAAGCATACTGCATAACATGCATAGCGGCTAGTAACTCACCAGACACATTCCAAAACTCTGTATATTTCGCATCCTGTGTGCCGAACGAAAATGTCTCTTTATTACCGTTTAGAAACATTATACCTCCGGAACCTACGGATTGATTATATTTATCATAACTACCATCGATATAAGCAATTAAATGATTAGGTTCTGAAAAATCAGGAGCCGTAGATTTTTTTGCATCAGTTGTTTTTGATGTTTTTGATGCTGCAAGATAGTCTCCGATGCTCATCCCTTCATCACCTATAAAAGCCTGAGCTTCTGCTTTTGTAGGAAACGATTTATAGATAGCACCACCAAAACCTTTTACCTGTTTTTCACAATCGCTCCAAGTTTCATAAATACCTGACGTACGGCCTGCCTTTACAGCATAAAATTTCTTCGCCATACAACCTCCTAATGTTTCATAGTAAGCGGTACAAATTCGGCATTTACCACAGATTGCAAATCTTGTGGATTCACATGCATCTGCATACCTCTTAAACCAGCACTAACGTATACAGCCTCTTGAGCTTGCATGGTTTCATCAAAGTATGTAGGAAATTGCTTTTTCATTCCTACTGGGGAGCAACCACCACGCAAATAACCTGTTATACCTAATAAATCCTTTACGTGAATTAACTCTACCGATTTATTACCACTTACACGTGCAGCTTGCTTCATATCTAATTCTTCTGCTACAGGAATGCAAAATACTACATATCCAGTTTTATCACCCTTGCCCACTAAAGTTTTAAATACTTCTTTTTCATCAAGACCTAGTTCATCAGCTACATGAACACCTTGACCTCGCTCTTCAGACCATTCATATTCGCCAATCGTATATGCTATGTGATGAGTATCTAATATGCGTAATGCATTTGTCTTTTTATGCTTTTCTTTACTCATACACGAGCCTCCTATTTATTAACAATTTTATTTATATTCTTTAATTCTATGCGTAACGTACCATCATCATTTGTTTTGATTTCGATGAATTCACGATTTTTCATATATTCTACAGGAAAGGAAATTTCTATACCTGTATCGGTTTTTATCTTATGATGCTCTCCAACCTTCGTAGCAAATTCACGATTCACTGGTAAAGGCCGCATCATATCTTGCTCGGCTAATTCTTTCTTAGCCGCCTCTTGTTGTATAGGATTAGATTTGAATACCTCTTCTACAATACGAACAGGATTAACCGTATCGGATACCTCTGCATTTTTAGCAATCATAGATTTTGCCATCGTCAGCTCTACTACACCATCTGACTCATGAGCTTGAGCCACCTTATCTACGATGGCCTTTACCTTTTTAACCGTATCTCTAGAGGATTGATCCGTTCCGAGTTGCAATACCTTATCGGCTAAAATATAACAAACTTCGCCATCATATTCCCCTTTGGGTTCAAAGATGCGAACTGACAAATCCATCGTATTTATTGCCACAAAAGCTCGTAATTTTTGTGTCGGCATAGGCAATACAGCCTTATGTGGCACAAGCTCTGTTGATAACGAGCCATCATCTTCGCTAAATAACTGATGCGTAAAGGCATCATGAGCTTGGCATAAGAGCATACAGATATAACTCGTATCAGTGACTACATCACACACGATAGTATCAATAACAACCCCAACTGTTGCTTGTTTCATATAGTCAAAGGTTTTCTCCCCTAACTCTTTTGCTAAGGTAATAAAGGAGATTTCTCCACCTTTATATTCGCCGATTCGCTTTCCCATAGGGCTATGTGCATGTAATGTTCCAGTTCTCGCACCAGGATCTTTAAAGGCCTTCGTTACATGCCCCGCAATATAGTCATGTATATCTTGTTCACCTATTTTTAATTCATGTTCAGAATAGACCGCTAAAGATGATGTAAAATCAAAAATCTCTAGGGCTGCTTTATTAATTTGCATGATAACTCCTAAAGGATAAAAATATTACTCTTTATTATACCATTCTTTTAGCAATTCTTTGTCTATTTTTGAACAATCTGTTAATGGTATTGCATCAATATATCGAAAATATTTTGGTTGATTCTCATGAGGAATCGATTGTCGTACATCACACTCTACCTCTTCTGATGTAACACCTGTAGCCGATACGATAAAGGCGACAACCTCTTCTCCACGCAATGAATCAGGTACCCCAATGACAGCAACATCCTCTACTGTTGGTAATACTTGTAACTGCGATTCTAAATCTAATACAGCAACCTTATAGCCACCGCGATTAATAATATCCCCATTACGGCCATCAAATATAAGATAATTTCCAGACCAGTGCCCCTTGTCACCAACTGTTACCATCCCATCGAGTCCACATATACCGAACTGTGTAGACACATAGATATACTCATCTTGTATCTCGACTGTAACGCCTGGGAACGGCCGTCCTACGGTTCCAGGATACATATGCCATTCTTCACCAGTACAATAGCTAATATAGTTTAACTCTGATGCGCCATAGTACAGAATAAATTCCATCGAAGGATAGAGTATGTGTAAAGAATGTAATAATTCTCTATCTACAACTTGTGAACCTGCAATAATATATCGTACACAAGAAGATACACCACGATTCCAACGTAATAATAGACGAAGTTTTGTAGGCAACATATAAATATGCGTACAACGATGATGTTGAATCAATGATTGCCATCTCTTCGGTTGCATTTTATCACTCGTAACTATCTGTCCACCTGCCCATAATACAGCTAATATCATGTTTGTATTGCCTGTAAAGCTAAAACTGCCATGTACAAATATACGCGTCGTATGATTGATATGAAAGATATCATTTTGTACATCAAAATAATCAGCCCACGATTTTTCAGTTCTCCACAAAGGTTTTGGCATACCTGTTGTACCAGATGTAAGAACGCCAAACTGTGCTTCTAACGGAATTTCTATGGAACCGAGTAAACTCATTAATTGACTGCGGTAGTTACTATCCATGTGCGGATGGGAAACAATAGGAATATATCCGTTATATAAGGCGGCTAGCCACAATATCAATTGTTCATATACAGACTCTGTATCTATAAAAATAATATGACGTTTACCATTTATAATTGATGTAATACAGTTGTCATTCTCTATCCCTTGTACTCTTTCAATAACAGCATCATATAGATTCCTATAGGTATATTGAACCCCATCTATAATAATGGCAGTATCCAAGTTCTGCTTATGACCATGGTTACATATGGCCTGTAATATCATATTCATCGTAAGATCCTTATCTACATACGCTCAATAATCATAGCTGTTCCCGTACCGCCGGCTCCAGCAATGGCACATAGTCCATAATGACCATTGCAGTACTCTAGAGCTGCCATACAATGTAATAAAAGCATAGTGCCAGAACAGCCATACGGATGCCCATAGGCTAGTGCACCACCGAGCATATTATATCGTTCAACAAGATCTGGGTATTCTCGTCCAAACAAAGCAGAGATTACGGCGAATGCTTCATTCCATTCAAACACATCAATTTCTGTTGGTGAAAGCCCCGTTGCATCTAATATTTTTTTGGTACTTAATAAAGCACCTTCAGGACTATATAGAGGGTCTCCTGCCCAAGGCATGGCCTTCACAATCTTAAATGGTCCTTCTTGACTGCTCAATGTAACAAAGGCTGCACCATCATGAGTAAGGCAGGCATTGCCAGCAGTTGTGATAGAGTTAGGTCCTAATAAGGGCTTCATACGATTTAACAGTTTTTCATTCATAGATGGGCGTATCGATTCATCAATACAGCGCTTTCCATCTATTTCAATGTCCAGTATATATGGTGAAAGTATTCCTTGTTCGCGAGCATGTTGTGCACATCGATGGCTCCTAATAATGTAAGGATTTAACTCCTCTACACCTACGCCATGTTTTATCATGGTCCGTTCAGCCCCTTCTAACATTGCTAAGGGCGATATTTCCGTTGGCGAAAATTGTGCCACCATATAATCACCACAGCGATCATCATGGTCTGCATATGTTCTTAGTGGTTGTAAAGACGAGCTTTCAATACCACCAGCAATGACTGTATCCATCATTCCTGATGCAATATGAGCATAGGCCATCTCAATACTCATCATACCTGATGCACATTGCATATCTACTGTAACTGCGGGTATCGTATTAGGCAAATGACTATAAAGTCCCATCAATCTTGCTATATTCCCACCAGTACCAACTGCATTGCCACAAAAAATAGCATCCAACGAAGATGCTTTTACTGAGTTAAATAGCTGATTTAATACCTTGGCACCAAGTAATTCAGGGCGCATTGATTTATATTGTCCATTAACGACACCAATAGGTGTGCGTAATCCATTATGAATGAAAACAGGCATAGCATTACTCCATATAAATAAGGAGGTGTACTATCAACACCTCCTACACATATCATAATTATATTTTAATTTTTGTAGCTAACCAAGAGGCAACTAAACATTTAACAATGTCTCCTGGAATATATGGAAGCATCACAATAGGTAGAGATGCCCAGAATGGAGTACCTGTAACAATCATAAATCCAGCTACACCAAAAATATATACAACCGGAATAGTAATAACTATTGAACGCCAACTATACGATAAGAAGCTTTTTGATTTACCTTTACAAATACTTAACAATGTATACGCTACAGGCCAAGAGAAAATGAAACCACCAGTAGGTCCGAGTAACTTACCCAATCCAGATGTACCGCCTACAAAGACTGGCAATCCTACGGTTCCAAGTAGTACATACACGATAAATACAATTAATGTATCCTTAGGGGACAGTAATAAACCTGTCAAAGTAGCAACTAATGTTAATGCTGTTACCATAGCAGGGCTAAATGGCAATGGAAATGAAATCCATGCTGATACACACAAAAGAGCTGTTAATAAAGCCATTTTTGTTAAACGTCTTGCTTCCATAATATACCTCATTCACATAAAATCTTAATTTATTCTATGCTCATCATGGAGACGAGCCTTAAAAAGAATCATATCATCTAACGCGCCAACTAAGACATTACCATCACGTTGGCTTTCAACAGAAACACAATCATTAGCAAGCATAGGAGATAAAAAACGAATAGACATGCCTACCTTTGCGTTACTATTTATCATATGCGTCCAAAGATACTCAAGTATAAGTAACCCTGGCACAATATAAGGATCCTCACGATGTATACGATTGCGATCATTTACATCCTCTACAAATTGTATAATTTCATCCTTTGTAAATGTAATACTTTTACGTGAATCATCAACTTTAGGAGTCTCACGAATTTGTAAAGGTCTTGTTAATTGTAATAAATTAACCCATAACGTACCACTCGTATTGGACATACAAACGGATATATGATTGCCTTTATACTCTACATCATGAAACACAGTTGCATCTGTGCCTTGCGTATCAAAATAAGCCTTCGTAATAACGCAATTAGTAGGTAAATTTAACGTTTCTTCATCCGTTAAAAGAGCTAATAGATTTCGCATATTACTCCTTATAATTTAATCAGTATAATAATAGTTTTATACCATTACTATTAAATTATAATCAACGAAAACACTATAGTCAACCTACTGCCATATATAAGTTAACAACAAAAGCCACCATTGATAATCAGGCTCTCTGTCAAATGTTGGGGTATTCACCCTACGAGTCTTCTTTGGCACCAATCATATGTATGGTTGGTGCCATTCTTTTTGCTCAAAAGTAGAA
>QWCO01000354.1_pt1 | contig 21101 bp, 20 predicted proteins | sample 1972611 | NCBI WGS metagenome assembly QWCO01 (sample SAMN09866706, study PRJNA288562) | Human oral metagenome isolate term1_saliva, whole genome shotgun sequencing... | reverse complement strand
TAATGGCTTCACGAATTATCGCCACTTTAACTAAAACCCTTGTAACTCAATTCTATCACTATATCTTTCCGCATTTCACTTTTTTGTAGTAACTTTGCACTTGTAACTTTAATATTTTATGAAGATGAAGTTGATAAATAAGTATATATTGCTCCTTATGCTTGCGCTTATAGGGTGGACTACAAGTAAAGCTGTAAACAACAATACCATTTCAGTCGGTGTTATGTTGCCACTCCATCAAGTAGATGGTGATGGTAAGCGTATGGTTGAATATTATCGGGGAATGCTTTTGGCTTTCAACCAGCTGAAAACTGAAGGATATCATATTGATGTTCATGCATGGAATGTTAATATTGACGCTGATATTAAGACAACATTACTTGATCCTAATGCAGAGAAATGTGACGTTATCTTCGGTCCTTTGTATAGCAAGCAAGTTAAACCTCTGGCAGATTTCTGTAAAAACAAAGGCATTCGTCTGGTGATTCCCTTCTCTATTACGGGCAATGATGTAGCATATAACAGCAGCATCTTTCAGATTTATCAAGACGAAACACGTCTAACAAACGCTACAGTACAAGCGTTCATTGAGCGATTTGCTAAATGTCATCCTGTGTTTGTTGATTGTTCAGATGCTACAAGCAAGAAAGGCACCTTCACATCTGCACTCCGTAAAGAACTCGATACAAAGGGAATACGTTATAATCTCACCAGTCTCAAATCAGATGACAATGCATTTGCCAAAGCTTTTGTTAAAGGACAAACAAATGTTGTTATATTAAATACAGCACGCTCTCCTGAATTGAACGAGACTTTTGTTAAGTTAGAACGTCTTGATCAATTACATCCGGGCACGCTGATTAGTTTATTTGGTTATACAGAATGGTTGATGTATGCTCCTTATGACTTTAATCATTTCTGCAAATATGATACGTATATCCCTTCAACCTTTTATTATAATGCCTCCTCTTCAAGTACAACAGCTTTGGAAAGTAGCTATCGTGCCTGGTTCCATGAACCTATGTTGCAGGCTTTACCACGTTTTGCCATCATGGGATATGACCATGCAGAGTTCTTTGTTCGGGGCTTAGCACAATATGGGAAGAAATTTCTTGGTAGTAAATGGCAGCAACCTTACAAGGCATTGCAAACGCCTTTGAAGTTCGTCCCCGTAGATAATGGTGGGCGAATCAATTCTACCTTTGAACTAATTCATTACCTTTATAATGGTAATGTTGAAAGTATTGCTTATTGATTTTAGTCTGCCTTGCTAAAGAATTATATGAAATTACAATCTAAGATAATTGGTATAATACTCCTGACTTGCTGTTTTTATCAAAACGTTCAAGCGCAGATAGGTGAACACCGGGATGATTTCTCTGTTGGTTTCAATGGTGGTTACGTGATGAGTAGCGTGGGATTTGTGCCCAAAGTGAACCAAAAACAGCATGGAGGAATGACGTTTGGACTCTCACTTCGATATAAAAGTGAGAAGTATTTCTATACACTTTGTTCCATAGCTGCAGAAGTAAACTATGCACAATTGGGCTGGAAAGAAGATATCGTTGATGCTCAGGAGCAACCCGTAGTTAATGCAATAACGGGATTAACTGAACAATATAGTCGCACGATTAATTACATTCAAGTTCCTATTTTTGCTCATCTCGCATGGGGAAAAGAGCGTAAGGGGATGAATTTCTTTGTAAATTTAGGTCCTCAATTTGGGTTTATGATCAATGAAAGTACTAAGATGAACTTCGACTTTAACCAGCGAAACACACATGATCGTGTTAATCCTGTTGTGGCACAAGATACGATGCAGGTGGAAAAGAAATTTGATTATGGTATTGCTATTGGTTTAGGTGGAGAATATAGTCATCCTAAAGTTGGGCACTTTCTACTCGAAGCGCGTTACTATTATGGTTTAGGTAATATCTATGGTTCATCAAAACGTGACTTCTTTTCAAAGTCAAACTATGGTAATATCGTTATAAAAGCTACATATCTCTTTGATATTCTCAGAACGAAAAAACCGAAATAATCACAATAAAAGTAAATAATATGTTTGAAAATCAACCGAAAGGACTCTATGCTCTGGCTCTTGCCAACACTGGTGAGCGCTTTGGTTATTACACCATGTTAGCCATCTTTGCGTTATTTATGCAAGCAAAGTTTGGATGGACTGAGTCACAAGCAGGACAAGTTTATGCCATTTTCTTGGCTGTAGTCTACTTTGCTCCCCTCTTAGGGGGTATCTTAGCAGACAAGATTGGCTATGGAAAGTGCGTGTCAATTGGCTTTGCTACCATGTTCTTGGGATATCTTGGACTTGCTATTCCCACGGGTGCTGACAATGTAGGTAAAGTCGCAATGTTTGCTGGCTTGGCTTGTGTGTCATTGGGAACAGGCCTTTTCAAGGGTAATCTTCAAGTGCTTGTAGGAAATCTTTACGATAGTCCGAAGTATTCAAGTAGCCGAGATTCTGCTTTCAGTCTATTTTATATGGCCATCAATATCGGTGCAATGTTTGCACCATCTATGGCAAAATGGATTACCAACCTCTATCTTGGACAGTATGGTTTCGTCTATGATGCAGGCAATTTCGATCCTGCTTACCTCAAGGCGCTTTATGGTGCATACGGTCTTTGCTTTGGCGTAGCTTGTATTTCACTTATCTTGTCGGCGGTTATCTATTTTGCTTGTCGCAGTTGGTTCAAGCATGCTGATATCACAGCTAAGCAAGCTAAGGGGACGGATCAGCAGGTAGAAGAACTCACTCCGAAACAAACAAGAGACCGCATACAGGCTCTTTTACTTGTTTTTGCAGTCGTAATCTTCTTCTGGATGGCTTTCCATCAGAATGGTTCTGCACTAACTTTCTTTGCAAAGAAATACACAAACCTCAGTGTTTTAGGGCCCATGCGAATATGGTTTAATATTTTTAGTCTTGCACTTATTGCCCTTTCTGTATATACAGGCTTTTCCGCTTTCCAGGCAAAGAAGTCAAACACCAGGATGATTTGTGGCATTGTAACATTACTTGCATGGGGAGGCGCATTGGCTCTCTTTATGAATATGAGCAATCCTACAATGGCTCAGCCTTCGGATTTCCAACAGTTCAATCCATTCTTTGTGGTAGCTTTGACTCCTTTTAGTATGCTTTTCTTTGGAGTTTTAGCAAAAAAAGGACACGAAATTAGTGCTCCGTCTCGTATCGCTTGGGGTATGTTGGTAGCTGCATTAGGCTTTGGCGTCATTACATTGGCATCAACCAATCTGATTTCTCCTATGGATTTGGGTGATAAGACACAAAGCATTCTTTCACCGAGTTGGTTGATTTCTACCTATTTCACCTTGACTTTGGCCGAACTTTTGCTTTCGCCAATGGGTATATCTTTTGTTAGTAAGGTTGCACCTCCTAAGTATAAAGGTTTAATGATGGGTGGATGGTTCGTGGCAACAGCCATTGGTAACTACCTCAGTTCAATTCCTTCAATGCTTTGGAATCGTGTTCCTTTGATGGCAAACTGGGGAATTCTAATTGCACTTTGCCTTGTTAGTGCTCTCGTTATGTTTGCTTTGTTGAAGAAACTCAATAGAATGACGGCCTAATGAAAGCTGTATAAAAACGATAACAAAAGAGGTAGTATGGTTTAATGAATATATTACCTCTTTTTGTTTTGAGTCAAATCATGCAGCATTTTAAGTCTAATTGTCGAGTGTTTCGATACAAATTACAAGCTGTTTTGATGCAGATTACAACTGGTTTTTCAGCACAATAAAAAACCATTCAACTTTATTGTCAGAATAGAAACAAATATTCCAGGGTAGAACTAAAGTTTCTTCTTTATATAAGATACCTAAATTTAAACGTATGAAAGATTTTCTTGCCAGTGCCTTTATGTGGATTGTATGTCTCCTTTTAACCATAGCTTCGGTATGGGCCATGGTCAACAATTTTCAAACAGGTCATTACTTTATTGCCTTTATAGGTGTATTCGGAGTGCTACTCTTTGGTATTCCTCTTATCTCTCTCCTCATGCCAACCACTAAAGACAAAGAGAAAAAAGAATCAGCACAAGTAACTGTTATTCCTCTTCCTACGAATAAGCATGATTTACAGGTGCTTGCCACTCAATTAATTGATGATGATAAGCCGCTTATGCAACTTATTCAGGATAGTCTTGTGAATCCCCAAACGTTCTATGAACATAAGGCTAAGACTGCAAATAATGATAGTATAGATTATGAAGCATTTTGGTTAGACTCGAAAGATGATATCAAGACTTTGACCAGTATAGGCATGTTATATCTACTTTCAGAGGCAAATGTTGTAAGAAATGTTGACCCTAAAGAAGGACTTGAAGACTTTTTATGGAATGTTGAAAGTCTTGTGCGTGTGAAAAAGCATCATTTGACAATAGAAACTGCATTGCTTCACGAAGAACTTGATATTCCTCATTGTTGTGATATCATTAATAAACAATGGCAATCTTCAGGCTATCAGCTCGCATTAATAGATACTGATAGCAGTGATTACACGATAACAGTAATCCGAAAGCTATAAAATAGGCTTATCATGTGTTGTGAAAAGGGGGGGAAAAACGTGGTATCACGTAATTTTTCCTTTCTGTTTGCGCGCTTTCTAATTATTTTATGTATATTTGCATAGGTTGATAAAATCAACAAACTATGGATGTAGAAAAGATTAAAAAGATGCTTCGCAAGCATGATGGGCTTTCCAATACGTTGGGAATGGAGTTTATTTCAACTCCAGAACCAGACACTTGTAAGGCAACAATGAAAGTTGACGAACGCAACAAACAAGCCTTTGGTTTCCTTTCTGGAGGCGCTTCACTCGCTTTAGCCGAGAATTTGGCTGGTGTAGGAAGCATAGCTTTGTGTCCAGGAAAAATCTGTGTGGGCATCAATGTCAATGGAAGTCATGTCAAAGCTGTGCTTGAAGGTGATACTGTTACCGCTGTTGGCCGTCTTCAATCAAAAGGAAACACCTTGCATGTATGGCACATTGATATCACAAATTCAGCCGGAGAGTTGATTTCTACCGTTCAAGTCACTAATTACATCATGAAATCTTCTGCTCCAAAAGTATGAGTTCTTTTGTCGCATATAGGCTTCCTGAAGCCAAAGATTATGTATATATTCGTTCGCAAAAGGCCCCAATTGTTCTTTCCACCTATACAGAATTAGTAGGAAAGGAGGGCTTTGTTGTCGCACCATTTGCAATTTCGGAGTCTACACCTTTATTGTTGATTCAGCCCGATAGCATTGAAACTAAGACGTATTCTGCAGATAATCTGATAGCGAGAAGAATAAAAAAGGAGGATGACGACCCTTTAAGTTATCATTCTGATTTCGAAAATTTTCATGCAGAATTACTTAATCATCACTTCCAAAAGATTGTATTGTCACGCCATGTTGATGTAGTATGCGACATGACGCCAGACCCAATGCATTTATTTTTGAAAGCTTGTGCTCTCTATCCTCACCAATTTATTTGCTTAGTTTCAACCGAACAAAGCGGTACTTGGCTAATGGCTACCCCTGAAATATTGGTTGAACAACAGGACAAAGAATCTCCTTGGCACACTATGGCTTTGGCTGGAACAATGCGCAAAGATGGACCTTGGGATAAAAAAGATTGCAGAGAACAAGAATATGTAGCTGATTATATCGAACAATGCTTAGCAGATTATGCTACTGATATCTATAGAAGTCAACCTTATACACGTAAAGCAGCAACCTTATATCATCGCTGCAGTGACTTCGAATTTAGGTTGAAAGATGGCGTATCAATAGGAAATGTTATCTCAGCACTGCATCCTACGCCTGCAATATGTGGTATTCCAAAGCATGAAACCCAAGCATTTATCATGAGAAATGAATCGCATGATCGTGAATATTATAGTGGCTTTTGTGGGCCACTGCAGCTGAACGGTTCTTCGCATCTATTTGTTTCGCTGCGTTGTATGAAGCTTATTGGCGAACGTTGCAGGCTATTTTCAGGCGGCGGTTTATTGGAACAGTCAGACGAAAAGCATGAATGGAAGGAGACAGAATATAAGTTAAACACAATGATGGATGTTCTCAGATAAAGAAAATATCAATATATTAACGAGCCTTCTCATAGCTCACGGAGTGCGTTATGCTGTTGTTTGTCCAGGAAGTAGGAATGCTCCTATTGTACATAATTTAGCTTCTTGTGGTCAGATTAAATGCTATCCAGTTACAGATGAGCGTAGTGCTGGCTTCTATGCTCTTGGACTTTGTCAGGCTGTTAATAGTCCTGTAGTTGTTTGTGTGACAAGCGGAACAGCATTGTTAAACCTTTCACCTGCTGTTGCAGAGGCCTTTTATCAGAATCTTCCCTTAATAGTTGTGTCGGCAGATAGGCCACTTCAATGGATTAATCAATTGGATGGGCAGACACTTCCGCAAGCAAATATCTTTGGAAACTTTGTCCGTAAAAGCGTTAATCTATTAGAACCAACAGACGAAGAGCATCATTGGTACTGTAATCGCTTGGTGAATGAAACACTGATAGAATGTGTAAAGGGGAGTTGTGGCCCTGTACATATCAATGTTCCTATTACCGAACCCTTGTATCAATTCAATGTAAACATTTTACCAACAGAACGCAAAATTGAACTCTTATCAGTGTCTTCTACAGATGAAGAGTCGTTAAAGCTACAGCTTTCTCCTTTGTTTAATTCAATGGACAAGGCTGAAAGACCCTTAATTATTATTGGACAACAGAAGCCTTCAGCCTCATTAACTATTGCACTTGAGCGTTTGCATGCACAGCAATATGTTGTACTTTATGAGCCGTTGAGTGTTGAGCGAGGTGAGGGTTACATTGAAGAAATGATGCAACTCATTGGCGATGACAAAACATTCTTACCTGATTTTATCTTGTATATCGGTGGGCATCTTGTGAGTAAACGTGTCAAACAGTTTTTGAGAAAGACTCGAAATGCAGAATGTTGGATTGTCAATTCAGAAGGTGTTTTGTATGATACGTTTATGAACTTACACGGCGTTATACAAGCAGATTCTAATGCTGTTTTGTCTGCTTTGCCCTGTAAAGGCGAGACCGAATGGTTTGAACAATGGGAAAACCTAAAGCAAAAGGCACGCAAACATCGTGTGGAGTTTCAGCCTCAATACTCAAGTATGTTGGCTGTAAAGCAGTTTGAAACACTTATAAATCAAGTCGAATCAGAATGTGTTGTGCATTATGCCAATAGCACATCTGTACGATTAGGTTGCATCTATGCACAACATTTTATATTCTGTAATCGTGGAGTTAACGGAATAGAAGGCTCGTTGTCTACAGCTGCTGGCTATTCATTGGCAACTAAGCAACGTGTCTTTTGTGTGATTGGCGATTTGAGTTTCTTTTATGATCAAAATGCGTTGTGGAATCAAAATCTTGGTGGAAACTTCAGAATCCTATTGTTAAACAATGGTGGTGGAGGCATTTTCAGTAAGTTTGAAGGCCTAAAAGATAGTCCTGTTCGACAGCAAATGGTTATGGCAGAGCATACCACAACTGCAAAAGGAGTATGCCATGACAACCACATTCGATATCTTTCGGCAAACAATGAGTCGTCATTAGAGCAAACACTTCATGCCTTGGTATTCGACAATTCGACACAACCGATGCTATTAGAAGTCTTTACTGATGTAGAAAAAGAAATGAAAATTTATCAAGATTACTTTAGAACAATATAATCATGGAACAAAGAAGATGGGAAAAAATCAAAGGATTTGACTTTAAGGAAATCCTTTTTGAGCATTACAATCATATTGCAAAGATTACCATTAATCGTGAACGCTATCGCAATGCCTTTACTCCTTTGACCACATGGGAGATGAGTCAGGCTTTTAGTTACTGCCGAGAATGCCAAGACATTCGTGTGGTATTGTTGACTGGAGCAGGCGATAAAGCCTTTTGTGCAGGTGGAGATATGCACATAAAAGGACGTGGAGGTTATGTGGGAACAGACGGAGTTCCTCGCCTGAATGTACTCGATGTTCAAATGCAAATACGCCGTTTACCGAAGCCTGTGATAGCAATGGTCAATGGATTTGCTATTGGAGGAGGGCATGTTTTACATGTGATGTGCGACTTAACGATCGCAAGTGAGAATGCTATTTTCGGTCAAACTGGCCCGAAGGTTGGTTCATTTGATGCTGGTTTTGGAGCCAGTTATCTTGCACGAATCGTAGGACAAAAGAAGGCAAGAGAAATCTGGTTCCTCTGCAAACAGTATAGTGCAAAGGAAGCCGAAGCAATGGGATTGGTTAATAAGGTCGTTCCTTTTGAACAATTGGAAGACGCATGTGTGGAATGGGCCGAAGTCATGATGCAGCATAGTCCGCTTGCACTGAGGATGATAAAAGCAGGACTTAATGCCGAGCTTGATGGCCAAGCTGGTATCCAAGAACTTGCTGGTGATGCCACAATGCTTTATTATACCATGGATGAAGCGCAAGAAGGTGGAAAGGCCTTCCTTGAGAAACGCAAACCCGATTTTGATAAATATCCTCAGTTCCCCTGATGAAACATATTGAGATTTCTAAACGAATATTCCATTTCAAGCAACCTGCCGGTACGTCACGCGGTATTTATACAACACGTCAGAGCTATTTCCTGACCTTAACAGATGACGGCATGCCTGGCATAAAGGGAGTGGGAGAGTGTGCACCCTTACCCAAACTTTCGTGCGATGATCTACCGGATTATGAAACCATCTTACATCAAATTTGTAAGTTGGTTGAGTCGACCGACAAGATACCTTATGCTTTGTTACGCCCTTATTCAAGTATTCTTTTCGGTTTAGAAACTGCTTTTGCTCAATTCAATGCACATGGCAGCACGATGTTGTTTGATACACCTTTCGGACGAGGAGAAGAAGGAATACGCATTAACGGCCTTGTATGGATGGGAAGTTTTGACGAAATGGCTGAGCGTTTGGAAACGAAATTGCGACAGGGTTTCCATTGTGTAAAGCTGAAAATTGGTGCTATCGATTTTGAAAAAGAAATAGAACTCATTCGCCATATTCGCGAATCATTTGATAAACGTCAAGTCGAATTGCGTGTTGATGCCAATGGAGCCTTTACGCCAAAAAACGCTTTACATCACCTTGAAACATTGGCAAAATATGATATTCACTCTATAGAACAGCCCATAAAACAACATCAATGGGAAGATATGGCCCATCTCTGCGCTGCCTCACCACTGCCGATAGCCTTAGATGAAGAACTCATTGGAGTGAATGTTGTGGCAATGAAAGAGGCTTTGCTTGACACCATACGGCCACAATATATCGTTCTCAAACCCAGCTTACATGGTGGGATGCGCGGCACGGAAGAGTGGATTCGCCTTGCTAATGTGCGTGGAATTGGGTCATGGATAACAAGTGCATTGGAGAGTAATATAGGGCTAAATGCTATTGCACAACTTTGTGCAAAGCTATATGGCCCACGCGTTTCTACACCTCAAGGTCTGGGAACGGGCCAACTGTTTACAGACAATATCACCATGCCGCTAACGATTAGAGGGGATGAAATGTGGATAACCCAATAACAATCTTATGACATTAGACGCATTTCTAACTTCATGGAATGACTCCACCGACCACGTTTTGGTTCATACAAGCGGAAGCACAGGCAAGCCAAAGCCGATGTTTGTTGAAAAGAAACGAATGCTCAGTTCTGCCCGAATGACTTGCGATTTTCTTGGTTTGCAGCCAGGCGACCTTGCCTTTCTATGTATGCCATTAGATTATATTGCAGGCAAGATGATGGTTGTTCGTAGCATTGAGCGCCAGTTAGAGCTACAAGTTGTAGAAGCCACAGGCCATCCTTTGAAAGGAATAACAGTCGATTCAAACCGGCATTCTTTGGCTGCCATGGTTCCATTGCAAGTGTATAACACCCTACAAGTGGCCGAAGAAACTGAACAACTAAAACATTTCACACATCTGATTATTGGCGGCGGAGCCATCGACACCCAATTAGTCGAGTGCTTAAAAGACTTTCCCAACTATGTTTGGAGCACGTATGGAATGACTGAAACGCTCTCACACATTGCACTACGCCGGTTAAATGGCCCTGAAGCTACTGAATGGTATAAACCTTTTTCTAATGTCAGTGTGGCGATAAACAACGAAGGCTGTCTCGTTATTAATGCACCTTCTGTTCACGCTGGCCCACTTGTCACCAATGATATAGCAGAAATAAATGAAAATGGATGCTTCAAAATTTGTGGTAGAAAAGACAATGTTATCTGTTGTGGAGGCATAAAAATCCAAATAGAAGAAGTTGAGACTGCATTAAGACCATGGCTTAAGCATCCATTCATGATAAGCAAACGACTTAATCAAAAATTTGGAGAAACAATGGTTCTACTGACTGAAGACACCCAACTCTCTATTGTGAAAGACATCTGTTTGCAAAGACTTCCGAAATACTGGCAACCCAAAGCTTATGTTCATGTAGCGAGTTTGCCTATGACTGAAACCGGGAAACCTGCAAGGGCTAAGGCATTAGCCCTCGCGAAAGAAATCTAAAGTTTCTTTTATTTCATCCTTCGTTGCAGTTTGATTGATGTGTATGTCTCCAATCTCTCCCAGCAACGTAAAGTTGATAATGCCGTTTCTATTCTTTTTATCATGTGTCATTAGCATTATAAGCTCATCATAATCATCACATGTAATGGGCAAATAACCAAAATGCTCTCGAATAAAACGCACAGTTGTTCTCATTTTTTCTGTAGGGAAACCTGATTTGATACAACTGAGATAAAGTTCACATATCATACCATAAGCTACGGCATAGCCATGAAGAATGGGTTTTCTACTAAGCGACCAACTTTCAAATGCATGTCCGAAAGTATGCCCAAAATTCAAAGCTTTACGAATATTCTGCTCATGTGGGTCTTGTTCAACTATCTTTTCTTTCACCTGAATTGATTCGCTAACCATACGTTGAAGCTGCTCAAAATCAGGATTGGACAAAGAAAAACGAATAAGCTCTTTCCACATCTTTTCATCTGAAATAAGTCCATGTTTCAGCATTTCTGCATAGCCCGAACAAAGATTCTTTGAGTCAAGCGTTTTTAGAAACAGAGTATCAATCAGCACAAATCGGCTGTCATTAAACACGCCAATCTCATTCTTCAATCCATTAAAGTTTATTCCCGTTTTCCCCCCAACAGAAGCATCAACCATCGCGAGTAAAGTCGTTGGTATATTAATGAAATTAATACCACGTTTGAAGGTTGAAGCTGCAAATCCACCTAAATCAGTAACCATTCCTCCGCCAAGATTCAGTAAACACGATTGACGCGTACCACAATTATCACTCAATATTTTCCACACATTCATGAGTGAATCAATATCTTTATGGGTGTCGGTGGCCTCAATGGTTATTAAAATGGGCTTATAGCTTTGCAACATTTTCTCAAGCTTTGGCCAACAAAGTGCATAAGTCGTTTTATCCATAAGAACAAAAAGCTTATCACACGCACACGCAGTGAGTGCACTGGAGAGTTGTTGCTCAATAGCTTTTGAAATGATAATTCTGGATTCCATGATTCGTTTAATTGTTACAATTACAAAAGTATCATTTTTCTAATACTCCACAAAACATTCTATATGTTATTTGAAAAGGCCATTATATTATACGTTTTAATTGGCGTTCTTGCGGGAGGCCCGCAAGCGCCAAAACCTTTAAAAAGTGATTTGCGGGAGGCCCGCAAGCATCAAAACTTTTAAAAAGTGATTTGCGGGAGGCCCGCAAGCGCCAAAACCTTTAAAAAGTGATTTGCGGGAGGCCCGCAAGCGTCAAAACCTTTAAAAAGTGATTTGCGGGAGGCCCGCAAGCACCAAAACCTTTAAAAAGTGATTTGCGGGAGGCCCGCAAGCCTCAAAACTTTTAAAAAGTGATTTGCGGGAGGCCCGCAAGCCTCAAAACTTTTAAAAAGTGATTTGCGGGAGGCCCGCAAGCACCAAAACTTTTAAAAAGTGATTTGCGGGAGGCCCGCAAGTTCCAAAACCTTTAAAAAGTGATTTGCGGGAGCCCCGCAAGCACCAAAACTTATTTAGGATGTCAAAATGCTACAAAATAATGCTTTTCTAAAAAAGTTTTGGTCAAATAAAAAAAATAATCTAACTTTGCACCCGTGTTGAGTACAAAGAAATATAGACATAAGGAGTTTACACAAAGAAAAAACATTTTCTTTGGATATTTTTATGCAAATAATTTGGTCATATCAAATAATTTGCTAACACACACACACACACACAAGCGAGACCAATTATAAGGACGCACGCCATGCGCGCGTAATATACAATATTAAGTTAGAAAAACAAAGGCCTGCAAAGAAATTTATAACAATTTCTTTGCAGGTCTTTTCGCGTCTAATTTTTATCTTTTTACCAACACTTTTAAGACAGAAAATAATTATTCAATATATTAATTCATAACGTATTCTATATGATAACTAAAATGAAAGAACTTAGACTTAGAAAAGGAAAACGGGTTTATGTAGAGCCCGAATGTATGTTTATTCCCATACTCACAGAAGACAGTTTTCTACATACGTCTGTGAGCCATGGTTATCCAGCTTCTACAGAAGAAGAATGGCTACCAGAACAGCCAATAGATGGAGGAGGTGATTCGAATGTTTAATAGATTATAGAAACAACATGAAAAAAAGAATTTCAAACATTTTAGGGAGTTCTGTAATACTCCTTTGCCTGTGCTCAGCTTGCTCTACAGAGAGCATATTAGATACAGGAAAAAATATAGAAATAGGAAATAATGTGCAAATCAATCTTAGTGAAGAACCCTATCTTGCAGAGAAGCCTGCTACGCGAGCTACAGCAATGTGGAATAAAACGATTGATTTGGGAAATAACATGATTTGCGAGGTTACATTACGGCCTGATACCACAAACCTAAGTCCCAACAAAGCGACTCGTGCGGCAATGAGTGAGGGACATTATAACATCTTCGTATTTGATGCATCGGGCCACAAACTAACAGGGACGGATAAGACGCTATCGGGCACTGTTACGAATGGAAAATTTGTTCCTGATGTGAACAAATACATTCGATTGGAGCAAGGCACCTATACTTTTGTCTGCACGAACATGGACAACATGGATGATAATGGACAGCTCATTGTAGAACGCAAGGCCGAGAACCCGATGTTAGGTTATGTTACCCAATACATAAGTGGTAGCGGACTGAAGGAAATTTCATTTTCTATGAAACATTTGGCAGCCCGCATAAGAACAGAAGTAACTTCTTATACGGTTTATGCAACAAATCTGAAAGCACACCATGATTTAGGTAATTATTTTGCCCTTCCACAATATTTTGATTATAAGGGCAATCCTATTGACCATACGGCCACCGCAAGTGAAATAAGTCAATATAATATTGGCAGCTATCGTGAGATTGAGATGCCCCTTAAGAAGATAGGAAATCAGAAATTTTCTTCAATCGTTAAGCCTTTCAAAGTAACTTCCGATTATATGTATTTTGCAGGAACTTCTGCGAATACAACTGGTGAGTGGTTTGACTTAGGGGTAAGAGGCCCTCTTTATGGTGGTTTTGTAAATCATGCTATGGATGTTTATGATAACAGCTATCCTATTCGAATGAATCATTCTTATGTATGTACATTTAATTTTAAGACGAAACGCCCACTATATCTCTATCAAGATGGAACGGTTGGTTATCTTGCAGATAAAGCAGATAGAACTCCGGTAGCGGTGGTCGTTAAAGAAAAGACAGAAACAGAGGATGGAATGGCTGCTGCGCTAAAGGGTGCTGGAGAACAACAATGGAATGTAACTCCAGGGATAAAGTATAATATCTCTCCTATCTCTTACTCTTATAATAACACATATAGCGACATGCTTGGTTACCAATATACTTGGGACGCTGCCTATACAAAGAATAATGTAGTGAAGGCAACCAGTAATGATTATCCAGCTTTCAAGGCGGCTGCAGAATATAATCCAGGTGTGACTGTTACAGATGGATTGGTCGGCAGGAAATGGTTTCTACCTTCATTAGGCCAATTTAAATATCTCTATACACTTGGTGGAACTGATGTTTCAACATTAAACGGAAACGGATTAATAAATATAAATATAAATGGAGATAAAATAGCGCAAGCGTTTACTGATGCTGGTGGTGAGACTTTATTATTAGGTGGTAAACATCATTGGGTATCATCTGAGTTTGACGAACGTTTTTCTCCAGTAATAGCTTTCTATCCAAGCGGAATATTAAGTGGCGGTACAACAAAAACAGCTAAAAAACATGTACGCCCATTCATATTCTTCTAAAATCTAAAATGCTGTGAGTTCGATAATTTATAAATGACGCTAACCTTAGTCATAAAATTATCGGGCTCACATCAAATATCATAGTAGAAAAAATGTCGGAATAAACCGACACATGTTTAATTAAAAATAAAATAATATGCCAGAAACAACACTTTCTACGCATGACTTCACCAAAGTGGTGGAGATTGTACTAACCGATTTATCGCGCCTGAATAATGGTGCGCATTTTCAATTCATCAAAAACGTGAGTGACCGCTTGGCTACGGACACGAAAATCAAAGAGAATGCCGTTGGGCAGGCTGCAATTAAGGCGCTGGCGGATGCCTTAGTAGTAGAAGACAAGTATTTGGTGCTGTCGCAAAAGAGTCTTTTAACCGATGAAATCATTAAGGCCGACAAAGAGCGCGACACCCTTTTTGCTGGCTATCGAACGGCTGTGAAAGGCTTTTTGAACATGCCTGTGGCCGATTTAGCCAAACACGCTCACCAGCTGTGGCAGCATCTCGTTGACTATGCCATCGACGCCAAGATGCAGTTGGAACGCGAAACGGGACTCATCACCAACCTTTGCACCGACCTGGGAGGGGGATATGCCACGCAGGTGCAGGCCTTGGGGCTGAAACCCTATGTCGATGCGCTGAAAACAGCCAATGAGCGTGTGGAAACGTTGCTTGTGCAGCGTACGGCAGACAATTCGACGAAGGTTATCGGTGCGTTGGCAGCTGCTCGGAAAACTTCAGATGATGCCATCCGCAATTTAATAAAGGTGGTCAATGCCTTGGCCATTCTCGGCAAGCCGGCCGATTATGCGGCCTTCATCGACTTTATGAACACCCTTGTCAAGCGCTATAAGGAGCAGGCAATGACCACAACTTCATCGAAAGCGACTGCCGAAAAGCACATGGCAGAATATGAGGCACGCGTAAAACCCCAAATCGAATCGTTTGAGGAGCAACAGGGATTTGAAACGGGCAGTCTTTCGTTTACGGGTAAAACAAAAGGCACGGCTGCAAAGCGCCTTTTTGAACTGTCAGTAAAAGGCCAGAAGACAGCTGATGGCAAACTCAAAACAATTTGGGTGGGCGTGAATAAAGATGGAACGCTGTTTCTATCAGAAAAGACGAATGAGAAGCCGAAAGCAGAAGGCGGAACAGCTGAAAAAGGCGATTTTGGTATTAACCATAAATAATGGCCATAAACTGCGCGAAGACGCATTCATAAATTGACTATGACGTAACAATAGGGTAGTCATAAATACTCCTAAGTCTAAAGTGGTGGTGCAGTGCTGTTGAAATAACAGCGCTGCACCTTTTTCATTCTAAAAGGATTGTCATTCAAATTTATATTGTCATACAATGCTCACTAAAAGAGAAAAAGCACAGCCTTGTTGTAAAGGCTGCGCTTTTTAGAATATCTTAGTTTATATGGTTATCTTTCTTCTATTGTGCCTGGAGAGTTCTCAACATCTCTCTAACTCCTTAGCCATTTGTTGCTGTAGTTCCTTAGCATTTTCAGCTGCTTTCTCAGCAAAGTCCTCTTGCTGGCTTGCATAGATGATTCCACGAGAAGAATTTACAAGCAGGCCGCAATCGCTTGTAATGCCATATTTGCAAACTTCTTGCAAACTACCGCCTTGTACGCCTACGCCTGGAACCAAAAGGAAATGGTTGGGAGCGTGTTTGCGAATGTCACTAAACATTGAACCCTGCGTTGCACCAACCACATACATCAAGTTGTTTTCATTACCCCATTGTTGACTCTTTTCCAACACACGCTCAAAAAGTTTTTGTCCATCCTTGGAGGTGAAGAGCTGAAAATCTTGACTGCCTTTGTTACTTGTTAGTGCAAGCAAAATCACCCATTTATCTTTATACTCAAGGAATGGTTTTACACTGTCTTCGCCCATATATGGAGCCACGGTGAGTGCATCGAGATTATATTCTTCAAAGAAAGTCTTGGCATACATTCGACTTGTGTTCCCAATATCACCACGCTTTGCATCAGCAATGATGAAATGCTCTGGATAGTTTTCTTTCAGATATTGGATTGTCTTTTCAAAAGCTATCATACCCTTTAAGCCATAACACTCGTAAAAAGCAAGATTTGGCTTGTATGCAACACAATAGGGGGCAGTTGCATCAATGATGGCTTTGTTGAATTCGAAGATTGTGTCATCGTGTTTCAAAAGATGTTTCGGTACTTTTTCCAAATCGATGTCCAATCCCACACATAAGAAAGACTTCTTACTAAAAATTTGATTTACGAGCTGTTGTCTGTTCATTTATTTTGATTTTTCGGTTTTAGGCAATTCCTTTTTCTTATCTTCTTTTCGCTGAGTGGAAACCAAGAGATTCATAAAATCGTCAGCCTGAACAGTACGCTCCTGCTGTTCCTTATCATCTTCTTTCTTTGTATATTTAATACCCATTACAAATGATTCTTTTAAAGTTCGTTTTCCTTTAATTTTTCTGCATTTTCAGCAACAGTCAACGCATCAATCATGTCTTGGATGTTACCATTCAAGAACCCTTGAAGGTCGTGTGTAGTATATCCAATTCGATGGTCTGTCACACGGCCTTGTGGAAAATTATAGGTTCTGATTTTTGCCGAACGGTCGCCTGTTGAAACTAAGCTCTTTCTTCTGTCAGCAATATCATCCACATACTTTTGGTGCTCACGATCATGAATAAAGGTATAAAGACGGCTCAAGGCGCGCTCTTTATTCTTCGGTTGATCACGCGTTTCTGTACATTCAATCAGAATTTCTTCTACCTCACCAGTGTTTGGATTCTTCCACGGATAGCGCAAACGAACACCAGATTCAACTTTGTTCACGTTCTGACCACCGGCACCACTTGATCTGAAGGTATCCCATTTGATGTCTCCCTCGTTGATATTTACTTCAAATTTATCGGCTTCAGGCAAGACGGCGACTGTAGCAGCACTCGTTTGCATACGGCCATTTGATTCAGTAACAGGGACGCGTTGCACGCGATGTACTCCGCTTTCGTACTTCATGATGCCGTAAACATCAGTACCACTGATGGCAAAGTCAATCTCTTTATACCCACCAACAGCACCTTCTGACACGTCAGTTATACTCAGTGTCCAACCTTTCATGTCGCAGTATTTCTTGTACATATTGAAGAGATCGCCAGCAAACAAAGCAGCTTCATCGCCTCCTGTACCAGCACGAATCTCCATTTGTACATTCTTTGCATCTTCTGGATCTTTCGGAACAAGAAGTAGTTTAATTTCCTCTTCTAATTTGGGTTGCAGACTTTCGTTCTCCTGTAGCTCTTCACGTGCCATCTCTTTCATGTCTGCATCATCTTCATTTGCTAATATATTTTTGGCTTCTTTAATCGAATCTAAGCAAGAAATATATCTTTTTCTGGCATTCATGATGTCGCCTAAGTCTTTCCACTCTTTGGTAAGTTTTACATATCTTTTCTGATCTGCAATAACATCAGGGTCAGTAATCAATGTGCTTACCTCTTCAAATCGACTTTCTAAACCATCTAACTTTTCAAGTATACTATTATTTTCTGCCATATAATTTATTTTAATTCCAACAACATCGCGTTGTGAGGATCTTAATATTCAAACGTGCCATATTCAGAATGGATAACAAGACTGCGTTTCCCTTCTTCAATATGTCCTACAATTTGTGCATCAATATTAAAACTATTACTAATTGCAATAACTTTGTCTGCAATCTCTGGACGCACATAAATCTCCATTCTGTGTCCCATGTTGAAAACCTGATACATCTCTTTCCAGTCTGTCTTTGAACATTCTTGAATAGCCTTAAACAGCGGTGGAGTAGGGAACATGTTATCTTTTACGGCTTTACAATTATCTCCTATGAAATGCAAGAGCTTAGTTTGAGCGCCCCCTGTGCAATGAATCATTCCGTGAATTTCAGGACGCAACTCATCAAGTATTTTCTTAATTACAGGGGCATAAGTGCGTGTTGGAGAAAGAACAAGCTTTCCTGCATTAACAGGACTGCCCTCAACGGAATCTTCAAACTTATATTTTCCGCTATAAACCAAATCTTCTGGCACTGCATGATCATAACTTTCAGGATAGCGATTGGCCAAATATTTGGCAAAGACATCATGGCGTGCACTGGTCAAACCATTACTTCCCATGCCGCCATTATATTGCTTTTCATAAGATGATTGTCCTGTAGAACTAAGACCAACAATCACATCTCCGGGTCTGATATTGGCATTATTGATAACGTCACTACGCTTCATGCGGCATGTAACTGTAGAGTCAACGATAATTGTTCTGACAAGATCTCCTACATCAGCAGTCTCTCCTCCAGTCGGGAAAATGCCAATACCCATGTCGCGCATCTCAGAGAGTAATTCGTCTGTTCCATTGATAATAGCTGATATAACCTCGCCAGGAACAAGCATTTTATTCCTGCCAATAGTACTTGAAACAAGTATGTTATCCACTGCACCTACACACAGCAAATCGTCTGTATTCATGACAATGGCATCCTGAGCAATACCTTTCCATACGCTGATATCGCCTGTTTCTTTCCAATACATATAGGCTAAGGACGACTTGGTTCCAGCTCCATCAGCATGCATAATATTACAATATTCAGGGTCATTGCCGAGAATATCGGGGATGATTTTGCAGAAAGCCTGTGGATATATACCTTTATCTATATTTTTGATTGCGTTGTGTACATCTTCTTTAGCAGCGCTAACACCACGCATCATGTATCTATTGTTCATAAAAAATTAATTATATTAGTCTTTACTATGCCAAAAATGCCAGCTTTCAAAAGCTTGAAGTAGTAACATCTCCAATCCATTTTTTACGGTTGCTCCATACTTTGCACCTTTTTGCATGAATAGAGTTTCGTCTGGATTATAAATTAAGTCGTAAAGCAATGTGTGACTATCCATTGCTTCGTAGGGTAGGGTAGGACATTCGTCTGCTTTTGGATACATGCCACAAGGAGTACAATTCACTATCACTTTATACTCTTTAATTACCTGCGGAGTTACCGATTGATAACATATTGTGCCTGGGCGTTCAAACCTACTGACTTTTAATGTTTCGATACCGAGTGAGTTTAAACCATATTGAATAGCTTTAGAGGAACCACCTGTCCCTAAGATCAGTGCCTTCTTATGACATTTTTCGAGAAGAGCTTCTATGCTCTTGGTAAAGCCGAAGACATCGCTATTGTAGCCTTTCATTATGATTTTTTTTCCTTTATGAGTGATTTTAATCACGTTAACGGCACCAATATCTTTAGCTTCAGGACTTAACTCATCCAAAAAATCAATGATTTTCTCTTTATAAGGAATTGTAACATTTAGTCCCTTTAAGTCAGGATTTTGTGCAATGATTTCTGGAAGGAAATCTAAATTAGGGATTTCAAAGTTACAATATTGAGCATCTATGCCTTCGTTTTCAAACTTCTCATTGAAGTAACCAATTGAAAAGGAGTGACCAAGTGGATATCCTATAAGACCATATTTATCCATACAACAAGATGTTATCTATTTTTTATTTTCGTGCAAAATACATTGTGCAGATTCCAAATGTTAGTCTTTGGAAGCTTGCATCCTTGAAGCCAGCTTTCTTTAAGATTTTCAACATCATTTCACCTTGAGGGAAAGCTTCTATAGTGTTCGTCAGATAACTATAAGCATTGTTATCTTTTGAAATTAGTTTTCCATAAACAGGTAAGATTGAATGTGAGTAAATCTTGAATAATTGCTTCATCGGAAAACTCACAGGAGTAGTTAATTCTACAATACTTAAATGTCCACCAGGCTTTAACACCCTACACATTTCTTTGAGTCCTTGGTCAAGATTTTGAAAGTTTCGAATACCAAAAGCAGCTGTGACAGCATCAAACGAATTGTCGTTAAATGATAGTTGCGTGCAATCTTCTTTCTTAAAAGAGATAATTTCTTGTAATCCTTCCTTCTCAACCTTTTGCTGTCCAATCTTCATCATCCCCTCACTGATGTCTATTCCGACCATCTTTTGTGGAGATAACAACTTTGCAGATAGTATGGCAAAATCTCCAGTACCTGTTGCTATGTCTAAAATCGTTTTAGGATGAAAAGGTGAAAGCTGGCGAATAGCTTTCTTTCGCCAGCCTTTATCAATATCCCATGAGAGACGATGATTAAGAGTATCATAAGTCGGAGCAATGTTATCGAACATTTCTTCAACCAATTTTCCTTTCTCACCAGTCTTCCCGTATGGTTTTATCTCTTCTTGTTTATACATGCAAATTCGTGTGGAAGATTATCTAACCGTCTTCAGATAGCTTTCAACATTCTTTTCGATACGTGCTGCTATATCACCACTTTCAACGCTCTTATCAAACTTTTCGCCTGTGATATGCTCGTAAAGTTCGATATATCTTTCACTAACGCTTTCAGCATACTCGTCAGATATCTCTGGCATTTGTTGCCCTGGCTCGTTCATAAAGTTATGTTCTATCAACCATTGGCGTACAAACTCTTTCGACAACTGCTTCTGAGGCTTGCCTGCTGCAAGTTTTTCCTCATAGCCATCAGCATAGAAATATCTACTTGAATCTGGAGTATGAATCTCATCTATCAAATAAATCTTTCCATCACGCTTGCCAAATTCATATTTCGTATCAACCAAAATCAGACCTTGCTTGGCTGCAATTTCCTGTCCACGTTT
>QWCO01000353.1_pt1 | contig 21108 bp, 10 predicted proteins | sample 1972611 | NCBI WGS metagenome assembly QWCO01 (sample SAMN09866706, study PRJNA288562) | Human oral metagenome isolate term1_saliva, whole genome shotgun sequencing... | reverse complement strand
TTTTTTAAATATGTGTGTCTCCGTAGCTCAGCCGGTTAGAGCATCTGACTGTTAATCAGAGGGTCGTTGGTTCGAGTCCAACCGGGGACGCCATTTTTTGTTTTATGAGGAATTTTATAAATAAAGATAAACGAGGTTATTTATGTATGATTTTACAGCCTGTATTGTAACATATAATACACCAGCAAGCGATTTGGAAAGGATAATTAAGTGTTTTCAAAAGATTAAGTTGAATTTTAAGTTGTGGATATCAGATAATTCAGAAACAGATAATTTGAAGTTTTTTTTTGAAAAGACTGATGATGCTAGAATAGAATATATTTTTAATAATTCTAATAAAGGATTTGGAGCTGGACATAATGTAGTTATTAATAAATTAATCAGTAATTCTAAAATATCAGAATTTCATTTGATCATTAATGCGGATATTTATTTCGAGGAGAATATAATTGAAAAAATTGTTGAATATATGAAAAATCATAATGAAATTGGGCAAATAGGGCCAAGAATTAGAGATTTTGAAGGGAAATTCAGTTATACTTGCAGATTGTTTCCAACACCTGCAAATCTTATTTTTAGGAGATTTTTGCCATTTAAAAATATTGTTGAAAAAATGGATTATGATTATGAAATGAAATGGGCTAATTTTAATGAAATGATGGAGGTTCCAATTCTTTCAGGATGTTTTATTTTTTCTAGAGTTTCGGCATTGAAGGAGATAGGTGGATTTGATGAGCGATATTTTATGTATATGGAAGATTATGATTTGTGTCGAAGAATTGGACAGAAATACAAAGTTATTTATTTTCCGGAAGCTGAAATATTTCATGAGCATGGAAAAGTTTCGTATAAATCAAGGAAATTAATGATGTTTCACGTAAAATCGGCAATTAAGTATTTTAATAAGTGGGGATGGTTTTTTGATAAGGAGAGAAAAGTAAAAAATAGAAATTGTATGAGTAAATATAAAAAATAAAAATTGTAGTTTATTTTGTTATTAATAAAAAACAATTTACTTTGCTAGAAGGAATTTATAATTAATACTAAACCTTATTTGAATAACGGATATGCTATAAATCTTTTCAGTAGATTAAACCTAATATTTATTTTCAAATAATTAAAATGAATATTTGCTTTTTAAATGGGGAATAGTATAAATTTGACTGAAATGTTGAAATTCTTATTATTAAAGTGCTATAATAGAGTGTAATATATATTCAAATTCATCTAAAATTTAACTGTTAAAAATGTATAAACTTAGAGTTTGAGTAAAATAGTCATGGCTTTTTGAGTTCGATTCATAAATTAAAAAAGGAGATATAGAATATGAAAAAAAATATTTTTTTTAGAGCAGTTTTGCTTATGCTAATGGGAAATATGGCATTTGCTGCGGGAGATAGCCAAAATACAATGAGTTCTCAGCAAGTTGAAGCAAGTGTGGTTCAGGCAAAAGAAAAAATTGAAGGGAATTTAAATAAAGTTGAAAATAGTGTAAAAACTAAAAAAGGAAAGTTAGATAAATTCATTTCTAAAGTAAAAGGTAAAAGTTGGAAATTAGTTTGGGATGATGAGTTTAATGGAGATCATTTAGACAGTACAAAGTGGGCTTACTGGGAAAATGGAAATCCTTGGAATGCTGGTAATTATGTTGATGAAAATGGGAAATTGGTAAATCAGTATGGATTTGATGCAAAACAGTATTATTTGAGAGATAATGTTAAAGTTGAAAATGGTAATATGGTTATAATATTGAAAAAGGAAAATGATAAAAAAGTAAATGTGGATGGGGTTGAAAGAAAAATTCTTTATAGTTCAGGAGCAATTCACACAAGAAATCTTTATAATGTTAAATATGGTAAAATCGAAATGAGAGCGGCTATGCCTAAGGGGATTGGAACTTGGCCTGCATTTTGGCTATGGCCTGAAGGATATTCTCAGGCTGCTGGAAAGCTAGCGAACGGTGAAATTGACATAGTGGAAACTGATGGCGGTGAAATGAACCGTGTTACAGGTACAGCTCATGTTCTAAGAAGTGACAATACTTATGAATCATTTGAAGGCAGTGACTATAAAATAGGTAAATGGTCTAAAGAAAAGTTGACAAATTTTAATACTTATGCGGTAGAATGGGATGACAAAGAAATAAAATGGTTATTTAACAATAAAGTATATAAAAGATTTACCTACAAGGAATTAGAGAAAAAAGGATTGCAAAATCCATTTAACCAACCATATTTTATAATGATAAATGTGGCTTTGAGTAAAAAGACTGGAGAAGATGGAGATGTTGACTTTCCAACAGAGATGAAAGTTGATTATGTAAGAGTTTATCAGAAAAAATAGATTAATTCCAGTTTGATTAATAGAAATAATTTAGACAGAAAGACTTTTGATTTAGTGAAGGAAGTTTTTCTGTCTTTTTTTTAAAAAAGGAGCATATCTCACTTATGAGATGGCTCCTTGCTAAACAATTATATCAAATTTTAATAGTAAAAATCAGAAACTCAATTTAAATCCAAGTCCGCCTCTGATATTTTTACCCTTCGTATCATACCCTAAATTTGCTGTCACACCAAATCCTGTATTTCCCACTCCAATATTTAAGTCAAATTTTCCATTTCCTTTTCTGTCTTCCTTTTCATTTCTCAAATTATACCAATCTGCAGTAGTATAACGAACTCTAGCCTGATTTAATCTATTAAGTTTTCCAAGTTCGTTTTCATATGCTGCCGAAAGTCCGACTGAAAGTTGAGTTCCCGCAGTTAGTGGCTGAATATATTTAAATTCCGCTCCAACTTCAGGCTTAACTGAAAAATAATCATTTCCTTTAATTTCCAAGTTCATTTGACCATTATCTTCTTTTATGTCTGTAAATCGTCCATATTCTATTTTTAAAGCTCCATAAGGTCGCAAATGAGTTTTTTCAGATAATCTTATATCATAGCCTAATTCATTTTTTAAAGCTGCTCCATAAGTGTAATAATTAGCTTTAGACTTAAATGTATTGTCTACAATCCAGAATTTACGGTGCATACTATTTAGTCCACCAAATACATCTCCTGAGATTGTCCATTTTAATGAACCATTTTGATCATTTTTTGGCGATATTGTTTTAAATATTCCAGCTTTAATCATTGTATCTTGTTCAGTCGATTTTCCTAAATCTTTAAATTTAAATTGATTTGTAACAGCACCAGCATACCATCCGGAAGAATCTCCCATTTTAAGCGCTTCACCTTCATGAACATAGGCTACTCCATAAGCATTGCTGTCATAGTCTATAACTCCAGCTGTATCTGTTTTATACTTATCTTTTGTTCCAAATATCTTAATCTTGTCATTTTGCTTAACTGGATTTTTCCATTCGTTTCGTAAATATCCAATTTCCTTATCTAATTTATTCCCAGTTGAATTAATACGTTCTTGAGTATTTGAATATTCATAACCTTTCATTTCGTTTACAGCCTGTGCAAATATCTTTTTCTCATCTTTTCTCAAATCATTCAACTTATTAAAGAGCTGTTTTTCTCTTGAATTTATATCTTCAATTCCATATCTTTGTTCAAGCCCATCTAAAAAATGTCCGGTATCCGTGTCATTTTTATTTGCAAAATCAGTATAAGGAATTTTTTCCATATATACTGTTTTTATTGGTGCTGCCGTATTTCCAGATTCCACTAGGTGCGCTTTCCAAGTCAAACTTGCTGAATCTACATTTACCTTAGCCCCTGCACTTCCCAAAGCATCATTATACGGCTGCAGAATGTCATCTCCTATTTGAACTGCTTTTGCATTCAAAGTATTGGTAACTTCTGTTCCCATTATTAAATTTACATCTGTAAGTCCTGGTAAATTGTTCAAACCTTGGATAGGATTTGTATGATTTATTCCTGAAGTATCTACATACATTCCTATAGTTGACATTTCTCTTATTGAAATTGTATTATTGGTGTTATTGCTGCTGCTATTATTATTGTTATTGCTACTATTATCAAAATTATGACCTGCTTGTTCCACCGGCATATTTAATGTTGTAACTCCTGTAAAATCAGAAATAGGCATTTTTGGTGCTTGCGGCAAAGCTATATCTGTGTCAACTCTTGATGTTTCGTTTTGTACGGCAGGAATCGGTATTGATACTGGACTTGGATGCGCTGGTGTTTTTACTACTGATTTTTCTGCTACTGTCATACTAACTGCCGTTCCAAGTGAAGATGCGTTTGTTGAAGTATTACTGCTTCCTCCTTGAATTTGGTATGCACTGGCTACGTCAGTATACACCCCAGTATTACCACTTCCAACAATTTTTATTATTCCATAATTTTTAATGATTCCTCCATTTTTTGTAACTACACCTTTTATTCCAGTTCCACTCGCGGCTGGTGTTGTCTGAATTTTTCCATAATTTTCTCCAGTAGCATGATCGTCAATATACATTCCAACTGTATCATTACCTTCCAGGTTAATAGTACCTCTATTTATTGCTTTTGAACCAGAACCTGATGCATACATTCCAACACTGCTGTCTTTTGTGACATTAATTGTTCCATGGTTTTCTATTGTTCCCATTGATGCAGCTGTACTTCCTGTTGCCATTCCAATTCCGTATTTTCCAGCTGTCACATCACTCGGACCAACATCAATTGTTCCATAGTTTTGGCCAATTCCTTGAGATGAATAAATTCCAACATTTCCAGTTCCTGATTTTAAATCAATATCTCCACGATTTATAAAATCTTGAGATGAATAAATCCCATAGCTGTTATTTCCATCAGTCACAATCTTTGACTCAGTTTCAATTTTTCCGCCTAAATTTTGTGGTGCTCTAGAATAAATATAAACTGAGTTTTCTCCAATATGAACATCACTTGATGCCTTTGTTTTTATATCCGTCTTAGTATTTGCTGCAGTTATCAAATATCCAACTGAATTTTGCCCAACTTTCATATCTACATTTCCCTTAACAATTGTAGGTTTTGGCTCTACGGTAGCATCATCAATGTATATTCCGACTGCATTATTGTTTGCTACATTAATTTTTCCTGCAATAAGATTGACATCAGGCCCTTGAGAATAAATTCCTACTCCATTATTATCTACATTTATTGTACCGCCGTTCATTTCTATGTTTCTGACAAAAATACCGTAAGAATACTGTCCAACATTTATTATACTATTGTTTCTTATTCTAGTTCCATTTTCAGTTTCTAATACATAAACTTTTGTCTTTGGATCATCCCCATACATTCCTATTGATTCATTTCCAGGAGAAGTTGCAGCAACATTTATTATTCCAAAATTTTTCAAATCGGTATTATTTGTTCCATACATTCCAAACGATTGTGTACCAAGTATATTAATTATTCCAGACTGGTAAACATGAGTAACAGGATCTTCACCTTCATAATTTGTAACAGCTCCAAAATTAGATCCCATTCCTATCGCATGATTGTTTCCTTCCATTGTAATAGTACCTTCATTTACACCGACAAGCCAGGCTTTAGATGTAGATGGAACAGATCTTACAGTAGGATCAATACTGTTATTTTTTGTAAATATTCCAATCGCTCCATCCCCATACATTGTAATTACACCCCATGGCAAATTCATAATGTCTATTTTCCCAAAATTTTCTGGATGTGCAGCACTTCTAAAATAAGGCTCGTTAGATGGATCGATAGCCAAACCTGTAGCAGGGTCTATTTTATAAGAAAGTCCTAAAATTCCAATTGAGTTTTTACCGCCGACACGTATTGGACCGGAACTTACCATATTTGAATTATTTGTTCCATACATTCCAACTGCTCCATCATTAGGTGTTACTGTTACACCTGGCACACTACTATACTCTACTTCTAATTTACCAGCATTATAGTTATTAATCCATCCATAATCAGCCAAAAATCCTACTCCGCCTTGCCCAGCATCTGTTCTGTCAACAAAAACTTTACCTTTATTCCCAATTTCTGTTGTACTGTTATTAATTGACCTTGAACTTCCAGCAATTGCAAGTCCAACTGGTACTAAAAATTTGTTATCTATCGCATTTATTTGTGCAGTATTTAGGGAAGAGTTTATTGAACCATACTCCGTTTCAATATGCAATCTTGAATTTTGGTATAAAAATCTTTTTGTAAATACTTCACTGTCTGAACCGCTTATCAAATTTGCTTTATCAATTGCCGATTTTATTTGAACTGTCGCATCATCTATCAAGGCATATTTATAGTCTGTTTTTCCATTTGAACTTGTAACATTCACGTTTCCTCCAAGAAGCCGGCTTTTCAAGCTGTTATTGCCAGATTTATTTTCCACATCTATGACAAGCGGTCCTGCTGAATTTTTTAAATCTGAAATTATTACATCATCAGAAAGCACATCAATGTTTGTATTGCTGTTAAAAGCTATAACATTCGGCCTAGCCTGGTCATAAACATATCCGACAGCTTTTCCATCTAGCGTTAATGTCGCATCTTTCATATTAATAGCATCCGAGGAGCTGCTTGTACTGTCGGTATAAAGTGCATACCCCTTTCCTTTATATTCAATTTTTCCACCTTCCAAATCAATTTTTGCACCGTTAATTGAAGCAATATTTGTGGCTCCATCTGTCACTTTTATCCAGTTATTCCGTGCATTAATTTTACCGCCATTATTGGCAAAAAGCCCAAATCCTGTATTTTTATTAGTCTGAGAATCAATTCCGCCAGTTATGGAAATGTTTGATGCTGATGGAAGAGAAGTTCTATTCATTGTTATTACTGCGCCATTGTCGGCATAAGCTGCTCCGGCATTGTCTGTGGAAACATTCTTAGCATCAACACGGCTTGGATCATAATGAAATTCCAGTCCAGATATTTGCACTCCTGCATTTGTTATTTTTGTCGTATTTGTACCAATTATTGAAGGAGAAGAAATAGAATCATTTACAGTAATTTTCGCCCCTTTATCTGCAATAAGCGCTACTGAATTTGTGGTATCCTTTGAAACAACCGCATTTACAGCAACTTCATTATTTGCATTATTTCCAGCATAAATGGCTATATTTCCCCTGTCATTCCTGCTGTCACCTTCAATATTGACAACATCTCCTTTTACTTTCCCATCCGTGCTTTGAACTCCAGAAACTGAAGTATCGCTTCCGCCAGCAACAATACCGATATTGTCAAATCCGCCTTTTAACGAGATTTTTCCAGCGCCAAGTTTAATATCGGCTCCATCTCCAGTCAATACTCCAATGCTATCTTTTACGTTTTTAAAAAGATTTATCTGATGTCCATTTTCTATATTTTTATTTGCAGTAGATGTTTCAAGGTCAACAGAGCTGGAAGCAAAAATACCGTAAGACTTGTCAATGTATCTGTCATTGTTTATTGTAAATCTGCTTGGAATACCAGCAGTAGTCTGAGCATCAATATTTGTGCTGTTTTTTGATTCATAAATTTCTCTGGAATTTCCGCTGGAATCTCCTAAATTAACAGCAAAATTCCCAACAACTGGACCGGAATCCCTATTTGGAATCAATTCAGTGATTTCTTTTGAATCTTTGTCAACTGGAACGTATAGCCCGATGCTGCTATCTCCATACATAGTCAACGGTGCCCATTCTCCATTTGAAGATTTTGTCTTAAAATCAAGATTTGCAGAACTTATATATTTTCCTGTTTTTACATATACTCCTACATTTTCTTCACCGTATGTATTTATTTTATTTCTATTAACAATTGTTATTTCTCTAGGATTCAACGTGTCATCATCATAAAATGTGCCACTAGGATTTGGAATTAAATTGCTGTATGGCTGTTCAAAAAATCCTCCGTAATTGTGGTTGCTATGATTTCGTGTGTAATCTCCATTTGGATTTAAGAAAAAAATCGCAGATTTTTTATTATACATTTCCACCGTTCCGGCATTATATAAAATTTGCGGATTCCCATTTCCTATAACCGATGGAGAAACTATAAATGCCGCTGAATTAGAATCATATATCCCGCCATTTCCAGAATATGGATGAATTATTATATTTCCTTCGCTTGTATTTACAACAGAAGCAACTGTCGTATCATTTTTACCTCCGATATGTTCATAACTGTTAGAAAAAGCTGCATTTCCACCTTCAATTACATACATTCCTGAATTTATAAAAGTGTACCCTTCTGTACTGTTCGTTGTTTTGCCAGCAATTTTTGCTACATCATCAAAAGCTGCATATTCAGATGAAGCCGTTCCAAGTTTGTTTCCCAATTTATTTTTTTCGCTTTCAAGATTAGCCCCGCTGTGCATATCTAAACGAATAATCCCGTTAACATAGTCATTAGGATTATTAGAAGCCCTGGTATACAGAAAATTTTTCCTGTTTACTAAAGTTTTATCTTGTCCAGTTATATTATTTCCACCGCTCGTACCATTACTGTTATTATAATCATTATCACTATCGCTCTCTATAACTGTTTTTATAATTCCCGTCTTCTTGTACGAAGTATCTCTGGCATATTTAACATCTTTGACCTTATCTCCATGGCCTTTGTAGCGTCCTTGCCAATTGTTGTAAAATTCGTTTATTCCAAATTGCCAATTGCCCCAAGGTGATTTAACCGCATGATCTCCTTGCTCCATAAGCTGAATCAATTCTAAATTTGTTTTTTTGGTAAGTTTTTCATTTTCCTTCCTTGCCCTTTTGAAATCTTTTTTCTGCTGTGCAATCGAAGTATTTATCGCCTTTGACTGTATTTCAATTTCATTTCCGTCTGAAAAGTGATTAGCCGATGCACTTTTTCCTATCGCACCAGTTAATAAAAATGTGATAAGCGCTGAATCTGTGTATTTAAAATCTTTTACTTTTTTAGCAAATGATTTTAATTCTTGCTTAAATTCTTTTAAATTATTTGTCATATTTCTTCCTTTCTAAAAATCAAAAAATCTGTTTAAACTATACATTTCTTTCTTTATCTATAATTTAACTTTTTTTAATTTTTACAGATAAAATATCGATTTTATCTTTAATTAATACTATTTCCCATTACAATAATAGATTTATAAATTTTTCCAAGAAGGGAGTTGATCCGTTACTAGAAAATAATAAGATATGTATTCTATTTTTTAAATAGGATTTAGCATAACGTGCAATAACCTTATATTAGCCTTTACCTAATTATATAAAAGTTTTTTGAAAAAGTAAACTTTTTTTTACTAATTTTAACAAAATATAAAAAGAATTTTTTAACTTATGTTATAGAAAATTTAAATAAAAAAATTGTGAAACGGTGTTCAAATACAGAAAAGATAAAAATTCAGAGTGGAAATAGTTAAGCAGGATTGATAAAAGCATATATTTTTCAAAAAACTCCCGCTTTTTAGGCAGGAGTGGCTCATATTTCAATTTAAAAGAAAATATTTTTAAAAAATATTTTAAAGAAGCAATAAGTTATTCATATGAATGCTTTACTTTGACTAATCATCCAAAATAATTTTTTGTTTTGTCAAATTTCTGTTGAACTTTATCTTTTTCAGAAATTGTCAGTTCATCGGGGTTTATTCCAAATTCTTCAAATTTCCAGTCAATATTTATTGTTTCATCATTCCATAAAATTCCGCTATCATATTCAGGAGCATATAAATCTGTGCATTTATAAGTAAATTCTGTTTCATCTTCAAGTGTTAAAAAGCCATGTGCAAAGCCTTCTGGAATATAAAACATCAGTTTATTTTCGGCAGATAATTTTACTGCGTGCCATTTTCCAAAAGTTTCGCTGTCCTTTCTCAAATCAACTGCCACATCGTAAACGCTTCCCTTTATCACACGCACTAATTTCCCTTGAGTGTGCTTTGTCTGGAAGTGAAGTCCACGTAAAACGCCTTTTTTAGATTTTGAATGGTTATCTTGAACGAAGTCCATTGTAAGTCCCAATTCTTCAAAGGATTTTTTGTTATAAGTTTCCATAAAGAATCCTCTTTCATCTCCAAAAACTTTTGGCTCGATTATTACTAAATCTTTTATTGGGGTTTCTTTTACTATAAAATTGTTCATTGAATTTCTCCTTATATAATATTTAATCAAACTTGTAAAATTAAATAAACTTAGAGTTTGAGAAGATTTGATTTTTGTTCATTTTATTTTTTATATTTTTTTATTATTTTCACTGTAGACTTGGATTGTCCAATACAATATCTCTTTGCCAATTCAAAGTATCAGGTACCCGAAGCGATCCAGAAATTGTTACTTTTTTATTAACATATCGTGTGTATCTACCATCATTATTAATAATATTTAACTGAATTTGCTTGGCACTCATATTATCTACAGTTATTGAATTTGGAAGTTCCAAAACATAAAAATCTATCGTATTTCCAGAAAGAGCACCAAATTTCTTAACTTCTGAAAAATATCTCAAAGTTCCTGTCAAAGTGGCATTATCACCACCTGAATATGAAGAACGTATTCTATTTTTGCTATAATTTACATTAGAGTCATAGCCACCGTATCCATAATTTCCACCTGAACCTCCTGATGAAACGTATGATCCGCCACTTCTTTCTATATAACCATAATTTTTATTTGTAAAACTTGGATAATCTGTTTCTATTCCTGTAATTAATGAATTTATTCTATTTTTGAATCCTTCTTGATCTTTTGGAAATAAAGTTACTGTATTTTTACTTCTCAAAAGTGAATATACATCATTCAATGAATACGTCTGATAGTTTTCTCTCTTATATTTTCTTCCATTTTTTATATAAGATCCTGCTCCAACTATTATTTCTGTATCTTTAAACTCAATATTATACAATCTATCATCATCTTTTTTAAATCCTATATCTGGATAACCATCTGATTTTTTTTTATTACTTTCAAAAGCCGTATAAGCTACTGCAAACTCCCTTTCTCCAACACGAACTACATGCATAACAAAATTTAAATATTCACATTTTTCTCGATTAGTGTTATTTTCTGTATAACAGAACCAGTCTTTCTGATCTGATATAAAAATCAGTGAATGATTGTTAAAATCTATAATCGAAGACGAATTTAACCTATTTCTGTTAGAATATAGCGGAAGTCCTAGAAATGATATATTGACCACATTTTGTTGTGCACTCGATAACATACTTCCTAAAAGAAGTACCAGCAAAAAAATAATTTTTTTCATAATAAATTATCACCTTTCTTTATCAATTTTTTTAATATTAAATAAAATTTGTATATACTTGAATTTTTTTTACTGAACTATTCATTTCCATACATTTCTTCATAATATTTTTGATAATCTCCTGAAACTACCTCATTTACCCAGTCCTGATGCTCCAAGTACCATTTTACAGTTTTTCTGATACCTGTTTCAAAGTCTGTTTCTGGATACCATCCTAAATCTCTTGCAATTTTTGAAGGGTCAATGGCATATCTCATATCGTGCCCAAGCCGATCCTGAACATAAGTAATCAAATCATAATTTATATTTTGCAAGTCAGTTTTTAAAACCTTTTTATATTCATCGTTATTTTCAATTTCTTCTCTTAAAATATCAATAACTAATTTTACAATGTTAATATTTTGCTCTTCGTTAAAGCCTCCAATATTGTAAATTTCATAAATGTCAGCATTTCTTAAAACTAGGTCGATTCCGTTACAGTGATCTTCCACATAAAACCAGTCCCTTACATTGCCTCCTTTTCCGTAAACTGGCAATTTTTTACCCTCCAGCACGTTTTTTATCATAAGTGGAATTAATTTTTCAGGGAAGTGGTAAGGACCGTAGTTATTTGAGCATCTTGTAATGTTTATAGGCATTTTATAAGTTTCGCCGTAGGCAATTACAATGTGGTCGGCACTTGCTTTGGAAGCTGAATACGGGCTTCTTGGATCAAGGGCAGTTTTTTCTGTGAAGAATTTTTTCCCGTAAGTTTTTAAATTTGTTCTATTTTTTACAACTTTTTTTACTTCATCATCATCAATTACTAAGTCGATGGCTGTGTCATAATCTTTTGACAAGCTTCCGTAAACTTCATCAGTTGAAACTTGTAAATATTTTACTCCATCCTTGTAAACTGGATACCCATTTTCATCTTTTGCAATGGTCCATGCTTTTTTTGCATTTTCCAAAAGATTTTGCGTACCAAGAATATTTGTTTCCAAAAAAATTTGCGGATTTTCAATAGAACGGTCAACATGCGATTCTGCCGCAAAATTCACAACAAAGTCAACTTCATTTTCAGAAAAGATTCTGGCAATTTCCCTTTGATCACGAATATCAACCTTTTCAAATTTTACTCTTTCATCCTTAAGTTCATTGGCAATCGTGCCTAAATTTCCTGCATAGGTAAGCACATCGACTACAATTACTCTAATATCATCATTTTTATATTTATTTAAAATATATTTTAAATAATTAGAGCCAATAAAGCCGGCAGCGCCTGTCACTAAATATGTTTTCATATTTTCCTCCTAATTAATTACTGTAATTTACAGCTTTTTATTTATCATCACCAATTAAATTATACAATTTTTTTTTAATTTTTCCAAACAAAATTTTGATAAAATAGACTTGACATAATAAAAAAAGGGTATATAATAGTAGTAAGAAACATTTTAATGAAAATTTAAAGTTTTAAATTAAGGATGTGAATGAAATGCGTGTAATTATCTTAAAAAATGCTGATGAAGTGGCAAGATGGAGTGCTTATCAGATTACTAAAAAAATATTAAAATTTAAGCCTACAAGGGAAAAGCCCTTTGTGCTGGGACTTCCTACGGGCTCTACGCCGCTTGCGACTTATCGGGAACTGATAAATTTGTATAATGAAGGGATATTGTCGTTTGAAAATGTCGTGACTTTTAATATGGATGAATATGTGGGATTAAAGCCTGAAGATCCGCAAAGTTATCACTATTTTATGGATGAGAACTTTTTTAAGCATATTAATATAAAAAAAGAAAATATAAATATTCTAAATGGATGTGCCGAAGATTTAGAGGAAGAATGTCATAACTATGAGGAAAAAATAAAAAAATCTGGCGGGATTCAGCTGTTTTTGGGTGGAGTTGGAGAAGATGGGCATATTGCATTTAATGAGCCAGGTTCATCGCTTTCTTCACATACACGTGACAAGGATCTGACTTATGACACAATTTTGGCAAATTCCAGATTTTTTGACAATGATATTGAAAAAGTGCCAAAATCAGCCTTGACAATTGGTGTGGGGACGCTTATGGACTCAAAGGAGGTTATGATTCTTGCAAATGGATATAAAAAGGCCCGTGCGGTTTATCATGGAGTAGAAGGCGGAGTTAATCATCTTTGGACAATTTCGGCTTTGCAGCTGCATAGAAGGGCTGTGCTGGTGATTGATGAGATGGCGGCTTCGGATATAAAAGTTAAGACTTATAAGTATTTTAAGGAAATTGAGGCTAAGAATTTGGATTTGGAAAAATATAAAAAATATTTGATAGAATTGGCAAAACAGGTTTAAAAGTATAAATAAATGTATAAATATTAATCAAGTAAGTTGTGATTTAATATGAAAGGAAATTTTTTAAAATGATTATAAAAAATGCAAAGATATTTGATGGGGAGAAATTTATTGGGGAAAATGCGGTTGTTTTGGAAGGGAAATTTATAAAAAAGATAGTGGATTTTTCTTTGATTGATAAAAAAGAATTGGAAAATCAGGAAGTTATTGATGTTGAAGGGATGATTTTGTCGCCAGGGTTTATTGATTTGCAGATTAATGGATGCGGGGGAGTGCTGTTTAATGATGATATTTCTAGGGAAGCGTTGGAAATAATGAATGAAACTAATAAAAGATATGGGTGTACTTCGTTTTTGCCTACGCTTATAACTTCTCCAGATGAGAAAATAGAAAAGGCTATTGAGCTTATGAAGGGAATGGAGGATAAGGAGGAAATTGGAGTTTTGGGACTTCATATTGAAGGGCCTTATATAAGTGTGGAAAAAAAGGGGATTCATCGTTCTGAATATATAAGAGTTTTGTCGGATGAGATGATTGAGAAAATAGCTAAGGCAGGGCCAGAAGTTGCTAGAATAATAACAATAGCACCTGAAAAGGCTAAAGTTGAACATGTGAAAAAATTGAGAGATGCTGGGATTAATGTGGCTATTGGGCATACGAATGCAACTTACAAAGAGTGTGTGGAAAAGAAGGAATACTATAACTGCGGAACTCATTTGTATAATGCAATGAGAGGACTGGATTCGAGAGAGCCTGGGGTTGTTGGATTTTTATTTAATAATGATACTACGAATTGCGGGATAATAGTTGACGGGCTTCATATAGATTTTGCTTCTGTGGAAATTGCTAAGAAAATAATGAAGGACAGGCTTTATCTTGTGACAGATGCAGTTAGCCCTGCTGGAACAGATAATATGACGGAATTTATGTTTGAAGGTAACAGAGTCTTGTATAGGGATGGAAAATGTATTTCTCCAGAAGGGACTTTGGGGGGATCTTCGCTTGTTATGATAAAAGGGGTGCAAAATCTAGTGGAAGAAGTTCATATTTCGCTTGAGGAAGCACTTAGAATGGCAACTTCCTATCCTGCTGAAGCGGTGGCTATTGATGAAGAATACGGATTTATAAAAGAAGGATATTTTGCAGATTTGACATATTTTGATGAAAAGTTTAATGTGAAGGGGACAATAAGCAAGGGGAGATTGACTAGATATTAAGGATATTTGTATAATAAAACTTAAAATTTCAGGAAAAAATTTTTAAAATTGTAAAATATAAGTGGAAAAATTTGAAAAAAAGTTTGTTTTTTGTTATACTTTAATTGAAAAAAAGTTTGGTAGAAAATTACTTTAAAACAGAAGAAAGTTTTTTGTATATTTTTTATTTTGCCAACTTAGTTTTTGGCTTGTAATTTGAAAACTATATGTGGCTATCAGGCAAGTTTATTATGAAACCGCTTCAAAATCGAGATATTAAATTGAAATTATAGAGACTTATTTTTATTCGATTTTAAGGTTGTGTTACTATGTGTAAATAAAAGTTTTTTGATTTTCAAAAAATTTAGGAAATAAAATTGTATTAGGAAATTGTAAAAGTAATGGGTATAAAATTTAAGTGATGAGTTTAAAATCTCTTGCTAAAAAATTGAAATGGAAGATTAAAATTGAGAAAACCTTTATTAATGGAATTTTACAAACTTTTACAATGGACTAAAATAAAATTGTATATTAAGGAGATAAAAAAGAATGAAATTAAATTTTAGCTATCAATTTGCAAAAAATTTTTTTAACGAAGATGAATTAAAACAAATTAAGCCTTATGTGGAATTGGCAAACGAAGTATTGACTTCAAAAACTGGAGCAGGAAATGATTTTTTAGGATGGGTTGACTTGCCTGAAACTTATGATAAAGATGAATTTGCCAGAATTAAAAAGGCGGCTGAAAAAATTAAAAATGATTCGGAAGTTTTAGTTGTAATTGGAATTGGAGGGTCATATTTAGGAGCGAAGGCTGCAATTGAATTTTTATCACACAGTTTTTACAATAACTTGCCAAAAGATAAGAGAAAAACTCCTGAAATTTACTTTGCAGGGACAAATATGAGCGGTGTTTACTTACAACACTTAATCGATGTAGTTGGAGATAGAGATTTTTCAGTAAATGTAATTTCAAAATCTGGAACTACAACTGAACCTGCAATTGCATTCAGAGTATTCAAGAAAATGCTGGAAGAAAAATACGGAAAAGAAGAAGCTGCAAAAAGAATCTATGCCACAACAGATAAAGCGAAGGGAGCATTAAAAACACTTGCTACAGCTGAAGGATATGAAACTTTTGTTGTACCTGACAATGTTGGAGGAAGATTTTCTGTGTTGACTGCAGTAGGACTTTTACCAATTGCTGCGGCTGGAATTGACATTGATGACTTAATGGCTGGAGCAAAAGATGCGATGAATGACTTTGCAAACAAAAATATGGATGAAAATCAGGCTTTACAATATGCGGCTGTTAGAAACATCTTGCATAGAAAAGGGAAAGATTTGGAATTAATGGTAAATTATGAGCCAAGAGTTCACTATTTGGCAGAATGGTGGAAACAATTATTTGGAGAATCTGAAGGAAAAGAAGGAAAAGGACTGTATCCAACTTCAGCAGATTTCTCAGCTGATTTACACTCATTAGGTCAATATATTCAACAAGGGCAAAGATTATTTTTTGAAACAGTAGTTTCTATTGGAAAACCTGAAGTGGAATTTGTTATTGAAAGTGACAAGGAAAATCTTGATGGATTGAACTTTATTGCTGGAAAAACATTGGATTATGTAAATAAAAAAGCAACTGATGGAGTAATCTTGGCGCACGTTGATGGAAATGTGCCTAACTTAGGAATAAATATTCCTGAAGTAACTCCTTATCACTTAGGATATACATTCTATTTCTTTGAAAAAGCATGTGGAGTAAGTGGATACCTTTTAGGTGTAAATCCGTTTGATCAGCCTGGAGTAGAAGCATATAAGAAAAATATGTTTGCATTATTAGGAAAACCAGGATATGAAGAAGCTGGAAAAGAATTGGAAAAGAAATTAAACGAAGTTAAATAAATTTGATATTTAGATAAATAAAATTAAATAAATCGAAAAATTAATTTAGTTTGGAAAGAAGGTGGCTGATTCGGGATATTTTTTCAAGCCACCGTTTTTTTGTTATTTTTTATTTAAATGTTGATTTATTAGATCTGTTTGATAACCACGCAAACTTAGAATTTAATAAAATAAAAAAACTTGGGTTGTCGAATATATCTATTATGTTTTTGTTATAATTGAAACTTTGGGAAAGGAAGTAAAATGACAAAGGAAAATTTGTGGAAAAGTTATACAGATGAACAAAAAAAAGTAATATTTGAATTTGCTGAAGACTATAAAAAATATTTGGATTTGGCAAAGACTGAGCGTGAATTTGTAGATTTGACAGAAAAAGAGCTTATAAAAAATGGATTTGTCGATATTAATAAAAAAAGTGAATTAAAAAAGGGGGATAAAATTTATTTTAACAATAGAAATAAAAATATTATTGCGGTAATTGTCGGAAATGATATAAAAAGCGGTATTAATATGATTGTTTCCCACGTTGATTCCCCAAGACTGGATTTGAAGCCTAATCCAATAATGGAAGCTGAAGAATTTGCACTGTTGAATACACATTATTATGGTGGAATTAAAAAGTATCAATGGGCTGCGACTCCATTGGCATTGCACGGTGTAGTTTTTCTAAAGGATGGTGAGAAAATTTCGCTTTCAATTGGAGAGCGGGATGATGAGCCTGTGTTTAGCGTGCCTGATATATTGCCGCATTTGTCGTATAATGTGCAGGATGAAAGAAAGGCAAGGGATGTAATAAAAGGTGAAGAGTTAAAATTATTATTTGGGAATATGCCTGTAAATGATGAAAATGTAAATAAAAAAATAAAACAGTTTGTGCTTGATAAATTGAAAAAAGATTACGGAATAGAAGAAGATGACTTCTTTACTGCAGAGCTTGAAGTTGTGCCTGCTGGGAAATTGCGAGATGTGGGGCTTGATCAGAGCATGATTGGAGGATATGGGCAAGATGACAGAATTTGTGCATTTACTTCGCTTAGAGCTTTGCTTGAAATAGAGGAAACAGAAAAAACTGTTATGGTTTACTTGACAGATAAGGAAGAAATCGGAAGTGAAGGTTCGACAAGCTTGAAGTCGACATTGCCTGAATATATTGTTGGAAAAATGCTTTCACTTACAGAAAAAAGCTATAATGATCAGATATTAAGGGAAACTTTGTGGAATTCTAAAGCCTTGTCATCAGATGTTACTGCTGCAATGAATCCTGTGTATAAATCTGTTCACGATATTGAAAATGTAGCTCGGCTATCTTATGGACTGGCATTCGCTAAATATACTGGAAGCCGTGGAAAATCTATGGCAAATGATGCAGATGCTGAATTTATTCAGGAAATAAGACAAATATTTGATAAAAATGAAATTAAATATCAATCGGGCGGATTTGGAAAAGTTGATGAAGGTGGTGGAGGAACTGTTGCGAAGTTTCTGGCTTACTATGGAATTAGAACGATAGATGCAGGGCCGGCACTTTTATCAATGCACTCTTTATTTGAAATTTCATCAAAAGCGGACTTGTATGAAACATACAGAGCATATAAAGTATTTTTTGAACTAAATTAGAGAGCAGATAATTAGGAGAGTAAAATGGGTTATAAATTAATAATTTACAAAGATAATAAATTTTATAGTGAAGAGAATTTAAAGCAAAAATGGGAAAATTATATATATAAATGGGGAAACGTTGAATCAGGGAGCTATTTCTTTGAAATAAAGGATGAAGAAAATGGTACAATAAGCGGTGTAACTTACAGCCATACAGCTCCATTTGCCAAAAATTTTGAAGCTGTGGTAGGCGAAAATTTGCCACCAAAATCAATAACAGGATTTCAAAAGGGAATAGATATTTATGTGGAATATTCGCCATCTAAAAAGACATTTTCATTAACTAAAATGAAATTTTACAGAATGAATTTGAATATTGCTGATTTTGGATTGGAAAAGGCGGATAAAGTTGAAATTGCGGGGAACTTTAATGGCTGGAAGCCCGATACTGAGCCGATTTATCATTTTGAAGGGACAAATTACGAAGTGACATTGGCTTCACCTGAAGGAGTTTATGAATACAAATATTTGATTGACGGAAAATGGTTTCCTGAAAATAGAAATAGAAAGCTTGTAATAGGAGAAAATGGAGCATTATTCGCACAAGGAGATTTGGGAACTGGAAAATTTGTTTATGAAGCGATTGATAAAAATACAAATTTAAAGGCGATTGTTCATAAGTACGACAGTTTGCAATATTTTAACAAATTGTCTGACAGTGAGTATGAGTTTAAAATAAGAACTCAGATGAACGATGTGGAACGTGCATATATAAGCATTGTTTTACACGAAGAAGATAACTATGAAATGATTTACGAACTTGAAAGATATCAGGATAAGACAAATGGATTTGACTATTTTGAAAGAATTATAAACTTCGGAAAAGAAGCTAAAAAACTATTATATTATTTTATTTTAGAGGATAATGGCACAAGAGCCTACTTTAATGGAACAACATTAAGCTACAGCAAGCCCAAAAGACTTGTTGTAAATACAACTTCTAAGGATATACAGCTGTTTAATGTACCAAACTGGTCAAAAGAAGCTATCTGGTATAATATTTTCCCAGACAGATTTTACAATGGAAATCATTACAATGACCCGATTTTCAATGAATTTGGACCAGAGGCATTTAAGCCTAACATACTTCATGAACAGAATTTTGTGGAGGAATATAGATGGGAAAAAAGTAACAATGTAATTAGCCATTTTGACAGAAACCGATGGACGTCTGACTTTAGGGAACAGACAATATGGGAAAAGCTGGGAGAACGTGAAATTGACTACAGCTTGAAATATGCCAGAATGTACGGTGGAGATTTACAGGGAATCAAGGAAAAAATACCATATATGAAGGAGCTTGGAATTAATGCTGTGTGGCTAAATCCAGTATTTTTCTCGTATCAGAACCATAAGTATGGAGCAAATGATTTCAGGCATATTTCTCCGGATTTTGGAACAATAAGAACAAGCGGTAAGAAACACAATGTTGACGTATCTGAAAGCAATAGCTATGGAAATAAGACGTATATCGATGTTCTTGGGAAAAATGCAGTTAATAACAGCGAACTGAAACTTCTGGAAGTAAATCTGAAGGGTGAAAATAAAGGAAAGAACGGATATGGAGAAACAGAAGATCCGGCAACATGGGTATGGACAGAATCTGATCTTATAATGGCTGATTTAATAAAGGAATTACATAAGAACGGAATAAGAGTCATATTTGACGGTGTGTTTAATCACAGCAGCGACAGGCACTGGACATTTAATATGGTAATGGCTGACGGAGAAAAATCTGTATACAAGGACTGGTATAAATTTACAGACTTTGAAAAGCATGTACCGGTAGAAGATTATTTTTCTGATGAAGATGCCTATCTCACTGTAAATGCAAATAAAGAAAGGGTAATTTACAATGCGTGGGCAGGATTTAATTCGTTGCCTGAATTCAATACATTCAATGAACACTATAAGGAGTATATCTTTAATATTACAAGAAAATGGATGTACGGACCTGACGGAAAAGTTTCTGACAACTGGCAGGAAGATGATGGAATAGACGGATGGAGACTTGATGTTCCAAACTGTCTGGAAAATCAGAAATTCTGGCATGAATGGCGTGAAGTTGTAAAGGATGTAAAAGAAGATTCCTATATAACTGCCGAGCTGTGGGGAAATGCTTCAGGAGATATAAATGACGGTAATAAATTTGATACTGTCATGAATTACGAATGGCTGAAAACAGTGATAGGATACTTTGTAAATCAGGGAAAAGAAGGTGGAGAAACTTACAAACTTACTGCACAGGATTTTTTCAATGAACTGAGGGAAAAGAGAACATGGTATCCGTTTCAGGCATTGCAGGCTTCACAGAATTTGAACGGTTCGCACGATACAGACAGGCTTTATTCAAGAATTGTAAATGACAAGGTAGGAAGAAATCTGGAGGAAGGTAAACAGCTTGAAAAGGGATATAATGGAATAAGACCTGATTTAGCTTCAAATTATCATCCAAATACGACAATAGACTGGATTAACAGTAATATAAAGCCAAAGGATATATTGAAACTTATTTCAATTTTCCAGATGACATATATAGGAGCTCCAATGTTATTCCATGGAGATGAAGTAGGTATGTGGGGAGCTACAGATCCTTACTGCAGAAAGCCTATGCTCTGGGATGAATTTATTTACGATCTGGAAAAAAATCCTTCCAAAGTAAATAGAAATGAAGAATATGAACAATATCCGGATAAGGATTTATTTAAATGGTATAAAAAACTTATAAAAATAAGAAGGGAAAACAGAGTTCTTGTATATGGAAAATTTAAGGAACTGCTTACTGATAATGTAAATGATGTAATTGTCTATGAGCGTACAAATGAAGGTAGATCCCTGATTACTGTTATAAATAATTCTTTTAAAGATGTTGATAATATTGAAT